>Ga0073899_10000494_pt1 | contig 36302 bp, 31 predicted proteins | sample KloWWTmetaKNB5Ph_FD_88975 | JGI IMG/M metagenome (GOLD analysis project Ga0073899, IMG submission 88975) | Active sludge microbial communities from Klosterneuburg, Austria, studying microevolution and ecology of nitrifiers - Klosterneuburg... | ecosystem: Engineered > WWTP > Aerobic digester >... | reverse complement strand
TATCGCGCCCTCGATCTCGAGTTGCCCAACACCATTCCGCATGCCGATCGCGACCGGCGCAACGCGTTCATCGACCTGCTCGCGCGGATCGCCCCGTTCGACCTGATGCTCGACGAGCGCACGGTGGATGGGCAGGAAGCGCGGATCTCGAAGACGTCGGTCGCGGGAAGCTGGGGCGCGGTGGCCGGCACGCTGCGCTACTTCGCCGACCGCTTTGGCACGGCCCGCGCGAGCATCGAAGGCACCACCATCCCCTTCGACCTGGTGCGTCGGTATGCCAGCCACGGACCGCCGACGGTGGTGCTCGCGGGACATCGCCATCGTCAGGGCCTCGCCCTGGCGCGCACGTTGAGCTACTTCGGCTTCGAGCTCGAGCACACCGTCACGCACCTCGAGGGCGAGTTGCCCGAGGGCCTGCTCGATGAAGCGCGCAGGCTGCTCACCGATTCGCTCCTCGACGGCACGGCAGAGCACCCCGATCGCGGGCGCATCGTGCGCGCCGGGCGGGATCTCGACGAGTATTGGCGCCGAAGCGGTGGCACGCTCGCCGGGGTGGACCCGACCACCATCCACGCGCTGATTCGTGCGCAGCTCGGCGACGTGACCTCATGGTCGCAGTTCCTCGAGACGCGGCTGCACCTGGATGTCGAGGCGATGATTCCGGAGGAGGCGCGTGCCCATCTGGATGCGTTGCCGACCTCGGTGCGGATCCATGGCGACGCCTCGCCGATCGGCTACGAAGTGCGCAACGGCCTGCCGATCGCGCGGCTCTACCTGCGCGAGGGCCAGGCGCGTCGCCTCCGTCCCGACGAGATCCCCACGCTCGACCGTCCGGTGGTCTTCGCGGTCAAGCGAGGCGATGAGCTGCTGCAGGCCGAGGAGCTGCTGGGGTTGCAGCAACTGCTCGAGCGTCCCTCGCTGCGCCGCGACGACTCGCCGGGCCGTCGTGGTGGCGGACGCGGTCCTGCCGATCGCGAGCGCAATGCGCGTGGGCGAGGCGGTCAGGGGGCGGGTCGCGGCCGCGGAACACCCGGCGGCGAGGGGCGTCGCGGACCAGGCGGTGGTCGCGGTGGCAAGGGCGGTGGGAAGGGCGGCGGCAAAGGCGGCGGCAAGGGCGGTCGTGGCGGGGGGAAGCGGCGGTGACCGCTGGTGTCGTGATCGCGCTGGTGATGGTGCAGGTGCTCTTCGCGTCGCTCGCCATCACCGGAAAGTTCGTGTTACCGTTCGTGCCGGCGCTCGCGCTGGTGGCGTTTCGGCTGGCCGGCGGTGCGGTGGTGTTCGAGCTGGTCCGCCGTCGGCAGGCGCCCGTCGTCATCCCGCGTGTCGATCGCTGGCGACTGATTGCCCTGGGCCTGCTCGGGCTCGCCATCAACCAGGCCCTTTTCCTCTACGGCCTCCGTCACAGCACCGCCATCAACGCCACCATCCTCGTGGCGACCATCCCCGTCCTGACCGCGATGATCGGTGTGGTCACCGGTCGCGAACGCCCGACGCTGCTGAAGCTCGTCGGCATGGCCACGGCCATTGTCGGCACCGTGTGGCTCATCGGACCGGATCGCCTCGCCTTCGATCGCGCCACGGCGCTCGGAAATCTGTCGATCGAGCTGGGGATGGTCGCTTACGCCCTCTACCTGGTCTATTCACGCGATCTCGTGCGCCGACACGGCTCGATCCCGTCGGTGGCGCTGATCTTCTCCTCGGCGGCGATCGGCTTCCTGCCGATCGGCGCCTGGGCGCTCTGGCAACTCGATTGGGCGGCGGTGCCGGTCGCTGCGTGGTGGTGGACCGCCTGGATCGTGATCGGGCCGACGGTGGGAACCTATTTCCTGAATCTCTGGGCGCTGAAGCGCACCTCGTCCAACGTGGTGGCGGGATTCATCTACCTGCAACCGTTGCTCACCGCCGCGGTGGCACCGATGGTGCTCGCCAACGAGGCGCTGACGACGCGAGCCATCGGTGCAGGATTGGCGATTTTCGTGGGACTGGCCTGCATCCTCCGGGCGGAGCAGCAGGCCCTGGAAGCCTCGGCGGCGGGCGCCGCCAGCTAGCGACCGGCGGTTCTCGGCTGACCGCGCCCGGCACGGGCCAGGCGCTCGAGCTGTTCGCCAAGCCGATCCACTGCATCGCGATGCGCCGAGAGCGCGTTCGCGAGCGTCGTGCGTTCGGTCACCAGCGCGTCGAAGGTCGCGGTGAGATGCGAGTCGCGCGCGGAACGGCGCTGGGCCACGGCGTTGGCTTCCTCGACGGCGGGCCACAGCGCGCGAGCCGAGCTCTCGAGGGCGCCGGCGAGCACCACGATCTGCCGCACCGCCTCTTCGCTCGCCTCGGCCTCGCGGATCGCCTCGGTGAGGCCGGCGCGAAGCTGCTCGAGTTGCTCGTGCAGCAGCACGCGGTCCGCGGTCAAGGCTGTCGTCTCGCCGGCGATCGTGGCGGAAGCCTCGCCAGTGGCATCTGCAAGGCGCCGAATTTCCTCGGCGAGCACGGCAAAGGTGCGCCCCGCGACGCCGGCGCGGCTGGCCTCAAGGGCCGCCGTGTTGGCCAGCAGGTTGGTCCGGAAGGCCACGCCGTCCACGGTGTCGTTGCCCGCCGCGATCGCCTCGCTGTGCCGCTCGATGCGCATCAATTCGCCGCCGAGTGCGGTCACCCCGTCCATGGTACGCGCGATTGCGTCGGTCGCCGCGCGGGTGTGCGCCCGTGCCTCGGCAGCCGCCTGCTCGAGGCCCTCACTGCCGCTCCCGATGGTGCGACTGCCCTCGTCTAGCTGGGCCAGCACTTCGCTCGCGTCCACCGGCAGCGGGACACCGCGCCCGTCATCGCGCACCAACTCGGGGAGCAGCCCGGTGGCGTGGGCGAGCCCGCGCGACACGTTGCCCGCGTCCGTGGCGAACTCGGCGAATTGCGCCGCGCGCTCCGCCTCACGTCGGCGTACCCGGATCACCGACGAGATCGGCCCGAGGAATGCCATCAGCCAATCCCGCTCCCGCCGCCCGAATGCCCCGGGGAATCGCCCCTCGAGATACACCTCGCCGAGGGGGTCCCCGCTCCGTCCGATCGGGGCCACCACGGCCCGTCGCTCCTCGAAGGTTTCCGCCTCCGGTACGAAGGGACCCTCCGGGCGTGTGCGTCGGGGCGTCCCGACCGTCACCTCCACCGATGGCGTCCCAAGTCGAATCACCACGGCCTCGGCCTCGAAGGTGTCTCGCAGGGTCTCGGCCAGTCCACGCAGCCCGGCCTGGAGGTCCATCTCGTCCAGAAGCCGTTGGGCGAGCGGATAGGCGATGAGGTCGCGCTTCTGGGGATTGACCATCGGCATGGCCAGGACGCCGATCACGCCGAAGGCCGCCACGAGGGGCAGGGTGAGGAACGGGGCGTCGGCCGGGATGCCCAGCGCCGCCGCCAGCGACGGAACCAGCGAGAAGAGCACCGCGGGCACCAACCCGAGCAGGACCGCGGCGAGACCCGAGAGCACGGCCCGTCGCTGACTGGCCCGGCGGTTCGGTGAGGCGATGGAGAGCAGCAGGGCGCCAGCCGCGATGGTGGCCCCCATCGGCTCGAAGGTCTGGCGGAGGAAGAAGCCGTCCACCACCCGGAGCAGCGGGGCTTCGCCGAAGATCAGGCCACCGGTCGTGGCAATGAACATCGCCACATGCAGGGCGTACCAGCCGGTCACGACGCCAAGCCAGCTGCGGGCTTGATCGTACCAGGCCAGGGAGAGGGCGAAATGGACCACCACCGGCGTGAGCATGTAGCGCCACGGGCCGGTCAGCAGGAAGAGCCCGACCGGAGTGGTGGGGCTGAGGACCTGATCGATCGTCTGCAAGGCCGTCAGCGCCGCGGTGGCCGCAGCCAAGGCCACGAACGGCTGGGTCGCCGGCGCATCGGGGGTTCTGGCGGAGGCCACCAGCCCGGCCATGACGATCAGGATCCCGATCAGGCCGAGGACAGCCAGGAGTGCCGGGTCGGGGGCAGTGGCGACAAACTTGGGGCCGATGGCCAGCCCGATCGCGATGGTGGCCACGGAGGCCACCAGGGGCCAGCCGCCCCGAGGGGTGGACCGTGAGACGGCGGTAGGCAGATGGGCATCGGTCATGGATAGCTGAACAATATGCCGGATTCGAGCGGAGAGGGGAAACCTCTCCACGTCACCAACTGAAACCTTGAGGCGCCTTCGGGCGTATCTTCCCATTATGACTCAGCCGATGACGACCCCATCGCTTCCGTCGGTCTTCTCGCCGCTCGCGAAGGCGCTCCTCGATTCGTTCAACGAGGGCGTGATCGTGTTCGACAAGGAAGGGCGCATCCTCTACCTGAACGCCTCGGGCCGCGACTCCCTCTCCGAGGCCGGTCTCGACCCCACCAGCGAGAAGGACGACCTCCTTCCCGAACTGGCCGGGCTCGGTGGGCGGCTCGCTCCCATCCGCGTCGGTTCGCTTGAGCTGGGCGAGGCGATCTTCCTCCCCCGCCGCGAAGGACCGACCACGCTGGCCGAGCGCGAGAAGGACGCAATTGTCCGGTCGCTGGAATCGCACAGCTGGCGTCTGGCCGAGACGGCCAAGACCCTCGGCATCTCCCGCACCACCCTCTGGCGCCGCTTGCGTGCCTACGGCCTCCACCGGGATGGGCGCACCAAGTGGGAACAGCCTTCGTAACGCTGCTGGTCACCTCGCTGGTCGCGGGGCAGGCCACCGACACAATCACGTACGCCGACCGAGCCACCAGTGAATTGGTGGCTCGTGCCGTTGCGCGGCACGCGCAGCAGGACACCACCGTGCGCGACTACCAGGCGCGGCTCCGCTATCGCGTGTCGTTCGGCATCGGCCAGCGACGCTGGGCCGAGGTGCCGACCGCTGCGGTCGAGGAACAGGATGCCACCGTCTCCTGGGCGCTCCCCAACGATCTGCGCGTGGACATCCTCGGACGGCGCGAGGCGTCGCGCCTCGACGGGGTGAACCTCACCTCGTCGTTCTCACGCCCCTGGTTCGTGCCGCGGACGCTTTCCGACTCCATCCGGGTGCTCGGTGGTGATGCCCCGTCGCGCGCGGCGCCACATCCGCTCGCGCGTGGCGCCGATCAGATCTATCGCTATGCGGCAGGCGAGTCGATCACCATCGGCATGCAGGGACGCACGCTCACCATCCGCGCCATCACCATCACGCCGCGCGCCAATGCGGCCGTGGCCGTGGCTGGCCGGCTCTGGGTGGACACCGAGAGCGGCGACGTGGTGCGCTTCACCTTCCGATTTGTCGGACGCGAGTTGTGGACACTGCCCGATGGCGACACGCCCTCCGACAGTGCCGAGGCGCGCCGGGCGGGTCGACTGGTGCAACAGATCGTGCAGTTCGACGCCGATCTGGAGTACGCACTGCAGGAGAACCGGTACTGGCTGCCGCGTCGCCAGGTGCTTTCGGGACGCGTCACGGTGCCGCTGGGCGGCGGACTCACGGTGCCGTTCGAGGCGACCACGACGTTCGACGACTACAGCGTGAACACCGGCAAGCCGATCGTCTTCACCGCACCGTTCCGCGATTCGACGGAACGTCGCACGCGTGCCGAGCGCCTCGCCGCGCGCGATACCCTGCGCGCCGAGCGGCGCGACAACACCGTGCCCGATTCGCTGCTGCCGCGCGATCGCACCGGCTACCTCGCGCGAGGCGGCCGCTATCAGGTGCATCGGCCGCCGGTCGACTCGATGCGGCAGTACGCCGACTGGAGCGATTCGCTCGTGCTGGAGCAGGATCCGGTCGATCGCGCCCGCCTGCGCGAAGCGATGGCCGACGTGGCGACGATCGTCGAGGATCTCCCCCCCGAACTCAGCGGCAAGCCGGGATTCGGCGTAGCGTGGGAGCGGTTCCCCGAGTTCGTGCGATTCAACCGCGTGCAAGGGATGACCTTGTCGTACGGACTCCGATTCCGGACGCCGTGGTCGTTCACCACGCTGTACGCCACGGCGCGCTACGGGATCGCCGATTCGCGCGTCATGGGGAGCGCCACGCTGGTGCGCGATGCCCCGAGCGGTCGCTTCACGCTGACGGGTGGTCGCGACCTCGCCGACCTCGATCCGTGGGCACGCGGACTCACCTTCGGCAACTCGTTGCGCGGCCTGCTGGTGGGGCGTGATGACGGCGCCTATCTGCTCGCCAACGGCGTGCGCCTGCAGCACGAGCGCAGCGTCGGGCTCGGCCAGGAGCTGCTCCTCGCCGCGTACGCCGCCGACCAGCATGGCGTGGCCACCGAGGCGCGCGCCGGGCTGCCGCGACTCTTCAGCGGCGACTGGCGCTTCCCGGCCAACCCATCGGTGCGCCAAGGCATCGCCGCCGGTGGCCAGCTGCGCTACACGGTGCAGCGCTACGGCGGCAGTGCGGGCGTGAACGTCGAGGGCATTACGGTGGATGGCGAGGCGGCGGGCCGCCTGACGGTGGACTTGCGCCAGATGCTCCTCGATGGGCGCGTGACGATGCGCCTCAAGGGTGGCGTGGCAGCCGGTGCCGCCGTGGTGCCGCAGATGGGACTCTGGGCGGGTGGCGTGAACACCGTGCGCGGCTACGACTTCGGCGTGGCATCGGGTGACCTCCTGTGGGCGGCGCAGGTGGATCTGATGCGCCGGGGGCGCGGCGCCATCAAGACCGTGCTCTTCGCCGACGCGGGACAGGCCGGCAGTCGTGCCGCATTCGGCGACGCGCCGCTGCTCGCTGGCGCTGGCGCCGGCGTGTCGCTGCTCGGCGGCCTCATTCGCGCCGAGGTGAGTCATCCACTCACCGAGCGGAACGGTCGCGGCCTCCGCTTCGATCTGGTCTTCGGGGGCATCCGATGAATCGTGGTCGCGTGGTGGCGGTGGTGTTGTTGCTTGCCGCCGTGGGCGGCACCGGCTGGTGGCTGCGGACTCGCTCAACAGGGGTCCCGCTTGGTGGCGTCGCAGCCAACAGCGTCACCCTGGGCTGGAAGGGGGCGCTGGAGGGGACGGCCACGCTCCCCGCCACCGTCAACTGGTGTCCCGGGAGCCGCGTGGCGATCATCGAGGCGCTCTCCAACGACACCGGCTTCATCCTGGTGATCCACGCCGCCGACAGCCTCGCCAAGGGGACGCTGAGCGTCCTGCCGGCGGAGTTCATCACGTCGCCGGGGAGTCCGCGCCCGGTGGCGGCCAGCGGCCTCCGTTGGCCCGCCGACACCGCCACGCTCGCGGGATATCGCGGCCAGACGGGGTTGCTCGAGCTCGTGCCCGCGGCCGGCACCATCTCGGGCACCTTCACCATCCGGATGCAGCCACCAATGTCCCAGGACACCATCTCCCTCACCGGCGCCTTCCGGAACCTGCCCGTGGAGTCGCGGGCGGTGGGGTGCCCGTAGACCGATGACCGAGGACCGAGAGCCGATCACCGAGGAGCGCGTGGCTCGGTCCTCGGTTCTCGGTCCTCGGTTCTCGGCTATCTTCCCCCCCATGGAAACCAACTACTTCCGCCGCGGCTTCGGCCTCAAGGGCGAGATCGAGGCGCAGCGTTCGGCGGACTATGCCAGCGGCATTGTCGAGACCATTCGGGCCAACGGCAACCGCCTGGAGGTCGGCCCGCTGACCTTCCGCCTGGCACAGGAATTCGGCTTCTGCTACGGTGTGGATCGGGCGGTGGACTACGCCTACGAGACGCGCCGCAAGTTTCCCGATCGGCGACTCTTTCTCGTGGGCGAGATCATCCACAACCCGCATGTCAACGAGAAGCTCGCGGCGATGGGGATCATCTTCCTCCGCCACGACCCGGGCGCCGACTTCGACTTCTCCGCGATCACCCCCGAGGACGTGGTCATCATCCCCGCCTTCGGCGTGACGATGAAGGACTTCCAGCGCCTGCGCGCCATCGGCTGCGTGCTGGTGGACACCACCTGCGGCTCGGTGTTGAACGTCTGGAAGCGGGTGGACAGCTATGCCCGCGACGGCTTCACCGCCGTGATCCATGGCAAGCACTACCACGAGGAGACCCAGGCCACCGCGTCGCAGGCGACCAAGCACCCGGGCGGCAAGTATCTCGTGGTGTTCAACATGGACGAAGCGCGGATGGTCTGCGACGTGATCGAAGGGAAGGGCGATGCGGCCTCGCTGGCCGAGCGCTTCGGCAAGGCCTCTTCGCCCGGGTTCGACTTCACCGCGGACCTGCAGCGGATCGGGGTCGCCAACCAGACCACTATGCTCTCGGGCGAGTCGCTGGCGATCGCAGGGGAGTTCCGCAAGTCGCTGATCGTGGCCTACGGCGAGGCGGCAGTGGCCGATCACTTCCGCTCCTTCGATACCATCTGTTCGGCGACGCAGGAGCGGCAGGATGCCGTGGTGCAGCTGCTCGAGGAACCGCTCGACCTCATGCTGGTGGTGGGCGGCTACAACTCGTCGAACACCTGCGCGCTGGCCGCGCTGGCCGAGAGCCGGGGCGTGCGGACCTACCACATCGAGGACGCCGAGCGCGTTGACCCGGAGACGGGGACGCTGCGGCACCAGCCCGTCCGGACCAAGCAGGAGGTCCTCGTCCACGACTGGCTGGGCGACGCCAAGCTCATCGGAATCACCGCGGGTGCTTCCACGCCCAACAACAAGATCGGCGAGACGGTGGCGCGGGTGGGGGCGATGATCGGGGTGGATGTCGCCTAGGGCGAGTAGCGAACCGCGATCGGTGAGGGGTGAGGGGTAAGGGGGCTGTTCCCCCTCACTCCTCACCCCTCACTGTTTCCGGGCTGATCGCTGATCGCTGATCGCTGTCATCTGTTTGCCGACTTGACAATAAATCAGTCACAAGACTGCTTTATGTATGCCGAAATCACCTGTTACCTCCCCGCTTCACGACCCGATCTCCGCGATTTTGGGGACCAGGGGCAAGGTGGCGGTGTTGCGGGTCTTGTCGCAGGCGCCGAGCCTCCTTTCGCAGCGGGAGGTCGCTCGGCGGACTGGGATGGCGCTCCGGACGGTGGAGCTGGCGCTCGACGATCTGCTGGCGACCGGGATCGTCGAGCGGGTGGAGGGGGGACGTGAGCGGCTGGTGCGGGTGCGGACTGGGCACCGACTTGCGCAGGCCGTCCTGGGGGTACTCCGTGCTGGCGACGACCATTGGCCTGCGCTCCGCGGCGAGTTGCGGGCTGCGGCCGCGTCGAGTCGCGACGCTGGCCTGCTTGCCGTGGCGGTGATCGGTCGTGCGGCGCGTCGGGAGGAGCGGTTGGGTGATCCGGTGGATCTGTTGATCCTCGCCGAGACGGTAGCGATTGCTGAACGGTGGGTGGATCGGTTTGCGGGGCTGGGTCAGGGGCTCGAGCCTCGATTCGGCGTGTCGTTGCGGCCGATCGGCTATGACATCGCGGGCGCCAAGGCGATGTGGTCGGTGCGTACATTAGCGGCGGAGCGATCGGTGCTCGAATCCGAGCTGATTCACGGCCGGCCAATAATTGACCTGGTCGGGTAGCGAGCCGCTTCATGGTGGTGGAGGTTCGGTCGGCGGCGGAGGGATTGGTGGCCTCGCGAAAAATGTTAACAATGTGCACATTGGCGGCCAGCCGGCCCAAAGTGTACATTGTGCACATATGCCTAACTCATTCAGCGGCAACGCCAAGCCGCGCGACCGCTACCATCACGGCGACCTCCGCGCGGGACTGATCAGGGTGGGCATCACCCAGTTGGAGGCGTCAGGACCCGAGAGCCTCTCCCTGCGGGGGCTGGCTCGCCTGCTGGCCGTCTCGGCGTCGGCACCCTACCGGCACTTTCCCAACCGAGCCCTCCTCCTCGAGGCGATCGCGGTCGAGGGGTACCACCGCCTCACCGACCTGCTGACCCGACCAGATCTGCAGGTCGGCGACGGAGCCCAGCGGATCCTCGCCTTCGCCCACGAGCACCCCGGGTGGTGGCAGCTGATGGCCGGTGCCTCGGCCGATGCCGGGAGTGACCTCGAGGGTGCCCGTGGGGAATTTCTGGGCGAGCTGGTCGGACTGGTCGAACGCCAGTCGGGCACCGCCGACCCGGAAGAGGCGATCCGGCTGGCGGTGGCGGTGTGGGCCGCAGTCCTCGGACTCGCGCAGCTGCAGGCCGGGGGCGGGATGGCGCTGCTCGATGACGCCCTCTATCCGGCAGCGAACGAACTCGCCGATGCGCTGGTCAGCGGCCGGCGGCTGGGAGGAGCTGGCGGGCGACGGCGGTGATGGTGAGCGGGGCACACCCCTCGGCGCGGTTGTTCACGATCAGGTACGCAGGGAACCGAAGTTCGAGCGCCGCCTTGGCGAGTGCCGCCAGGTCGCCTCGAAGTTCCGGATTCTCGTCCTGCACGTGATCGTAGGGCGCAAAGGCATCCACGGCGGCGGAATAGGTTCGCCCTTGCCGCAGGAGTGCTCGAGCGACCAGGAAGTCACCCGTGATGGCATCGGCCATCTGCAACTGCTCCCCGATGCTCGGCATCCGGGTCCAGCTGTTGAACAGGTGCGCCACCCCATGCGTGCGCAGGACCGCGAAGTACTCCGGGCTGAGGTACTCCTGGTTCCGGAGTTCCACCGCATAGGGAACGCCTCGCGGCAGCTTCCCGAAGAAGGCGTCGAGTCGGGCTGCAAACTCCGCCGCGCCGAGTTTGGCACTCCGCGCGATGGTCTGGAACTCGAAGACGAATGGCCCGATGTGTCCCGCGAAGTGCGCCTGCATCGGGGCCAGGACTTCGCTGAGAAAGAGGTCGGCGTTGAGCCAGTCGGGATTAAGCTGGCCGAAATGCGCTCTCTCCTTCGGGTTGGCAAAGGTGTGCGCCGTGATCCGGTCCCACACCTTGCTCACGCACGGGAATCCCTCAGGCAACGCGGCGGCGTAGCTGGCGAGCGTTCGTTCCGAGGGGGGCGTGTAGAAGAAGGAATCGATGCCGACGGTGCGGAAGAGCGGCCAGCGGGCGTACTCGGCCAGCATCTTCGCCCCCGCGCCGGTCGCGGGATACGGCTTCTGGTAGATCAGCCCCGTCCACCCCGGATAGGTCCACGACGAACAACCGAAGCGGATCAGCGGCGAGAGCCGATCCGCGAGTGCGGCAACTTCGGTGGGGAGGGGCCACGACGGGTGCATGCGGAAAGGTAGTGCGGGGAGGGACGGTGAACGGTGAACGGTGACCAGTGACCAGTGACCAGTGACTAGTGAACACCAATCCCCTGGTTACCGGTCACGGGTTACTGGTTACCCCTCACCCCTCACGATCTGTTCACTGCTTCACAAAGTTGAAATCCAGCTCAAGCTAAATCGGATCATCCACGCGCGCCACGACGGGCACGCGCGGGACCGCGATGCCGAATTCGGAGAAGGTGAACTTGGTCTTGGCGGTGCCGGTCATCCCGGTGGGGGTGGCGGTCGCGGTGACGGTCCAGGTGGTCGGCTTGGTCACGCCCTTGAGGGTCAGGTCGCCCACGAGGGTGAAGCTCAGCGCACCGCTGGTCGGCAGCTTGGCCGGGAGCCCCGTGATCTGGGTGATCACGAAGTCTGCCGTGGGATACTTGGCCGTCTCGAGGGTGTTGCGCTGCACGTAGCCGTCGCGGCGATCGCGGTCGGTCTTCAGGCCCGTCAGGTCGATCGTGATCCTGGATTCGGCCGAGATGACCTTGCCGGCCTTGTCGAGGGAGATGCCGCCCGTGACGGCGGCGGTCTTCCCGACGACGTCGTTCTCGATCGTGTTGGCGGCGAGCAACTCGCGCACCTGATAGCGGGCTTCGGTGCCGGTCGGGTTCAACACGTAACGGCTCTGGGCCGAGACTGGGGCGGCCGCGAGGCCGAGTAGCAGAAGGGCGGGGGCAAACCGGGTCATCGTGTATGGGGCTCCAATTGGGGTGCTTTGCAGGTGACGTATTGGTACGGCGCGGGAGCACGGGGGGTTGGAGAAGCGGGTGAAGGTGAACGGTGAACGGGAGTGACCCGTGACCCGTGACCAGTGACCAGTGACGAATATCTGGCCACGGGTTACCGGTTACCGGTTACTGGTTACTGGTTACTGGTTACTGGTTACTCCCTCACCATTCACCCCGTTCACCGTTCACCGTTCACCGTTCACCGTTCACCGTTCACCGTTCACCCTCCCCTCGGCCTGACGGCCGCGGCTGAATCGCGGGCACCCCCATCCGCGCCACCATCCGTTCCAGTCGCTCGAGCTGCTGCACCGTCACCGTCACGGCGCCGAACGATTCCTCGACCACGCCGCGGAAGATGAACGGTCCCTGGTCGAAGAGGACGTGGGCGCGCTCGCGATAGACGTCGGGGAAGAGGACCCCCTCGACCAGGCCGTGGCCGTCGTCGAAGGTGACGAATTGCATCGGCTCGTGCGCGGCGGTGTGTACCGGTTTGCCGGTGGTGTACATCCCCGCCATCAGGACGCGCTTGCCGACGTGCTGGTGCAGATCCGTGCTCTTGACCAGGCGGAAGCGTCGCAGCGTCCCGGCGTGGAGCGTCATCGGGTGCGCATCGAGACAGAAGCCGAGCAGGGCCCACGCGTCGCGGCGCTTGCGCTCGACGTCGTAGTCGCGGAGTGCGGGCACCGGCGGTGGGGTCGTGAGGAATTCTCCAGCCACGGCCGTCAGGCCGCGGGGCGCCTCGGTGTCGACGCACCACAACAGCTGCGGCCGAGTGAACGCGCCGGCGATGCCATCGAGCGCCCCGACCTTGACCAGCAGGCGGAGGTCATCGGGACGAAGCGCGGTGCGTGCGCGCAGATCTTCCAGCGAGGCGAAGGGACCGTCCGCGGCGCGGGTGGCGAGCAAGCGATCGGCGCCTTCCTGCGAGAGGCCCTTCACGAACATGAGGCCGACGCGCATGGCGCTGCCGTGACCGGTGCAGCGCCACTCGCTTGCATTCACGCACGGCGGGAGGATGGTCACCCCCATCCGACGCGCCTCGGCGACATAGGCGAAGCTGCGGTAGAAGCCACCCTCGTTGGAGAGCACCGCCGCGATGAACTCGGCCGGATGGTTGGCCCGCAGGTAGGCGCTCTGCTGCGCCACCTGGATGTAGGAGCAGGAGTGGCCCTTGCAGAAGGAGTAGCCGGCAAAGGAGAGGATCATCGTCCACACCTTGGTGATGCTGGCCTCGTCGCGGCCGCGCGCTTGCGCCCCGCGCACGAACTCGTCGAAGTAGGCGGCGAGGTGCTTCTCCGGACGCTTCTTGGACAGCGCCTTGCGCAGTCCGTCGGCAGCAGACCAGTCGAGCCCGGCAAAGGCATGGGCCACGTTGACCACGTCCTCCTGGAAGACCATTACCCCGAAGGTCTCGGCGAGGGTGTCGCGCAGGGAGGGGTGGAGTGGCTCGTACTCCTGCCCGTGCAGTCGCTCCAGATATTGCTGGATGAAGCGGTTGGCCGCCGGGCGGATGATGCTGGTGTTGAGCACCAGCAACTCGAACGACTCGGCCTGGCTCTTGAGGTTGAGGATGCGGCTCGCGGGCGACTCGGTGTAGAAGACGCCGAGCGTGTCGCCGGTGCGGAAGAGCGCGCGGGTGGCGGGATCGTCACCGGCCTGCTGCGTGGAGTAGTCGAGCTGCACTCCGGTGTTGGTGCGCACCATCGCGATCGCGTCGCGGATCACGGCGAGCGAGCGGTTGCCGAGCAGGTCGATCTTCACGAGGCCGGCATCTTTGGCGCCGTCCTTCTCGAACTGGATCACCGGCACCACCAGGTCGGGTGCATCGGCGAGCCGCTTGGCGGCCGGCTCGAGCGGCACCACGTCGGTGAGCGCGCCCGGGACGATCACCACGCCGCCCGGATGGAGCGAGAGGTGTCGCGGCGTGCCGATGATCCCCTCGGCGAGCGTGGCAATGCGGTCCCATCCCTGCGGCAGCCGCAGTCCGCGAAAGTTGGGATGCGAGGCGAAGAGCTCGCCTGCGCTCTCGCCGCTTCCGAAGTGCGGCACGCGACGGGTGACGTCGCGGATCTCGGCCGCGGGACGCCCGAGCACCTTGGCCACTTCGCGCAACGCTCCCGCAAGACGGAGACAGTTGTGATTGGCCACCATCGCGGCGCGCGGGCGCGGATGCTTGCGGAACACCCAGGCGAGGATCCGGTCGCGTTCATCCCAGGGAAAGTCGAGGTCGATGTCGGGCGGGTCGCGGCGCGCGGGATTGAGGAAGCGCTCGAAGAGCAGCCCCGCCCCGAGGGGTTCGACGTGGGTGATGCCGAGGCAGTACGAGACGATCGAGTTGGCGACGGAGCCGCGGCCGCAGTGCGTCGGGGCGTGCAGGATGATGTCGCGGACCACGAGGAAATAGTCGGCGAAGCCCTTCATCGCGATGATACCGAGCTCGTGCTCCAGCCGATCACGGGTGACCGGCGCGATGGTGCCGTAGCGGCGGAGCGCGCCCTCGTAGGCGAGCGAGCGCAGCTGCTGCAGGGCGTCGTCGGCCTCGGCGTGGCGCGGCGCAATGGTGCGGCCGATCGGAATGCGATACTGGCAGCGCTCGGCGATCACCGCTGCCGCAGCGAAGGCCTCGGGAACATCGGGGAAGTGTCGTTCGAGATCGGCGGCGGGGCGGAGCCAGGCGTCCCTCGGCGAACAGCGATCGGCGATCGGCGATCGGCGCATGCTGCCCGACGTTTGCGGTTCGCGGTTCGCGGTTCGCGGTTCGCCATCCTCCGGGAGCGTGTCGTTGTCGTGGATGGCCCGGATGAGCCGATGCCGGTTCCAGTCCTCGGCGTGCGCCATCACCACGCCACCGGTGACGACGGCGGGGATGCCGAGGCGGCGGGCGGCGGCAAGCACCGCGTGGCGATGCGGGCCGGGGCGGAGTTCGGCGCAGAGGCCGGCGGGGCCGGAGAGCTTCACCAGCCGCTCGAGCAGCGCCACGTCCTGGGTGATGACGGTGAGCCCGGCGCGATCCACCGCGAGTTGTGCCGAGAGGGCGAGCTCGGGCTCCCAGTGCACCGCGCTCACGGCGCGCCCGAGGGTGCCCCAGCCGCGCGCGTCTTCGGCGAGGATGACGGCGTCCTGTCCGTTGGCCACGAGGTGGGCGCCGAGGATCGGGCGGATCCCGTTGGCCTCGCAGGCCTTCTGGAATTCGACGGCGCCATAGACGCCGTTGGTGTCGGTCAGCGCGAGGGTGCGATAGCCGCGCCGTGCGGCCGCCTCGACCAGGACCTCGGGCGAGGAGGCACCGATGCCGAAGGAGAACCAGGAGTGGACGTGGAGGTGGGTGAACATGGCACCAGCGAACGGCGAGAGGCGAACAGCGAACGGAGCAGCGACATGATCACGGGCGACGGGGCGCTACGCCTGCCGTTCGCCGCTCGCCGTTCGCTGTTCGCGCAGGTGCTGTCCAATCGGACACTCCTCCACATGCGCCCCCGGCAGTCGCCCGATGCTCATCAGGAACTCGCCGACGATTTCGCCGCCCATGAACTTGAACTCGCGCTTCATCACCTTGACCCACGCCTCCTTGGGGAGCGTGCCCTGGGCGTCGAGCCATGCGCTGAAGGAGCCGTGTTCGGCGATGAGGGCCACCACGCGCTGGGCATTGTGGATCGCGGCGTCGACCTTGAGCCGGTTGCGGATGATCCGTGCGTCGGCGAGGAGGCGGGCGCGATCGGCCTCGCCGTATCCGGCGACCACGTGCGGATCGAAGCCGTCATAGGCCAGGCGGAACCCGTCGCGCTTCTTCAGGATGGTCTCCCACGACAGCCCCGCCTGGTTGATCTCGAGGATCATCCGCTCGAAGAGCCCCGCGTCGTCGTGCAGCGGGAAGCCGTATTCGGTGTCGTGGTAGGGGCCGTGGACGGGGTGGCCAGGGGCGATGGTGCAGTAGGACATGGTGGAGAGCCGAGTGAGGGGTGAGGGGTGAGGGGTAGTGACCAGTGACCAGTGACCAGTGAGCGACTTAGGACTTACGACCTACGACTTACGACCCCATTACCCCTTACCCATAGCCGATCATCGAATGCACTTGACCCGAATATACACCGAAACTAGGATTCAGCCAGATGCCATCAATTGCCTTCCTCCGCGCCATCAACGTTGGCGGCCGTCAGGTCGCCATGGCGCCGTTGCGGGCGCTGTTCGAGTCGCTCGGCTGTACGGAGGTGTCGACCTACATCGCCAGTGGCAATGTCCTGTTCAGCGCTCGGGGGCGGGGTGCGGCCCTCGAGGCCAGGATCGAGACGGCCCTCGCCGAGGCATTCGGCTTCGGGGTGGAGACCTTTGTGCGGACCGACGCCGAGTTGCGCGCCGTGCTCGATGCCGTCCCCTTCACGCCGGAGGAGGTGGCCGCGGCGCATGCGCTGATGATTGCCTTCCTCAAGGCGCCCGTATCGGCCGACGTGGCGGCAGCGGTGGCGGCACTGAGCACCCCCAACCAGCGTTTCCGGGTGATCGGTCGCGAGTTGTACTGGCTGCGGGTCACGCGCGAGGGTGAGCCGAAGGTGGAGCGCGCGGTGGACAAGCTGCTGAAGCCGATGACCGGCCGCAACGTGCGCACCATCGAGGCGCTGGTCGCTTAACCGATCGCCGGTTCCGGCGTCTCTGTGGCATGCCCATCCCTGACCATGCCCTCGCGGCGATCGTGCGCCTCCCCGTTGTCGCCCTCGTCCTGACCCTCCTGGCGTGCGGCGGCGAGAGTCCGACCGCAGCCGTGCCGGTCGTCCCGACCACGCCGGGAACCACGCCAACTGGCGGCATCGTCACCGCGCTGGTCATCACGCCGACCCAGCTGCCGAACTACGCCAATCCGACGCTGCCGGCGCACTACGCTGGTCTGATCGGCAGCCCCACCGACAATGGGCGCAATGCGCCGATCACCGATGCCGGGGCGACACTCGGGCGAGTGCTCTTCTACGAGCGCCAGTTGAGCGTGAACGGCACGATCTCCTGCGCCTCGTGTCATGCGCAGGCGAGTGCATTCGCCGACGAGGCGCGGTTCTCGGCAGGCTTTGCGGGCGGGGTCACCACCACCCACTCGATGCGGCTCGCCAACGCCCGCTTCTATGCGCCCGGTTCCTTCTTCTGGGACCGGCGCGCGCCGACGCTCGAGGCGCAGACCATCGAGCCGGTCCAGCATCCGGTGGAGATGGGCTTCGACGCGGCGCACGGGGGACTGGCGGCCGCCGTCGCGCGGCTGCAGGGACTGGCCTATCAGCGCGAGCTGTTCGCGCTCGCCTACGGGGACTCGACCGTCACCGCGGATCGGATGCAGCGCGCCCTCGCGCAGTACGTCCGCAGCATCCTCTCGACGTCGAGCCGTTGGGACATCGGCTATGCCCAGGTCTTCAACCCCGGTCTTCCCGATCGTGGCGTGAACACGGCGATCCCGACGTTCACCGCGCAGGAGAATCGCGGGCGCCAGCTCTTCTTCACACCGCCACCGCAAGGCGGGGCGGGATGCGCTGCGTGTCACGTGGCACCGACCTTCGCCCTCGCCGGCAACTCGCTCGGCAACGGCCTCGACGCCGGCGAGACAACGGTCTTCAAGTCGCCGTCGCTCAAGAGCGTGGGCGTCCCCGGGCGCTTCATGCACGATGGCCGCTTCAGCACGCTCGATCAGGTGGTGGGGCACTACAACAACGGCGTGCAGGATGGTCCGGCGCTCGATCAGCGACTGCGCGGCCCCGGCGGCACGCCGCTGCGCCTGAACCTCAATGCCGGCGATCGAGCGGCCCTGGTGGCATTTCTGCTGACGCTGACGGACACGCAGCTGGCGGCGGATGCGCGGTTCAGTGATCCGTTTCGGCGGTGAGACGTGTGGCGTGAGTCCTGAGTCCTGAGTCCTGAGTCCTGAGTCCTGAGTCCTGAGTCCTGAGTCCTGAGAAGTGAGGGGGTGAGAGGAGCTCTTCCCCCTCACCCCTCACCCCTCACCCACCATTCACGATTGCCTCGCGTCGGCCTACACTTGACCCATGTCGACTCGAGTTCGCACCGCCGCCGTTGAGGATCTTGGCGAGATTCTCCGCATCGTGAACCTCGCCTATCGCGTCGAGGACTTCTTCATCGACGGGGATCGGATCACGCCGGTGGACCTGCGCGAGCGTTTCGATCGGGTCGGGGCCGAGTTGCTGGTGGTCGACGCGGCGGCGGGAGGGCTGGCGGCGGCGGTGCACTTCGAGGCTCGCGGTGATCATGGCTGGTTCGGGTTGTTGGCGGTCGATCCCGTGGCCCAGGGGGCGGGCCACGCGCGCGCGCTCATCGACGCGATGGAGGAGCGTTGCCGTCGCATCGGCCTGGCGCACCTCGAGATCGAGGTGGTGGACCTGCGCGAGGAGCTGCCGGCCTTCTACGCCCGATTGGGATTCGTCGAAGTGGCCAGGAAGCCGTTCCTTGACGTGCACAAGCTGAAGCGGCCGGCGGAGTTGGTGGTGATGGAAAAACGGGTCGTAGGTCGTAGGTCGTAGGTCGGTCACTGGTCACTGGTCACTGGTCACCCCCCCCACTCGTCCCCGTTCACCGTTCACCATCCCTCCGTTGCACCCTGAAACCGCCCCCCGCCGGCCCCCGTAGTCCCCGCCATGACCCGGTTGCCCCTGAACCTCCGCTACCTGCTGCAGTTCGCGGCGCTCTCCTTCCTCTGTCTGGGGGCGCACGAGCTGGTCCACCATTTCATGGTGCGGGCCACCTGCGGCGGCTGGGGGACGATGACGTTCTGGCAATTCCAGCGGCCCGTGGGGTGCGCCGGCGGCGTCTCGCTGCTCGCCACCCTCGCCGGGCCGCTGCTGACCTGGTTGCTCATCTGGGGTGGGCGCGCCATGGTCCACCACGGTGAGGCGCGCGCCGGCGTGACACTGATCCTGGCCAACTTGCCGCTCGCCCGCGTGGTCACCGTCCTGATGCAGGGCGGTGACGAGATGGTGCTCGCCCGCGCCCTCGCTCCGGGCAATGCCCTCTGGCTTCCGATGCTGGCGTTGACCCTGCTGCTCTTCTGGTCGCCGGTGCGCGTGGCCTATCGGGCGCTGCAGCACAGCAATCGCATGACGGTCCTCGTGGCGTTCCTGGTGCTGCCCCTCTTCTGGGACATGCTGCTCAAGCGGGTCTGGCTGAGCGCGATCCTCGAGCAGCATCCGGCGGCCGTGGCAGGCGTGCCGCTGGTGTTCCTGATGGCGGCGGGTGTGGCGCTCCTGCTGCTGGTGTTGCTTCGGCGACCGACCCAGACCGCGGTCCCACCCCTCGCCCGTGCCATGATCTCGCAGGAGACCTTTGCGATTTCGGGAGCGTGGAAGGTCAAGTAAGGCGGTACCTTTCTTCCCATGCAGGTTCTCCTCCTCCCCGACCTGACACTCGCCGACCGCCTCGACCCGACGCCGGGTGAGCGGGAGGTGCTGGTGGCGGTACGTGCCGTGGGGCTCAATCGCGCCGACCTGCTGCAACGCGTCGGCCGCTATCCCGCACCCAGTGGCTGGCCGGCCGACATTCCGGGCCTCGAATTCGCCGGCACCGTGGTCGCCCGCGGCCCCGGCGCCGCGCGCTTCGGTCTGGGTGATCGCGTGATGGGGCTGGTCGGTGGCGGCGCGATGTCGGAGTTGCTCGCCGTGCACGAGGAAGAAGTGCTCGCGGCGCCCGATCGCTGTACCGACGCCGAGGCGGCGGCCATCCCCGAGGCATTTCTGACGGCGTGGGATGCGCTGGTGCTGCGCGGACGCGTCGAGCGCGGCGACCGCGTGCTGATCCATGCCGTCGGCAGTGGCGTCGGCACCGCCGCCGTGCAGTTCGGGGCGATCTTCGGCCTCACGATGCTCGGCACCTCCCGCACCGCCGACAAGCTTGAACGCTGCCGAGCGCTCGGCCTGCATCGTGGCATTCTCGCTGGCGACCCCGAGTGGCCTGCCGCCGTCGGCGAACCGGTTCAGGTGATCATCGACACGCTCGGCGCGAGTGCCCTCGCCGCCAACCTCGACCTGCTGGCGCCGCTCGGTCGGCTGGTGGTGCTCGGGACCATGACCGGTGCCACCGCGCCCATCGATCTTGGCGTGGTGCTGCGGAAGCGACTCACCATTGTCGGCACCGCGATGCGCAGTCGTGGTTCGGTGGAGCGGCGCGCCCTGCTGGCGCGCTTCAGCGCCGATGTGATGCCGCACCTCGCCAGTGGCGAATTGCAGCCAATGGTCGACTCGCTGGTGCCGATGGCCGAGGCGGCACGCGGATACGACTTGTTGACCAGCAACGCGACGTTCGGCAAGGTCGTGCTGACGTGGCCCACCTGAGCGTCCCACAGACAACTTCCATCCCTCACGACGGAGCAGCGCCATGACATGGTACGGACTGCGGCGGACAGTGCTCGGCACGGTGTTCCTGGTCGGCTGCGCCTCGGGCGCGCCCGAGACGACGCCGGTTCCCGACGGTGCACCGGCCGCCGCCACCGCGGGGTCGGCTGAACTCACCGGGACGCGCTGGCTGCTCACGCGACTCGGCACGCGCACCATGGTCACGGTGCCCGGCGATCGTGCCCCGCACCTGCTCTTCAACGGCAGTGATCGTCGCGTGGCCGGGTCGGGTGGCTGCAACCGCATCATGGGTCCGTACATGGTGGACGGCACCATGATGCGTCTCGGCCCGATTGCCGGCACCATGATGGCATGCCAGCAGCCGATCATGGAGCAGGAACAGGCCTTCCTGAAGGCCCTTGAGGCCACCGAGAGCCATCGCATCGTCAACGGCCAGCTCGAACTGCGCGGGACCGATCGTCAGCTGCTGGCGAGGTTCGTGAAGGGGGAATAGGTCGTAGGTCGTAAGTCGCAGGTCGTAAGTCATACCATCTTGCCACCCGGAGTTTTCCGATGCTCGCCCCTGGTCTCGTTGCGCAGTTGGAGTCTGCCCACAAGTTCTTCAACACCACCACATCGATCTTCGTGGAGGCCGATGGCGGCTACTCGCCGACGGCGGAGATGTACACTGTCGCCGGTCAGATCGCGCATGCGGCCGACACGCTTGACTGGTTTCTCGAAGGGGCGCTGGGGAAGGGATGGGACATGGACTTCGAGGCGGCGATCGAACGGGCCAAGGTGCCGCGCACGCTGAGCGAGGCGCGTGCGATGCTCGATCGCGCCTTCTCCCGCGCCATCGCCGTGGTCGGCGCTGCCTCGGATGCCACGCTGCTCGAAGCGATCCCCGATGATCCGATCCTCGACGGGGCGCCGCGGATGGCGGTGGTCAATGCCATCACCGATCACACGGCGCATCATCGCGGTTCGCTGGCGGTCTACGCGCGGCTGTTGGGGAAGGTGCCGCCGATGCCGTATGCCTGATAGTCGTGAGTCATGAGTCGTTGGTCGTTAGAGGGTCGTAGGTCGTAAGTCGTAGGTCGCCCCCTCACTCCTTACCCCGCGCGGCCATCGGCCGCGCCCCGTTCACCGTTCACCGTCTTCATCCGATCCACCGCTTGCTGCAGTGCCGCGGCCTTCGGCGACACGTTGAACTCGGTGGCGGGCCACAGTTCCAGTTGCCCGCCGCCGTCGTGCAACCCGTCGGCGGTGAGGACCAGGCTGCGCACCGCCACGCGCCGCACCAGGGCGGCGTCGAGGGCGCGACAGGCGGCGCGCCAGAGTTCGGCGTCGAGCGGTGAGGCCCCGACCGCGACGGCGCGCTCGGCAGTGGTGTCGTCGGCGTGACGCACGGTGACCACCAGGCGCCCCGCCATCAGGCGACGCGCGCGCAGGCGACGGCCGATCTCCTCGGCGAGCGGGCGGAGCATGTTGGCGAGGGCGTGACGGTCGTTCGTGTCGGTGCTCAACTCGTGGGTGAGGCGCAGCGCGGCCTGCACCTCGGGGGGCAGCACCGGTCGCGGATCGATGCCGTGCGCGTGACGATGCAGCACGCCACCCGCCGCGCCGAAGGCCACGCGAAGCGGCGTCTCGCCGATGGCAGCGACCTCACCGATCCGGTCGAGGTGATAGTCGTCGAGGCGGCGACGCACCGACTCGGGCACCTCGGGGAGGAGCGCCACCGGTTCGGGGGCGAGAAAGGCCGCCTCGTACCCGGGGGCCACCGCCCAGATGTCGGCCCCCGCCTCGCGCTTGACCACCGTGGCGGCACTCTCGCTCACCAGCTTGTTGATGGCGACCCCGACCGCGAGCGGCAGGGAGAGGCGTTCGCGCACGCTGCGCTCGAGCCGCCGGGCCACTTCAGTGGCCGGACCGAAGAGCCGCTCGGTGCCAGTCAGGTCGAGATAGGCATGCCCCCATCCGCGCGGCTCGATCACCGGGGCCACCTCCGCGAGAATGGCATGCAGCGCCCGGTGGGCCCTGGCGTAGCGCGCCGGGTCGGGGGGGCGGACCACCAGGTCGGGACAGATCCGCCGAGCCAGTGCCACCGCCATCCCCCGCGCCACCCCCGCCAACCGCGCCTCGGCGCTCACCGCCAGCAAGACCGCCCGATCCGCCGCCAGCGGCGCGATTGCCACCGGGCGGCGTCGCAGCTGCGGATCCTGGAGCACCTCGAGGGTGGTGCAGAAGGCCGGGGGGTCGATGAAGAGGATGGTGCGCATTTGAGATACCGAATATACACCGAAAGTCTTGAGTCCTGAGTCGTGAGTCGTGAGAGGCCCCCCGGGCACGGTATACTCGAGGGCCGTGCCGTTTCTCACGACTCAGGACCCACGACTCAGGACTCTTCCCCATCCTCGCCCACGCCATCAGCCGCCTCTACTACCGCTTCCGCCTCGCCGGCGGGACGGTCCCTGCGCGCGGGCCGGTGCTCCTGGTGGCCAATCATCCCAACTCGCTGCTCGATCCGGTGATCGTGCAGGCGGCAGCCCGGCGTGCGGTGCGCTTCCTGGCCAAGGCGCCGCTCTGGGACGACCCGAAGACGGCGTGGCTGGTGAAGCTCGGCAAGGCGATCCCGGTGCATCGGGCCAGCGACGACCCGACCAAGCTGGCGCGCAACGCGGCGATGTTCGACGCGGTCCACGCCGCCCTCGCGCGGGGCGATGCGGTGGGGCTGTTTCCCGAGGGGATCTCCCACAGTGCGCCGTCGCTGACGCCGCTCAAGACCGGCGCAGCGCGGATTGCCCTCGGCGCCGCGCCGTTGGTGGGGGGCGCGTTCCCGATCATCCCGGTGGGGCTCGTCTTCCGCGAGAAGGACGTGTTTCGCTCCGAGGCGCTGGCGGTGGTGGGCTCGCCACTCGAGTGGGGCGATCTCGCTGTGCGCGGACTCGACGATCCCGCGGCGGTGCGCGAGCTGACCGAGCGCATTGATGCCGCGATTCGGCGCAACACGGTGAACCTGGCGCAGTGGGAGGACCAGCCGCTGGTGGAGTGCGCCATGAAGGTGTGGGAAGCCGAGCAGCGCGCCGAGCCCGATCCGGCGGCGCGCGTGGCGCGGCTGGGCGAGGCGACGCGCATTCTCGCCGCCGTGCGCGAGCACCCTGATGCCGAGACCACGGCGCTGATGCGCGAGGTGACGACGCACCAGCGGCGATTGGCGCGGCTCCGTCTCCGTCCGTCCGACCTCGTGGCCGACGTGGGCCTGGCCCGCAGTGGCCGCTGGGCCACGCGACGCCTGATGCTGGCGATGCCGCTGGGCGTGATCGCCGCGGTGGTCGGGTGGCTGCTCTTCGTGATTCCGTATCGGCTCACCGGCACGGTGGTCGATCGCTTCACGCTCGAGCGCGACACGCGCTCCAGCTGGAAGCTGCTGCTTGGCGGGGCGATCTATCTGGTGTGGGTCGTTGGCCTGGCCGTCGGGGCGGGGCTCTGGCGTGGCTGGCCGACAGGACTCGCGGTGCTCCTCGCGGTGCCGACGGTGGGACTCGCCGGCCTGCTGGTGCGCGAGCGGTGGCGTGGCGCGTGGTCCGACCTGCGACGCTGGGTCCTGCTTCGCTCCGGTCGTAGATTGGTGGATACCCTCCGCACATCCCAGCAACATCTCGGTCAGCGCCTCGACCGACTCTTCGAGCAGCATGCCCTGCGAGGTCCGGAATGACGGCTGTGGACGTGCCGATGGCGAGTGACCGCGACGTGCCCAAGGTGATCTGGTCGTGGGCCTTCTACGACTGGGCCAACAGCGCCTTCACGACGCTGGTGGTGACGTTCATCTACGCCACCTACTTCACGCAGGCGATGGCGCCGGATCCGCTGACGGGGACGGGATGGTGGTCGCGTGCCGTGGCCACGAGCGCGGTCCTCATCGCGCTGCTCTCGCCAGTGCTCGGCGCCATGGCCGATCGCGGAGGCACGCGCAAGCGCTTCCTCGCCATCAGCACCCTCACCTGCGTGCTGGCCACGACGCTGCTCGCGTTCGTGGCACCGGGCGGCGGGCGCGAGGCGTTTCTCGCGCTCGCCTGCTTCGTGGTGGCCAACGTGGCGTTCGAGATGAGCGTGATGTTCTGCAATGCCTTCCTGCCGGCGATTGCCTCGTCGGAGAAGATCGGCCGCATCTCGGGGTACGGGTGGGGGCTCGGCTATGTCGGCGGGTTGCTCTGCATGGCGATCGCCCTGGTTGGCTTTGTCCAGCCCGAGGTGCCGTGGTTCGGGTTGTCGAAGGAAGCCGGATGGAATGTCCGCGCCACCAACCTGCTGGTGGCAGGATGGTTCCTGGCGTTCTCGATTCCCTTCTTCCTGAATGTGCCCGAGAAGGCCGTGCCGGGCGGCAGCACGGACGTGCGTGGCGCCTTCCGCGCACTCGCGCAGACGGTGCGGGACATCCGCCGCTATCGCGACATCGTGCGCTTCCTGATCGCGCACCTGATCTACAACGACGGCCTCGTCACCGTCTTTGCCTTCGGCGCGATCTACGCCGCCGGCACCTTCGGCATGACCATCGCCGACGTGATCCTCTTCGGCGTGGTGCTCAACGTGGCCTCCGGGCTCGGCGCCATCGGCTTCGGCTTCGTGGACGACAAGATCGGCGGCAAGAACGCCGTCCTCGTCTCGCTGGTCGGCCTGATCGCCGCGGCCGCGATCGCGGTGTGGGCGCCCACGCGCGACTGGTTCTGGGTGGCCGGCGTACTCATCGGCATCTTCGTCGGGCCGAACCAGAGCTCGTCGCGCTCGCTCCTGGGGCGCTTCGTGCCGGAGCGGCACCAGACGGAGTTCTTCGGCCTCTACGCCTTTTCGGGGAAGGCCGCGGCCTTCCTCGGGCCGCTGTTGCTGGGTGCCGCCACCACCGCCTTTGCCTCGCAGCGCGCAGGCATGGCCACGGTGATCGTCTTCTTCGTGATCGGTGGCGCGGTGATGCTCACGGTGGACGAGCGGCGGGGGATTGCCGCGGCCCAGGCGGAGTGACGCGGTCAACGTCCGGGTGCCGCGGATCGTACCATTGAATAGACCCCTGCAGTCGATTCCTCATTCTCATCGGAGCACTCGCGTGTCCATTGCACGTTGGTCGGCGCCTTCCCTCGCGCTCCTGTTGATCCCCGCCGCGCTCACCGCGCAGGCCAAGGTCAACCAGTACGGTTACCCCGAGAAGCACGATCCGAAGCCGACAACGGCCGCGATCACGCCGGCCGATCTCATGACCCGGCTCTACATCTTTGCCGATGACTCGATGATGGGACGCCAGTCGGGTCGGGCCGGCAACATGATGGGCACCAACTACATCGCCGCCGAGTTGAAGCGGCTCGGCATCAAGCCGGGCGGCGAGAATGGTGGCTACTTCCAGACCCTCCCCTACATCCAGCGGAAGTTCACCGACCAGTCGGTGCTGATGGCGGGCGGCACCACCTTCCGGATCAACCACGATTTCGTGCCGGTGCCCGGACCGCGCGCTCCGCAGCCGATCGAGAACGTCGCGGTCATCTACGGCGGCGTCGCCGGCGACACGACGCAGCAGATCACGTCGGCGCAGGCGGCCGGCAAGGTGGTGATCCTCTCGGCCGCCCGTCCCGTCGCGGCGGCACCAATTGGCGGCGGTCGTGGTGGTTTCCCGGGCGGCGGCGGCAATGCGCGCTTTGCCGGCGCGGTGGCCGTGATCACGGCCGACCTCGATCCGCTCACGCCGTCGGCGCGCGCCGCGATCAACGATCCGATCGCCCAGATCTCGACGGCGGACATGCAGGTCTCGGTCACCCCGGGTGACGTGATCGTCACCAACAACAAGGGTGGCGTCGGCGTGGTGCGCGGCGACAAGGTGGTCGGTGGCATGCTGCCGGCCGGGATGTCGCCCGCGTCGATCAAGGTGTGGAACGACTCCGTGGCCCGCGCCGATTCGATCGCACGTGCGGGTCGGGCGGGTGCGGGAGGTGCGGCAGGTCGTGGTGCGGCTGGTGGGCGTGGCGGCGCGGCGCCGGCAGCCAACACGGCGGCTCCGCAGGCCACCATTCGCACCACCATCGCGACGGCCGAGAAGCTCCTCGGCGGGAAGATCCTCGCCGGCCTGCCGCTTGGCACCATGGGTGGCACCCTGAGCGCCAAGCTCGATTACGTCGAGCGGAAGACCGACTACGGCCGCAACGTGGTCGGCATCGTGCCGGGCTCGGATGCCAAGCTCCGTGGCCAGTACGTCGCGATCGGCGCGCACAACGACCACGTCGGGTTCCGTCAGGGTGGCGTGGATCACGATTCGCTCCGCGCCGCGGCGCAGATCCGTCTCCGCGCGCAGATGTCGAGCGGCGACCTGCTGCCGCTCACGGCCGAGCAGGCGTCGACGCTGCCCAAGGTCAACGTCGACTCGCTGCGCAAGATCCGCCCGGCCCGCGTGGACTCGATCAGCAACGGCGCCGACGATGACGGCTCGGGCTCGATGGCGCTGCTGGAGATCGCCGAGGCCGTGCAACTGATGAAGACCAAGCCGAAGCGCTCGATGGTGTTTGTGTGGCACACCGCCGAAGAGTCGGGGATGCACGGGTCGCGGAACTTCTCGTCGAACCCGACGGTGCCTGTGGACTCGATCGTCGCCCACATCAACATCGACATGATCGGTCGCGGCCGGGCCGAGGACGTGATCGGTGGTGGCGACAAGTACACCGGCATCCTGGGTGCCTACCGGCTCTCCAAGGAGTTCGGCGACCTGGTGTACAACACCAACAAGAAGAGCCCCAACAGCCTGATCCTCGACGACCGCTTCGACGATCCGACGCTGGGCACCATGGTGAACGGTGTCACCAAGTGGCCCGGCTACAACAACCTCTACGGCCGCAGCGACCACACCCGCTACGCCGAGAAGTGCATCCCGATCGTCTTCTTCTTCACCGGCCTGCACGGCGACTATCACCAGGTCACCGACGAGCCGCAGTACATCGACTATCCGCACTACGCGCGGATCGCCAACTTCATTCGCGATGTCGCGGTCGAAGCGGGCAATGTGCAGAAGCGGCCGGCGTTGGATGGGATCTGCACTCGGAGGTAGTCCTGAGTTGTGAGTCCTGAGTCGTGAGAGGTGAGACGTGGCCCGATGCGGGAAACGTCTCACCTTTTCCGTTTCACCCCTCACCCCTCACCCCTCAGGACTCAGGACTCAGGACTCAGGACTCACAACTCCAACCCCAACTGCCCCGTCCCCCTTGGCGTCCGCAGCTCCTCCTCGCGCCGCATCCCTTCGCGCGGGTCGTAGCCCAGCTGGTCCATCAATGCCGCGAGCCGCTGGTTGAGGGCATCGGCATAGGCCTTGGTCACGCCGCGTCGGTCGCCGTAATGCTCGCGGTAGCGGCGCGCGAGGATGGGGCGGTGCTTGAGCAGCCACGGGAAGAGGGTGTGTCGGGTGGCGGGCCCAAGCCGGAGCGGTCCGCCGCCCGCCCAGCGTGCTCCCGCCTCGCGCGCAGCGGCGAGCAGGGTCTGCAATGTGAGGGTGTCGTCGGTAAGCCCGGGGAGGATCGGGGCAATCAGCAGTCCGACCGGCACACCGGCGCTGGCCAGGGCGCGGAGTGCGTCGAGTCGGACCTTGGGCGTGGGCGTGCGGGGCTCGAGCTGACGCAGCAAGCCGGCGTCGAGGGCCGCCAGGGAGACGTGCACCGAGACTCGGTGCCGTGTCGCGAGCTCGGCGAGCAGCGCGGCATCGCGGGCGATGAGCGCCGACTTGGTGATGATGGCGAGATGCAGCCCTCGGTGCTCGCCAAAGACCTCCAGCATCGAACGGGTCAGCCGAAAACGTCGCTCGGCCGGTTGATACGGATCGGTGGCCGAACCGATGACAATGGGCAGGCCGTCGAGTCGCTCCGGGGAGAGATCGCGTCGCAGCAAGGCGACAGCCTCTTCCTTCACCAGGATGCGCCGCTCGAACGCCTCCGCCGAGGGGAGCCGCGCGGCCTCGCGCGCCTCCGGCAATGCGGCACGCTGATTGGCCGCCCGATCGACGGTCCACCGGTGGGTCTCGCGGGCATAGCAATAGGCGCAACCGAACTCGCAGCCGACATACGGATTGAGCGACCAGAAGCGCATGCCGGTGGCCGCGGGCGGATTGAGGATGCCGCGCGCGGTGAGGGCGAGGTAGCGCGTGGTGGAGCCACGGGTGGCAATGATCGTGAAATGTTGGGGCATGGGGATAGTCGTGAGTCGTGAGTCCTGAGTCAGGAGAGAGGTCCTTCGACTTCGTCCCGCCGCCCTGCGGGGGCGGGACTTCGCTCAGGATGACACCCTCTCAGGACTCAGGACTCACGCCTCACATCTCAAAGACACCGACTCCACCCACACGCCACGCACGTCTGACACCTCGCGCTCCGCGCCACCGGGCCGGCGCATTCGGGGCATCGGGGGCGGGCATCCTTGGGCGCCTCGGCGGATGGCGCCGGCTGGTACTTGGTGGGGGCGAGCGGCCCCCGGACTGCGGCCAGCAAGGGCAAGGAGATCAGCATGGCGGCCTCGATTCGGCGTTTGTTCGGTATGGTTACCGAATATACGCCGAAAGTCGGAGCGGTCAACGGTCCACCGGGCAAGGTGGCCGTCGGTGCGTGTTTGCCCCCCTCACCCCTCACCCCTCACTTTCACCCGTTCACCGTTCACCGCTCACCACTCCCAGGAATCGTCCACATGGCGTCAATCACATACCTCGGCACCGGACTCCTCGGCGCCGGTTTCGTGGAAGCGGCCCTCGGGCGGGGCGATCAGGTGACGGTCTGGAATCGGACGGCCAGCAAGGCGCAGGCGCTTGTGGCGTTCGGTGCGCGAGTGGCGGCGACGCCCTCCGAGGCCGTGCGGGGGGCGGAGCGGGTGCACCTCGTCCTGCCCGATGACGCGGTGGTCGAGGCGATCATCGCCGAGTTGCGGCCAGGGCTCTCGCCGGAGGCGATCATCGTGGATCACACCACCACGTTGCCCGCGCTGACGGCCGAACGCGCCCTGCGGCTCAACGCCGAGGGGGTGCGCTACCTCCATTGTCCGGTGTTCATCGGTCCGGCGGCGGCGCGCCAGGGGCAGGGGACCATCATGGTGTCGGGGCCGAAGGCGCTGTTCGACATCGTCGAACCAGCCCTCGCCAAGCAGGCGGCGCGGGTGGACTACTTCGGCGAGCGCCCCGATCTGGCCGCAGTCTACAAGCTCTGCGGCAATGCACTCATCCTCGGGATCACCGCGCTGATGGCCGACACCTTCTCGGTGGCACGCGGGGGTGGCGTGGCGCCGACCGACGTGCTCGCCAAGCTGCTCGAGTATTTCAATCCGGCCAACATCGTCACGGGACGCGGCAAGTCGATGGCCGCAGGCAACTACGCGCCCGGCTTCGAACTGACGATGGCGCTCAAGGATGTCCGATTGATGCTGGCCACGGCAGGCGACGCGCCGCTCTCCTCGTTGCCGGGGATCGCGGCACGCATGGAAACGCTGATTGCCCAGGGCCATGGACACGACGACCTCGCCGCGCTCGGCCGCGACGCGATCATCCCCCGGACATCGCCCCCACGATGAGGTAGGCCTCGCGCCCCGAGGTGACGCCCTCGGGGAGGGGCGTGTCGGGCGGCTCGTGCGAGAGATCCCGCTCGCAGGCGTGAAAGCGGATGAAGGGGCGGCGGCGCTGCGTGGCGTGGTCGCGGATCGTGCCGCGCAACATCGGATACGCCGCCTCGACGGCATCGAGCACCGCGCGGTGCGTCACGGGTGCGGCCAGCTCGAAGTGCAACTCGGGGCCGGCGTGCGCCAGGGCCTGCAGTGGCGAGGGAAGAATCACCCGGATCATGGCAGCGTCTGCACCTCGACCGAGAGGACCGCCGGCAGGTCGCGGACAATCGGCTCCCAATGATCGCCACCGTCGAACGAGCCGTACACCTGCCCACCGGTGGTTCCGAAGTAGATCCCGCAATCCTCGAGCGAGTCCACCGCCATCGCATCGCGCAGCACGTTGACGTAGCAATCCTGCTGCGGCAATCCCTTGGTCAATGCCTCCCACTCATGCCCGCCGGTGCGACTGCGATAGACGCGCAGCTTGCCATCCAGCGGGAAATGCTCCGCGTCGCTCTTGATCGGCACCACGTACACCGTCTCGGGTTCGTGGGCGTGGACGTCGATCGGGAAGCCGAAGTCGGTGGGGAGATTGCCGCTGATCTTGTGCCAGTTCTCGCCGGCGTCGTCGCTGCGCATCACGTCCCAGTGCTTCTGCATGAAGAGGGTGTCGGGACGGGATGGGTGCATCGCGATGCGGTGCACGCAGTGCCCCACTTCGGCCGTCGGATCGGGGATGTACTTGGAGTTGAGGCCGCGGTTGATCGGCTTCCAGGTGGTGCCGCCATCGTCGGTGCGGAATGCGCCGGCCGCGGAGATCGCGATGAAGAGGCGCTCTGGATTGGTCGGGTGAATCAGGATGGTGTGCAGCCCCATGCCACCGGCACCCGGTGCCCAATGCGACCCGGAGCCGTGGCCGCGCAATCCGGCCAGCTCGTGCCAACTCGCCCCACCGTCGGTGGAGCGGAACATCGCCGCATCCTCGACACCGGCATACACCGTGTCCGGCTCGGTCAGCGACGGCTCGAGGTGCCACACGCGCTTGAACTCCCACGGGTGCGCCGTCCCGTCGTACCACTGGTGCGTGCCGGGCACGCCCTCATACGCGAACTCGTTCCCCACCGGGGCCCAGGTGATGCCGCCGTCGTCGGAGCGCTGGATCAGCTGGCCGAACCAGCCGCTGCTCTGCGACGCGTAGATGCGGTCGGGATTGAGCGGGGAGCCCTTGAGGTGATAGAGCTCCCACCCCGGGAAGTGCGGCTGCGACACCTCCCACCGCTTGCGAGTCCCGTCGGAATTGAGGATGAAGGCACCCTTCTTGGTGCCGACCAGCACGCGGACACGAGACATGGGGGGAGATCCTGGGGGAGGGGGGCCGAGCCGCGGCCTTTAGCCGCGGTGAGGGGGTGACGGGTGAAAGGTGGTGCAAGAAGCGGAATCGGGGAATGGGGTGAGGGGTGAGGGGGACCTACGACCTACGACCTACGACTCTCACGGCTCAGGACTCACGACTCACATCTGTGTACGTTCCAAACGTTTCACCCCGAAACTTCTCCCCCACCCCCTCCGTTGGGTCCCTGTCGCCTTCCCCCGAGTCCAGTCATGACCAGGCAAGCGTTGGTGCAGTGGCTTCGCGACCGGTATGCCGCGATCCGCCCTCGGTTGACGGTACGCCGGATTGGCGGGACGGTTGCCGTCGCCATGATCGTCGGCACGGCCGGCATTGCGATCGAGGCAGCGATTCGCGCGCACCTCGGACCGGCCGAGTCGCGTCTGCCGACGGCGTTGTACGCGCGCCCCGTGCCGTGGGGCTCCGACAACGATCCATCTGAATCGCCCACGCCGATCGCCCTGCTCACCGCGTCGGCCCTCGAGTCGCGACGACCGGTCACCCTCGACGATGTGCCCGAGTCGCTGGTGCAGGCGGTGCTCGCCATCGAGGACCAGCGCTTCTACCAGCACGAAGGCTTCGACGTCCGTCGCATCGGTGGCGCCTTCGTGGCGAACGTGAAGGCCGGCGGCATCGCGCAGGGCGGCAGTACCATCACCCAGCAGCTCGCCAAGAACCTCTTCCTCTCGGCCGACCGGACGCCACTGCGCAAGTTGCGCGAGGTGGCGTTTGCCACGGCGCTCGAGTTGCGCCACGACAAGGCCACGATCCTCGAGGCGTACCTCAACGAGATCTACCTCGGCCAGGAGAACGGCCGCGCGATTCACGGCGTGGGCGCTGCGGCGCGTGCGTGGTTCGGCAAGGATGTCTCGCGGCTGTCGCTGCCCGAGTCGGCACTCCTCGCCGGAATGATCCATGCACCCAACCGTCACACGCCCACGCGGCACCCGGACGCTGCGCGTGCCCGACGCAACCTCGTGCTGCAGTTGATGGCAGAACAGGGGCGGATCACCTCGTCCAGCGCACGCAAGGCGCAGGGGAGCAGGATCAGCACCCGCAATGCGTCGCCCACCATCGCAGTGGACGCGCGTCACTTCCGCGATGCGGCGGTGGATGCGATGCCACGCTCGCTTCCCAAGCGCGGTGCCGCGGTCTACACCACGCTCGACGCGCGTCTGCAACAGGCCGCCCAGCGCGCGGTGCGGCGTGGGCTCGCCCGCCTCCCGCAGCGTGGCACCGAGGCCGCATTGGTGGCGATCGATCCGCGCACCGGTGAGGTGCTCGCCATGATCGGCGGGCGTGACTATTCGAGTTCGCAGTTCAACCGCGCCACCGAGGCCAAGCGTCAGCCGGGGAGCGCCTTCAAGCCGATCGTGGCACTCGCCGCGCTGGGACGGAGCGAAGGCGACGCGCCGGCCTTCACGCTCGCCTCGGTGGTGGACGATGCGCCGCTTTCGCTCAAGACGTCGCGCGGCCTGTGGCAGCCAAGCAATTACGATGGAGAATTTCGCGGGCCGGTGACGGTGCGGCAGGCGCTGGAGGAATCGCTCAACGTGCCGTTCGTGCGGATCGGGATGGCGGTCGGACCGTCACGCATCGCCGCGACGGCCAAGCGGCTCGGCATCACCTCACCCATGCCGGCCGTGCCGAGCCTCGCCCTCGGCAGCGCCGAAGTGAGCCTGCTGGAGCTGGTGCGCGCGTACGGTGTGCTTGCCAATGGCGGTTCGCTGGCGCGAACGCAGATGGTGCTCGCCAACGCTGGCTCGCCGCGCGAGCCGGAACTGACGTCGATCGTCGACCCGGCCACGGCCTGGCTGGTGACCTCGGCGTTGCAGGGCGTGGTCGATCATGGCACCGGGGCCGGGTTGCAGGAGCGGATCGGCTACAGTGGGATGGCCGGCAAGACGGGGACGTCGAGCGATTGGCGTGACGCCTGGTTCGTGGCCTATTCGCCGACGCTGGTGGTGGGGGTGTGGGTGGGGCACGACGATGGCCGTTCGCTCCGGGCCACTGGTTCCGCCGCGGCGCTGCCGATTGTCGCCGACTTTCTTGCCGAGGCGCTGGAGCAGGGCGGGACGGAAGAGTTCGAGGTGCCGTCGGGCATCACCGAGGGGCGTGCCGGCATCGCCGCCGGCGAGTGGTACGACGGCTGCGGCACCACGGAATATTTCCTCGAGGGCACCGAGCCGGCGCAACAGGATTGCTTCGAGATCGAACTCCCCGACATGGAGGAGCTCAACGAGATCGGCAGCGCGCTGCAGCGTCGGGCGGAACGGTTGTTCGAGGCGCTGATCGCGAGGGGCATCGAGCAGCGCCGGGGACGTCATTGACCGCAGACTGACCGCGGCCTGACGGCCGCGGCTGGGTCTATCGCTATGGCTTGAAGGCCTGTTGCAGTGCCTTCTTGCCGCCCACCACCGGCAGCGTGATGGTGGTCTGGCCGAGGTCCACGGTGAGCTCGGTGCCGGGCTGCGGCCAGAGGGTGAAGTCGCGATCGCTCGAGAAGATCATCAGTCCGATCTGCTTCCCGGCCGGGATGACCTGGTCGTCGGGCTGCAGGTCGAAGGTCAGGTCCACGAACTGCCCCGGCGTCAGCGGCATCCCCCGATCAAACGACTGATAGTCGCCACCCTTCTTGAGTGAGGCGTAGTTCTGCGGGTCGGCCCAGCCGCGGCTGATGACGGCCATGGCGTTGTTGGCGGGCTCGGTCCACGGCAGCGCCACCAGCCACACCGAAAGATTCGCGGCCTGCTTGCTGCTCGCGAGGCGAATGCGGATCTGCGCCTTTCCGGACAGGTGCACCGGTGCGCTCAGGACAGGCGTGGCGTACAGCAGCCGATTCGGCGAGTCCGTGGCCTTGGCGAGCGCCGCGCCGTTGAACTCGACGTTGTCCACCAGCGTCTCGCGCCCTGCGCCGCGGCCGCCCAGGGTGAGGGCACCCGCGGTGCGTCCGCCCGCGCCGAGCGCGAGCACCACCGGCTTGGCATCGGGATTCGGGTAGTCGGCGTACGGCGTCGGCGACTGCATCGACGCGCCCTCGCGCACGATGAAGGCCTTCGGGTCGCGCTCGACGCCGTTGTCGACGTCGAAGAGGTAGCGCGTGAACCAGCGGTTCATCAGCGGCATCGGCGGATTGCCGCCATGGCCACCCTGATGGTAGAACTGCTGCAGCGGCACCTTGTTCTTCCTGATGATCTCGCTGATGCGGAGTGAATGTTCCGGCACCACGTTCCAGTCGTTGAAGGCGTGGGCCATCAGCGTCGCCGCGCGAATGCCGCCCGCCTTGCGCGCGAGATCGCGCTCGGCCCAGAAGGTGTTGTAGTCGCCCGTGGTGCGGTCGCGCCCGGTGGCCATCTGTCCGTCACGATAGGTGGCGTTGCAGTAGGCGCGCTTGGCCGGGTCGCCGCTGTGGATGAAGTCGTAGAGGAAGTCGATGTCCTCGCCGAGCCAACCGCCCGGGTGCCGCACCAGGCCGTGCGAGCGATAGTAGTGCCAGTACGAGGTGTTGGGCGCCACGGGGATGATCGCCGCCAGCCCCTTGACGCCGGTGGTCGCCGCGGCCACGGGAATGGTGCCGTTGTAGGAGGTGCCGATCATGCCGACCTTGCCGGTCGTCCAGGTGGCGCGCACTTCGTCGGTGCCGGTGGGCGTGGTGTACCCCTTGGCGCGACCGTTGAGCCAATCAATCACCGCCTTGGGTGCCAGTTCCTCCGGCGATCCACCCACGGTCGGACAGCCCTGCGAGAGTCCGGTTCCGGGGGCCTCGGAGTGCACCACGGCGAAACCGCGCGGCACCCACATGTCGACCAGCGAATTGGAGATGCGGTTCTTGGTCGCACGGAAAGTGATCTCGGGTTGCGAGGTCCGCTTGGGCGGCGTCTCGCCGACTTCCTGCTTGACGTCCCAGAGGAACTGCCGCGGCCCGGAGGTGCCCGAGAAATACGGCGACGACTCATAGACCACCGGCACCTTGAGGCCTTCGGTGTCCGTCTGCCGCTGCCGCGTCACGTCCACGAACATCCGGTCGCGCTTGCCGTCGCCGTCGGAATCGAACTCGGTCTCGACCCAGAGGGTCTGGCGGATCCACTGCGTCGAGTCGGCGAAGCCGGCCACCACCTGGGCCTGACCCCCGACAAAGACCGGGACCGTCTTGCCGCCCTGTTGGGCAGTGGCGTTGGAGGCGAGGGCGAGCGTGAGGGCGCCGAGCAGGGCAGCGCAACGGAGAGCGGGGCGAGGGACCATGGCGTCACCTGGCGAAACGTGGGTCGGGAATGGGGCGTAGGGCGGGAGATCCAACGCAAGTAAGATAGAGACGATCCCGCCGATGTCACCCGCTGCCACCCGAGGCCAACGATGTGGGAACAGCTGATCTGGGGCGCACTGACCCTCATCATCACCGTCGGTGCGGGCGGGGCGATCGTCCTCACCGACCGGCGCAGGCGTCGTGAGGCGCAAGAGCTGGAGTTGCTGGGAGACGTAGCGGAGCGCATCGAGGCCATGGACGATGTCGAGGACCGGCTTGCCAGCCTCGATGCACGGTTGGCCGACACCGAGCGGCGACTTTCGCCAGGGAATGCACCGTGAGCACGCGATCGGTTGTCCTCGCCGCTGTCATCGGGCTCTCTCTCACCGCCTGCGGCGATGGTGGCCCCACCAGCACAGCGGTGTATTCCGGCGGCGATTCCTACGAATCGGTGATGGTGGGCTCGACCAAACGCTGGTACCGCCTCCACATCCCCACTCGCACCACGCCCGGTCCGCTGGCGCCGTTGGTGGTGGCCTTTCACGGCTATGGGCAGAGCGCCGAGGGACTCGAGTTGCAGAGCGGACTCGATGCCGCGGCCGACGCCGCCGGTGTCATCGTGGCCTACCCCGAGGCGTACTACGGCACCTGGGACGTGAACGGCGAGCTCGAGGAACTCTTCCAGGTGTACGACGTGGATTTTGCTCGCGCACTGGTGGCGCAGGTGCGCGCCAACCACGTGGTGGACCGCCGCAAGGTGGTGGCCGTGGGGATGTCGAACGGGGCCGTCTTCGTGCATCGCCTCGCGTGCCTCGCCGCCGACGACTTCGCCGGGTTCGTCAGCGTTGCCGGCGCGATGCTCCGCAACGTGGCCGCCGCGTGCCAACCGCTGAATCCGATGAGCGTCCTTCACGTCCTCGGCAGCAGCGAC
>Ga0073899_10000493_pt1 | contig 36375 bp, 50 predicted proteins | sample KloWWTmetaKNB5Ph_FD_88975 | JGI IMG/M metagenome (GOLD analysis project Ga0073899, IMG submission 88975) | Active sludge microbial communities from Klosterneuburg, Austria, studying microevolution and ecology of nitrifiers - Klosterneuburg... | ecosystem: Engineered > WWTP > Aerobic digester >... | reverse complement strand
TGCAATGGGCGGGCAACAGCGTGCGCCTGGGCGCCATCACCGCCGTGCTGGCGGTGGCCATCGCGCTGGCCCTGGCCTTTGCCGTGCGCCGCCGCGGCGGGGCGCTGACGCGCGCCGTGGTGCAGCTCGTCAGCCTGGGCTATGCCGTGCCGGGCGCGGTCATCGTCGTAGGCCTGTTGCTGCCCGTGGGCTGGCTGCAGGCGGCGGCGCCCGGCTGGGGTCTGAGTGCGCTGGTGACAACCACCGCCGTGGGCATCGTCTGGGCCTACCTGGTGCGCTTTTGCGCCGTGGCGCTGCAGTCGGTGCAAAGCGGCTACGCGCGCATACCCGCCAGCCTGGACGATGCCGCGCGCATGCTGGGCGTGGGCGGCATGGGCCTGCTGGCGCGCGTGCACTGGCCACTCTTGAAACGATCGACGGCCGCAGCCGCGCTGCTGGTGTTTGTGGACGTGATGAAGGAGCTGCCGGCAACCATCGTGCTGCGCCCCTTCGACAGCGACACCCTGGCCGTGGTGGCCTACCAGCTCGCGCGCGACGAGCGCCTGGGCGAGGCGGCGCTGCCCTCGCTGGCGCTGGTGGCCGTGGGCCTGGTGCCGGTGATCCTGCTCAGCCGCACGCTGCGCGGGGCTTCGCGTTGAGTCCTACACTCACGCGCATGAGCGACATCACCATCTACCACAACCCGCGCTGCAGCAATTCGCGCGGCGCCCTGGAGCTGCTGCGCAGCCGAGGCATCGAGCCCGTCATCATCGAATACGTCAAGCAGCCCCTGAGCGTGGCCGAACTCACCGCCCTGGTGGCGCGCATCGGTCTGCCGGTGCGCGAGCTGCTGCGCACCAAGGAGGCCATGTACCAGGAGCTGCACCTGGACGACCCCGGCCTGAGCGCGCAGCAGCTGATAGAGGCCGTGGCCGCCCATCCGGTGCTGCTCAACCGCCCCATCGTCGTCACCCGCAAGGGCGCAGCACTGTGCCGACCGCCAGAGCGGGTGCTGGAGCTGCTGTCTTAGTGTGCGAACTCGGAGCGTGTTTACGCTCTTAAGTTTCACCTAAGTCGGCACTCTCACACTGCCTTCCCATCAGCATTACCTGCTATGGAAAGGCAGACCATGAACACGCTACTCACCTCTCCCCGCCGTCTGGTTCTGGCCCTCGTGGCCGCCGGCGCCCTGGGCGCCACGGGCGCGGGCCTGATCACCTCGCATGAGGCACGCGCGCAGCACAGTACTGCGCCAGTGGCGGCAGCCGTCGTGCCCGGTGCGGCCGTCGCGCTGCCCGACTTTTCCTCGATCACGCAGCGCTATGGCCCGGCGGTGGTCAACATCACCGTCAGCGGCATGCGCAATGCGGGCGATGACGAGGCAGACAACAGCCCGGCGGCGCGCCAGCGTGGCCCGCAGGGCATGGATCCGAACGATCCGTTCTATGAATTCTTCCGCCGCTTCGGCGTGCCCATGCCCGAGCGTGGCGCACCCGGCCAGCGCGGCGCGCCCGTGCGCGGTGCCGGCTCGGGCTTCATCATCGATGCCGACGGCATCGTGCTGACCAATGCCCATGTGGTCAAGGGCGCGAGCGATGTCACGGTCAAGCTCACCGACCGGCGCGAATTCCGCGCCAAGGTGCTGGGCATGGACCCCAAGACGGACGTGGCCGTGCTCAAGATCGATGCCAAGGGCCTGCCCACGGTCAAGCTCGGCAATTCTCACGATCTCAAGGTCGGTGACTGGGTGCTGGCCATAGGCTCGCCCTTCGGCTTTGAGAACACCGTCACCGCCGGGGTCGTGAGCGCCAAGGGCCGCACGCTGCCCGACGACAGCTTCGTGCCCTTCATCCAGACCGATGCGGCGGTCAACCCCGGCAACTCCGGTGGCCCGCTGTTCAATGCGGCGGGTGAGGTGGTGGGCATCAACTCGCAGATCTACAGCCGTTCGGGGGGCTTCCAGGGGCTGTCGTTTGCCATCCCCATTGAGGTGGCCACGCGCGTGGAGCAGCAGATCGTCGCCACCGGCCATGTCGAGCACGCACGCCTGGGCGTGGCCGTGCAGGAGGTCAACCAGGCCTTTGCCGACTCGTTCAAGCTGCCGCGCCCTGAAGGCGCGCTGGTGGCCAGTGTGGACGCCGGTGGCCCGGCCGACAAGGCCGGCCTGAAGGCGGGCGACGTGATCCTGAAGATCAACGGCCAGAGCATCGTGGCCTCGGGTGATCTGCCGGCCTTCGTGGGCCAGCAGTTGCCGGGCGAGAAGGTGCAGCTGGAGGTCTGGCGCCAGGGCCGCAGCGAGACGCTGTCCGCCACGCTGGCCAATGCCAAGGACAAGGCCACCAAGGTGGCCCGCAGCGACGAGCCCGTGGGCAAGGGCCAGCTGGGCCTGTCGGTGCGGCCGCTGCAGCCCGATGAGGCACGCACCGCCGGCGTGGACAAGGGCCAGGGCCTCATGATCGAGGATGCGCGCGGCCCGGCGGCCAAGGCCGGTGTGCAGAGCGGTGACGTGCTGCTGGCCATCAATGGCACGCCGGTCAAGGACGTGGAGCAGGTGCGCGCGGCCATGGCCCGCGCGGACAAATCGGTGGCCCTGCTGATCGAGCGCGACGGCAACAAGATCTTCGTGCCGGTGCGTCTGGGCTGAGGGGCTGACGCGCTGCAGGCGCATGGGTTTGGCTTATGCTGCCGCTCATGCGCCTGCTGCTTGTTGAGGACGACACCATGATCGGCGAGGCCGTGCGCGACCTGCTGCGCGCCGAGCATTACGCCGTGGACTGGGCCACCGATGGCGACATGGCCGACACGGCGCTGGTCACCCAGCAGTACGACCTGGTGCTGCTGGATCTGGGCCTGCCGCGCCGCGATGGCCTGGCCGTGTTGCGCGGCCTGCGCGCGCGCAAGGATCGCACGCCGGTGCTGATTGCCACGGCGCGCGACGGCGTGGCCCAGCGCGTCGAGGGGCTCGATGCCGGCGCCGACGACTATGTGCTCAAGCCCTACGACATGGACGAGTTGCTGGCGCGCATACGCGCGCTGTTGCGGCGCGCGGCCGGGCGTGCCGAGCCCGTGTACGAACACCAGGGAGTCACGCTCAACCCCGGCACGCGCGAGGCCGCCGTGCAGGGCCAGCCGGTACAGCTGTCGGCGCGTGAATGGGCGGTGCTGGAGGCGCTGCTCGCGCGCCCCGGCATGGTGCTGTCGCGCCAGCAGCTCGAGGACAAGCTCTACGGCTGGGGCGATGAGGTCAGCAGCAACGCCGTCGAGGTCTACATCCACGGCCTGCGCAAGAAGCTCGGCGCGCAACTGGTGCTCAACGTGCGCGGCCTGGGCTACATGGTGCCGAAATGAGCGGGCTGCGCCATCCCTCTTCGCTGCGCCTGCGGCTGCTTCTGTTCCTGCTGGCGGCCATTGCCATCACCGCGGCCGTGCAGGGTGCTCTGGCCTACCGCAGCGCCCTGGTGGAGGCCGATGCGCTGTTCGACTACCAGATGCAGCAGACGGCCTATGCGCTGCGCGCCGGTCTGCCGCCGGACGCGCGGGCCAGCGGCAGCGCGCTGCCTGAATACCAGAACGATGAGCTCATCGTCCAGGTCTGGACCAACGAGGGCCTGCGTATCTTTGAATCGGCCGTGGGCGCGGCCCTGCCGCAGAAGGCCGTGCTCGGCTTTACCGAGGTGCAGGCACGCGGTATCAGCTACCGCGTGTTCTCGCTGCAGACGCGCTCGCAGGTCATACAGGTGGCGCAGGACATGGCGGCGCGCCGCGCCATGGCGCGCGCGCTCGCGCTGCGCTCGCTGCTGCCGCTGGCGGTCATGGCGCCGCTGCTGGCGCTGGCCGTGTGGTGGGTGGTGGGCCGGCTGCTGGCGCCCGTCGAGCGCGTGCGCAGCCAGCTTGCCGCGCGCCGGCCCGACGATCTGGTGCCCGTGACCGAGGCCGGGCTGCCTGCCGAGTTGCAGCCCATGGTGCAGGAGTTCAACGCGCTGCTGGCACGCGTGCAGCAGGCCTTCGAGGCGCAGCAGCATTTCGTCGCCGATGCCGCGCATGAGCTGCGCTCGCCGCTGGCCGCGCTCAAGCTGCAGCTGCAGGGGCTGCAGCGCGCTGCCGATGCCGGGGCTCGCACCCAGGCCATCACGCGCCTGGGCAGTGGCATAGACCGCGCCACGCGCCTGGTCGAGCAGTTGCTGGCCCTGGCGCGCCAGGAGGCGCAGGCCGCGGGCGGTGCGCCGGCGCAGCCAGTGCCGCTGGCCGACCTCGTGCGCCAGGCCGTGCAGGAGCTCGCCCCCGCAGCCCAGCAGCGTGGGGTGGATCTGGGCCTGCTGCCCCTGCCCGCCGATGCGGCGCAGGCCGCGGTGGCAGGCCATGCGCAGGCCCTGGTCATATTGCTGCGCAATCTGCTGGACAACGCCATCAAGTACACACCCGAAGGCGGCCGGGTGGACGTGGCCCTACAGGCCGCGCCCGAGGCGCTCACGCTGCTGGTGGACGACAGTGGTCCAGGCATCGCCCCAGCGGAGCGTGAGCGCGTGCTGCAGCGCTTTCACCGCGGCGCCCAGGGCGCAGAACAGACAGTGACCGGCAGCGGTCTGGGCCTGGCCATTGCCGACAGCATTGCGCGCCTGCACGGCACGCGCCTCGTGCTGGGTGACGCGCCCGAACTCGGCGGCCTGCGTGTGGCCGTGCGCCTGGCGCGTGCGGCCGCGCAAGGCGAGCCTGGGGAGAGCGCCGGCACATGATTCGCGTGAGCCTGCTTTCGGGACTGGGCCACACGGTGTTCGTGGCCGCGGGGCTGCTGGTCTATGTGCTGGGCACGCGCGTGGGCCAGCAGCGGCGCCACCCCTCGGCGGCCATGGCCTGGGTGCTGGGCATGCTCACCTTCCCCTATCTGACGCTGCCGCTGTTCCTGTTCTTCGGTACGCGCAAGTTCGCGCGGCCCGAACGGCGCGTGCGCGTGCACGCGCTGCCGGTGCCAGACGGCGCGCCGCCCTGGGCCACCCGGCTGCTCGCGGGCCTGGAGCTGGCGCCCGCGGTGCGCAACACGCGCGTGCTGCTGCATGGGGACGGGATGGAGTCGCTGCAGTCGCTGCTGGCCACCATGGCCTCGGCGCGCCGGCGGCTTGATGTCTGCACGTACGTGTTCGCCAACGACGCCACGGGCCAGAGGATCGCCCAGGCCCTGGTGCAGGCCGTGCAGCGCGGCGTCAGCGTGCGCCTGCTGGTTGACGCCATGGGCAGCATGGGCCTGCCCGGCGGCATGCTGCGCGGCCTCAAGCGCCAGGGCGTGCAGGTGCGCCGCTTCATGCCGCTGTTGCACAACCCGCTGCACGGGCGCATCAACCTGCGCAACCACCGCAAGCTGGCCGTGGCCGACGGCCAGCGCCTGTGGAGTGGTGGGCGCAATCTGGCCTGTGAATACTTTGTCGACCGGCCCGGCCAGCCCGCGTGGATAGACCTGAGCTACGAGGTACACGGGCCGCTGGCGGCCCAGGCGCTGGCGCAGTTCAACACCGACTGGCGCGTGGCCCGGGGCCTGGCGTTGCGCAAGGCGCGCCGGCCGCACAGCACGCCCGGCCTGCACGCGCCCGCCAATGGCGTGCTGGCGCAGTGGCTGCCCACCGGCCCTGATCATGCCGACGACACCGTGCATGCCCTGCTGCTGGCCGCTGCCTACCACGCTGAGCGGCGCATCGTGGCCGTCACGCCCTACTTCGTGCCCGACCAGGCCCTGATCGACGCCTGGTGCCTGGCCTGCCGCCGCGGCGTGCGTGTGAGCCTGCTGGTGCCCGCCCGCTCCAACCACCGCCTGGCCGACATGGCGCGCGAACGCGCCCTGCGCGAGCTGAGCGCCGCGGGCGCGCATATCTGGCTGGCGCCGGCCATGGTGCACGCCAAGGCGGTGCTCATCGACGACGCGCTGGCCCTGGTCGGTTCACTCAACCTGGATGCGCGCAGCCTGTTCCTCAACTACGAGGCCATGACGGCGTTCTACGGCGCACAGGAGCTGCGCTGGCTCTCGCAATGGTGCGCCTGCCTTATTGCCCAGGCCCACCCGTACCGCGCGCGCCGGCCCTCGTGGCTGCGTGATATTGCCGAAGGGGTGGTGCGTTCGGTGGGGTTTCAGCTGTAGGGCGCAGCAGTGGTGCAGGCTGCAGGTGTGCCAAAGGCGCAAGCAGCGACGCCCGAGGGTCGTGCCCCGTGGAAGCGGGGATGACGGTGAGTCTTGCAGGCCTTGGGTGCAATCAGCGGCCATCACTGCCTGGGTTTTTTGCCAACCTGCGGCCTTCGTGCTTGGTCTCCCCGACAGGAATCGAACCTAGCTTTTGCAGAAATAGCCGCTCTTTAGCGGGCTGCTTCGCTCTTGGTTGCAGTGCAGCATTGCGCCCGCTTTGGTTTATTTCGTTGTCCCTGTCCCGGGTTTTGTCCCGGAAATGAAGGCGTCGAGCTTGCGGCGCTCGGCGCCCTTGTCGGCGCCTTGGATCCAGCGGCTGTAGACCCTGAAGAACATTTCGGGCGCGTGGCCCATTTGCATGGCCACCCAGCCGGGCGTGAGGCCGGCCATCAGGCACATGGTGGCGAAGGTGTGGCGGGTCTGGCGGGCGTCGCGTGGGCGCAGCTGCGATGCCGCGATGGCCGGCTTCCACCACTGCAGCAACGGCTCATCGGTGGCGGTGAACGCGGCGCCCTTGTCGGACGTGAACACCTTGCCCGCGGGTGCATCGGCCTGGCCGCGCTGGCGCTCGATTGCGGCGCGGGCGCGGGCGGTCAGCTCCACCGTGCGTGCGCTCCAGGTCTTGGTGCCCTTTTCCTTGTTGCGGGTCAGTGCCGTGTCCACCTTCAGCAGGCCGGCCGCCATGTCCACCTTGCTCCATGCCAGCGCGATCAGCTCGGACGGGCGCAGGCCGGTGAAGAACGCCAGCTCGTAGTAATTGCGCGCCGGCCCTTCGGGCAGGGCCGAAAGAATCGCGTCCACCTCGGGCAGGGTGAACGGGTCAGGCCCCGGGCTTTGGTGCTTGCGCATTTCGATGCTCTCGAACAGCGGCTCGCGCAGCAGCTTGGCCTTGTGGCCGTACTCCAGCACCTGGCGCAGTACGGTGGCCTGGTTGTTGAATGTCTTGGGGTTTGCGGGCAGCTTGGCCAGCAGCGCCATGATGGCGCGGTAATCCAGATCGGCCAGGCGGCGCTGGCGCCAGTCGTCGAAGTGGTAACTCTGCAGCACCTGCGCGTAATGGTGCGCCGTGCTGTGCTGGACTTCTGGGGACTTCACGCCCAGCCACTCGGCCGCCAGCTGACCGAACGTGAGGCTGGGCGCGTCGCGCTTGACGCGCGGGCTGTCGGGGAAGTAGTCCGCCAGTGAGAACGTGCCGCGCTCGATCTTGCCCAGAATCTCGGCGCGCAAGCGCTCGGCGTAGCGGATGTTGGCCGGCGTGGGCTGCAGGGCCAGGCGCTCGCGCCCGAAGCCAGCCGCCCGCAGATCAATCTGCAGGTGCTGGTCGCGGATGATTACGCCGGTTGCTGGTTTGGCGCTGGCACGGGGCATGGGGTGGCGCTCCTGCGCCGGCCCCGCGTGCTTTGGATGCTCGGGCGCCGGTCGATGAAGACATACAGCTCTTGAAGGTCGATCAGTTTACGGCCCTCAAACCACTTCCACACCTGGCCCTCGGGCCACACGCCTGAAATGCCCGTGCGCTCGTGAAAGAACGTCATCGGCAGGCCCGTCTCTTCGCCGGCCTTCTCAATGGTTACCCAGCGTTTGGACATGGTAGGGCTCCTTTCTTTTTGGTGATTTCATGCTCTAAGCCGCAACTGCCAAGCGCTGACAGCTATCGTTTTCGTGGCTTTCGGGCCACACCAGCGGCGCCACGGAGTCGGGGCGGATGCGGCCGGCGCTGATGTCGTCGGACAGTGCGCGCGCACCCGGCAGCACGCGCATGGCGTGGCGGTGGTGTTCGCGCATCAGGTCGCCCGCAATCTCCAGCGCCAGCTGCAGCTGTGCGGCCCAGGCCGCATCCCAGGTGCAGCCGTTGCAGGCCATGGCCACCACCTCGGCCAGGGCCTGATGCATGCCGGCGCGGTTGTCGCCCGGCACATCGGCCACGGCCGCCACCTCGGCACCAATGCCGATCATGAAGGCCAGGCGCGCCAGCAGCGCGCGCTGCTCGCTGCCGTGCTCCACGGCCAGGCAGGCCAGGCCGATATTCAGCATGTCCTGGCGCAGGGCCTGCAGGGCCAGGGCCTGGCCTACCGGGGTGCACAGCGGGTGCGGCTTGCGGCGCATGGTGCGTTTTTTCATCTCTCCCCCTCTTGATACGTCATACGCCGAAAACACTCGATAAGTGCTGTTGCAGCCTGCGCCGGTACGACGCCATTGCCGACCTGGCGCAGCTGGTGAGCAGGGGATTCGTCCACCAGATAGGCCATCCCATCAGCCAGCATGCGAACGCCGGGTTCAACCGCCGGGGCAAGATCCGGTCGGTGGGAGACAATGGCCGCCCATCGATGGTCGAGCGGACCGGGTGCGAAAAGTGGTGCTCCACGAAGTTCGGGAGATTCTCGCCGCCCGTGTGCTTGCGGCTCTCCTGGCTCTCCTGGCTGTTCGGCGTGCGATAGTCGCGGCTGGCCGGCGTCGGCCATTGCTGGGTGGCCTTGTGCAAGGTCAGCATGCCCGCCTTCTCCGACCCACTTTGTTCCGCGTCCTGCGCCATTGGCGTCGGCCATCGTTCCATGAACGCCTTGGCCTGGCCGTCCAGGATCGGCACATTCTTCCCATTCATGCGCTGGTAGTCCACGCCCTTGGCGGCTTGCGTTGTTGGCGTCATCCAGTACGCTGCCTCTGTGGGCATACCTGTCGTCCGCTTTGTCGCCGCACAGCGTTGCGCCGCAGGGTTGATCTTGCTCATGTCCCGCGCCCCGCTGCACACGTCGGGCGTTGTCCACATCCCGCCGCCAGGCAAGGCAGAACCACCGTGCCCTGCCATGGCTGGCGCCCACGTCGGACGCTGAAAGAGTGATCCATTCCGCGTCCCACCCGCGGTCGGCCAGTTCTCCCACGACGCGGGCGGCTGCGCGCTCTTCAAGAGTGCCTTCGGCTTCGTCCAGAGCGGTGGCGGTGGCAGTAGCGATGGCGCTGACGTTCTCCAGAAAGAGCCACTGCGCGCCGCAATCGTCGGCAATGTCGAGGATGTCGAAGAACAGCCCGCTGCGCTTGCCGTCGAGGCCGGCGCGCTTGCCTGCAATGCTGATGTCCTGGCACGGGAACCCCGCAATGATGAGATCCACGCATCCGCGCCACGCTGCGCCGTCGAAGGTGAGCAGGTCAGACCAGACAGGCGCCGGATCAAGGGCTCCCGCTTCCATAAGGCGGGCAAGCTGCGCGGCTGCAGGGGCTTCCCGCTCCACGTAGCAAATGGTTCGGTGCTCGATGCCGAGATGCTCGAATGCGGCGCGCACGCCTTCTCCGAGCATTCCGACGCCGGCAAAAAGTTCGATGGAATGTAGAGCCACATTAACCCCTCCCGCCGTCTGTCTGCGGGGTCTTGACCACCTGCAGCTCCCCACACGGGCAGCGCAGGCCGAAGCCGCGGCGTCCATCTGACGGGCGGCGCGTGCCCCATGGCGACAGGTCTTCCCTGCGGCGCACCAGGCGCACAGCCCAGCCTGTGCGCTTTTCGATCAGGAGGAAGGGAAACAGGGTCAGGATGATGGCCAGGAACAGCGGCCACAGCAGCATCACCCAGGCTACCTCCCTGGCCTGGTGTTCATCAATGATGGCCATCCAGGCCAGCATGAACACGGCGCCCGCCGCGTACCAGTGCAGGGCTATTTCGATGGTCATACGGCGCCGCCTTCCTTGTCGTACACGCTCCGCAGGTACATGAAGTACTCCACCATGTCCTCCATGAGCAGCACCCGCCCATCGTCTGCGCCCTTGAAGGGCAGTCCGGCTTCACGACACGCTGCGGTGTAGCCGTTCATGGCGTCGCACGACTTCTCCAGCGCCTTGGCCAGCGCCAACGCGGTCTTCTTGACCTTCATGTCCTGGCGGTTCATGCAGCCACCTCACTACTCGCCGCACCCCCTTGCACCACACGCCCGCACAGGTAGTGCAGCGCGCCGCCGATGCGGCTGGGGTAGCGGCGGTGATCCTCGGCGCCCGGGCGGGTGAAGGCGCGCAGCTCGGCGCCGTCGTACACGGGGCGCTCCATGGGCAGCAGGGTGGGGCGGCCGGGCTCCAGGCGCTGCGATGGCAAGTTGGCCGGGGCAATGGCGTGCAGGCCCTTGGCCCGGATGGGCGCCGCGCGGCGCGCGTGCAGGTGGCTGGCGGTGCCGTGGGTTTTGGTCAGCATGTGGCGTCCTCCTCGGCTTCTTCCTCGATGCGCTCCACGCGCAGCACGCTCTTGCCGCTGGCAATGTGGGCCTGGGCGTGGGCGTGCGTGGCGTTGGCGGCCTTGACGCGCACGGTGGGCAGCAGGCCCGCGTCGGCCAGGTCATCCAGATCCAGGCCGGCGGCATGCTCTGGCACCAGGTGGGCGCGGTAGCTGTGCAGCGGCTGCACGTTGTGGATGGTGTTCATGGGTGGTTTCCTCCGGTTTGATTGGGGTTGATTGGGGTTGATTGGGCTCAGGCCACCAGCTGCAGCGGGGCCTGTTGTGGGTCGGTGGCCTGGCGGCGCTTGCGGCGCGGCTTGGCGGCTGCTGCCAGGCGCTCGCGCTCGGCAGCGAACACGGCGGCCAGGCGCTCGCGCTCGGCAGCGAACACGGCGGCCAGGTGGGCCGGCGTGGTGCTGGCGGCCGGCACGTAGGCGCCGGACATGGGGCGCTGGTAGGCATGCAGGCGGGGGTCGGTGCGCTTGGCGTTCATGGCGTGGGCTCCTTGGGTGGCTGGTTCAACAGGGGGAACAGATCGCGGGCGATGGGCTGGGACAGCGCGGCCAGCAGGTCGGCCATCAGTTCATCGGGCGTGTCGCGCACATCGCGGTGCATTTGCTGGATGGCCTGGTCGCCGTCGCCCATCTGCGCGCAGCGCTGCAGACCGGCGTGCAGCACCTTCTTGCGCAGGGCCAGGCGGGCGGCCTCGGCGTCCTTCCAGGCCTGCTCCTTGGCATTGCGGAACTCGCGGCCCTTGCGCGCCCAGTAGGCTTCCTTCTCCCGCCTGAGGGCGTTTTCCTCAGCAAAGTCAATACGGCCGTCAGGCCCCAGGCGCACGGTGCGGTGCGGTACGGCGTCCCGGCCGCTGGGTTCCTCGTAGGCTGCCGCGTAGATGGCTTCGTTGCACATTGCGGCGTATGCGTCGTCGCCCGTGTAGGCGTCGTCATCCCGCAAGCGCGCGCGGCTTGCCCGGTTTGCTGTTTTCATTGCTGCTCCCGTGCCTCTTTGGCCCTCAAGGCCCTGAAGAAATTCACCACGTCGGGCTTCATCCAGTCGCTGGCGTGGTGTTTGATTTGGCTTCCGGGGCCCAGAATCTTCTCGCCCAGGGATCCCATTCGTGGGCTCGCACAGTTATTGAAACGAGTCCAAGCGGCCGGCAAAGCCGTCCGAACAGGCAAGCCCTCCTCTTCGCAGCGCTTCATCTCGGCCAGCGCCTGCTCGGCCTCCTCGCCGACAACCGGGCGCCAATCCATGAGGCGCGACACCAGCTTGTGCCCGGCCATGCGGCCGCGCTGCAGCGTCAGGCCCACCGCCTTGCCCACGGGCTTGACCTCGCCGTAGGCATCGGGCTTGTGGTTGGTGTTTTCTTGGCGCCATACGCGCATATGCCACTTCTTGCGGGCGAGGCAATGCCCGCCCATGTTCTCCATGAACATCTTCCAGTCCGCCTTCAAATTGCCGTGGCGGTGGCAGGCCTGGTAGGCGCGCGCCGTGGCGCGGTCGCCCTCGCGGATGAACAGCTCCAGCTGGTCTTTGCACACGCGGCGCAGCTCGCGCCACACCGTCACGCTGGGCATGCCAAAGGCCTGAAACTGCCGAATGCCCCAGTACCGCGCCCAGCCCTGCGCGCGCTCGTGGCCGGTGGTCACCTCGCGCATGTCGTCGTGGTTGACCGGGCCGAAGTCCATGGTGATCTGCTGGCCGTCCACCACGTCCTGGTGTTCCAGCAGGGCCATCTGGCCCACGTTCTTGGTGATGTACTTGGCCAGGTAGCCGGCCGCGCCGCCCTTGACCAGGCGCTTGAAGTCCACGCGGTTCTCGCGTGCGCCGCGTTCGTTGCCGCTGTCCTCCAGCCAGTAATCACGAATGACCTCCTCCACGCGCTCGGCGTCGGCCTCGGTCTCCGTCCACAGCATCATGTGCCAGTGCGCCGTGGTGTCGTGGTGCGGTTCTGCCACGCGCAGGCCATAGCGCTTGATGCCCAGGCGGTCCAGCTTGGAGCGCACCTTCGACCAGTTGGCACACAGCCAGTCCTGGCTGTCGCGCGGGGTCAGGCCCTGCTCATACCTGGGGTTGGGGAAAGGCCGGCCGCCGCTGCCCATCTTCACGGCGTGAAAGCGGCTGGGCGTCGTCAGCGTGATGAACAGGCCCACATGGGCGCGCGCGTCGGCATACTCCTCGGCGCCACGAATGCGCGTCATCAGCTCGCCGCCGCGAATGATGGGATTGGAGACGCCCAACTTCTGCAGCTCGCTCAGGCGCCACTTCTGCCCCGCCTCGTTCCTGAAGATGGTCTTTTCCATCATCACCGCATTGGCCTTGTCGCGCGCCCGCAGAATGGCCAGGGCCTCATCGCTGATGTAGCCGCCCGTACCCTTGTGCACCAGGCCCATGGAGATATGGCCGCCCTCCACCTTGCGCTCGATGTGCCGGCGCAGGCGGCGGCGCCACCACTTTTCACACTGCACACGCTTGATGCCCGGCTCGCCCTTGAGCGCCTTGTCCTCCTGAATGCCCCACATGCGCACCAGCAGGCGCGCCAGATCCATGCGCGCATTCAGATCGGCCTGCATGCCGATGGCCATCACATCCAGCTCTATGGCATGCGACGCAATGTTCTTGACCAGCTTGCGCAGCCGCACGTCATCGCCGTGGTACTCCAGCAGCTTGTCACCGTGCTGGTCTTCATAGTCGGCCAGCGCCTGCAGAAAATCCCAGGCCTGCGCCCACTCTGGCGGCTGCTCCATGTACTCCGCGTCGGTCAGCTGCTTGCGCAGCTGCGGCCCCATGCACTTCTCGGCCACGGCATCCAGGGCGCCATGCCAGCTCTCCGGCATGTACTCCTTCATGCGCAGCATGTGCTCCTGCGCCATGCGCATGGTGGGCTTCTTCTGCTCCCACTCCGACTTGCTGGCGGTCGGCGGCGTACGTGGAATGGCCATGGCTTTGCCGCCTAGTCGCGCGTGGCCAGCGCCGCCAGGCGGCCAAACATGGCCTTGGCCAGGCGCACCTCGCGCTTGATGCGGGCGCGCTCCTCGGGCAGAAAGCGCGTGAACGGGCGCTCACACAGCGCGTCCAGGTCTTCCATGCCATCGGACACGCCCGCGATCAACAGCAGGGCCATGCGCCACTTCAGCTCCATGTTCATCCACTCGCGCGCTGCGCTGTCGGTGAAGCGGCCCACGCGGGTAATCTCGGCATACTCATCGCGCAGCTGGCGCAGGCGCGCCAGGTTGTCCAGGGCCACGGGCGACAGCTGCGGGCGCAGCTGGGCAAGGGTGGCGGGCGCATTCATGCCGCGCCCCCAGGCATGCGGCGCAGGCAAAAGCCGCGCACCGCGCCATCGGGGCCGGCCAGCTGCTCGGCCAGGTCAAACGCGCAGGCCCAGGCCGCATCCAGGGTGGGGGCAATGATGGGCAGCAGGCGCAGGCCGGCGTCGCCGCGGTAGGTCATCAGGTAGCGGCTCATAGCGCACCCCTTTCGCGGGCGGCCAGCAGGGCATCGTCCGCGGCGCCGGCCGCCGTCACGGCGCTGGCCAGCGCATCGCACAGCGCCTGTGCGGCGTTGGCGTCCAGAGCCAGGTACACCGTCACGCCGCCGCTTTGCACCGTGAGGTTCACGCGGCAGCGGGCATCGCCCAGGTGTGCAATGGTGGACACGCTGACAGCGCCGCCATACACCAGGCTTGCGCCGTCCTCGCCATGGCGGCCGTAGTACTGCCCCTGGGCATCAAACAAAGAGGTATCGGCCATGGCTCACACCCCCCGCACAGGCTGGCAGGCCACGCGGGCGGCCAGGCGGGCGACGCAGGCGTTGGCCAGGCGCTGCAGGTCATCGGACTCGATGAAGGCGCCGTACTGCTCCACGGTGTCGGCCAGCTCGGCCCAGCTGGCAAAGCGCACGCCGGCAGGCACGGGCGATGCCTTGGCGGTGGCCATGGCCACCACGAAGCGCTGCGCGCCCGGGTGGGCAATCGCCGCCTGGGCCAGCGCCTGGGCGCAGGCCTGCGCCTGCTGCATGCGGGCGACGTAGTGATCGGTAAGGGGGTACAGGCCGTCCGCGGGACGGGCGTCGGTGCTGCCCGGTGCGTGGGCAGGGGCCGCAGGTGCGGCGGTGTTCGGGTTGGCCATGATGGGCCTCCAGTGGCTGCGGTTTGCTACAACCGACGCACTGGCTTCTAACCCAGGGCGGCGGCTCGACAGGGTTAGAAGACCGGGCAGCCCTGGCGGGAACCGGCGAGCCTTGCGGCTCCCCCATCGAGCCGCCAAAACTGGTGACCCATGCGAAAAAGCCGCGGAGACTGCTGGTGTCCTGCGGCTTTCGCTACAGGGCTGCGAGAGGCTTCTAACCCTCATCACGTTTGCGGACGTGACGCGCGAAGTGTACTGCAACTTTTGAGCGGCTGTCATGTCGGCGTCGATCCTGTGTGTTTTTGGCAAAAAAAGGGCCTGCCGGGCGCGGCGCGCCCTGCATCGGTGGGGTGGTGGGTGGGGGGCGCCGCCGGGGCGGCCAGGGCTATCGGGCTAGGGCGACGCGCCCCCGTGGAACAGGTCGCGCGTGGCCGGCGGGGTGAACTGCGCCTGGTGCGGCGCATGGCCGGCCGCGTCCAGCACGGCGCGCAGCATGTCGCGCTGCACATGGGTCGACAGCGGCAGGCACACCAGCGGGTTAGGGGTGGCGCTGGGGCTCAGGGTGCGCACGATCTCCAGCGTGGCGACGAACGTATGGCCGCACTCCAGGTTGGTGCAGGCGTACATGCTCTCGCGCATGGTGCTGGTGATCATGCGGCTGGTGCGGATCTCGCTGGCGGCCTCGCAGTGCGGGCAGGGCAGGCGCGTGCCCTCCATGCGCAGGCGCCGGCCCTGGTGGTTGCCACGCGGGCCGCGGTGCTTTCGGGTGGGGGTGATGCTCATGATCCCTGACCCATGGACTGGTTCGTGCTGAAAAAGCGGCTCGGTTTCAGGCACTCACGCCCATGTGTCCGCCCATGAAGCGCTCGCGCGCGTCCTCCTTGGCGCGCAGCTCCGAGCGGGCCACGGCCATGCCAAGCCGGCAGGCGTGGCGCACGAAGTTGGCGGGGGTTCTCCCGTCTTGCGCGGCCAGGTCAACAACCTCTGCCGCCTCATCCGGATACAGCCTGATGTTGACGGTCACCGTGTCTTTGCTGTGCACCTTGGGCGGGCCAGCGAATCGGCTGATTGACGTCGGGCGTTCCGTCCTTTTCTGGTCGGATACGGATGACTCGGGCTGCTGCGGCGCGGTCTGGGGCGTGGCTTGGTTCGGTGTTGTCATGTGCGTGGTGGTGGTGGTGGTCGGTGGCGGGCCGGGTGTTGTCGACCACCAGGCGCGGCCCTTGTCTGGTGCCTGCGAGCTGGCAGGCGGTGCGTTCAATGCGCCGCTCAATCAGCCGCTCAATCACGGCCGCGTCGCTGTCCAGGCCCCAGGCCTGGCGCAGCTGTTCCAGCCGGCGCGCAAAGCTGGCGCCCGCGGTCACGGTGATTTCATCTTCTGCGGTGGTTCCCATCCCTCGTCTTTCGTTGTTGTGTGGCGTGGTGCCTGTGGTCAGTGGCCTATGGCTCGTTGCCTGACGGCGGCAATCAATCGGCTTTCGGAACGTTCCTTGTCCAGCCCGAGTTCTTTGGCAACCCGTTCCGCCTCGCCTTCGACCATGTGTTTGATCAGGGTCGCGCGCTGGACTCCCAGAATATCGGCCAGCATTTCGACCTTGCGGGCCAATGGGGTGTTGAGTCGAACGGTGAAACGGCGGTCTCTCTTGTCTTCTCGGTTCCGATAGGTCATTGCCTTGTCTCCTTGTGGTGAACCTGCGGTGGCCCGGCTCCATCTGGCCGAAAGAGCGGCTACTCAGGGCCGCTCATGGGCGTGGCCCGGCCGGCATCGCGCCGTCCCAGCATGTGCTGCATGGCTTTGAGGCTGGCCGTGATGGCCCTGGCGTTGTCCTGGGCCTTGGCCACGGTGGCGGCCAGGCCCTGCAGGTGGTCGGTGGATGGCATGCAGGCCTGCTCGGCGGCGATCAGGCGGGCCTTGCAGGCATCGCAGCCGTCAAACCCTGGCCAGGGCGAGGCACGTGGTGTGTGCGCTTGTTCCAACATAAAGCCGCTTTTTCGGGGTGCGGCTGCGGCCAATTTGGCCTCGGCAAGTAGCATGGGGCGGGCGCTCGGGTGGTTCTGGGCGTGATTATTGCCTGAAATTTACAGCATTATTTTCATGAATGAAGATTCTCTTAAACAAATGGGCCTGAGACTGAAGAACGCTCGAAGCAAATTGGGATTGTCGCAGCTTGCTGCGGCCGACGTTCTAGGGATCAACCGGGGGACGCTGGCCGCCTGGGAAAAGGGGGATCAGCCTGCCAATGCCTCGGCGCTGGCAGTCCTGGCGGGGCACGGCCTTGATGTGCAGTACGTCATCACCGGCCGGCGCGGTCGCGTGTCGTCGCGTGGGGACGAAGAAACCATCTTCGTGCCGCTTTTCAGCGCCACAGGCAGCATGGGGCCGGGCAATGAGCTGCTGACCGAAGACGTGATCCTGGGCGACGTGCCGGTGTCGCGCGCCTGGCTGGGCCAGCACCTGCCGCGCAGCCGGCCCGAGGCGCTGCAGCTGGTGCACGCCTACGGCGACAGCATGGCGGGCACCCTCAACTCGGGCGATTTCGCCCTGGTGGACACGGACCAGCGCGTGGCCGATGTCGATGGTGTCTACGTGCTGCAGGCCGGCGGCCAGCTGTTCATCAAACGCGTGACCCGCAAGATGGACGGCAGCCATGAGGTCAGCAGCGACAACCCCAATGTGAAGACTGTGGACATGCTCAACGGCTCGCAGCAGGTGCGCATTTGCGGGCGGGTGGTGTATGGGTGGAATGGGCGGCGGCTGTGAGCGATACCCCCAACCCCCTTCGGACCGGCCCTACGCCGCGGCCTTCATCAAGAAATCCACGTGCACGGCGTCGTAGGGAAAGACGATGCCGCCATCGGCCGTTTTCTCCAGCACGCCCGCGTCCAGCAGGGCATGCACGTCGGTGTGCACGCCCTTGACGTCGCGGCCCACGCGCCGGGCCACCTCGCGCAGGGCCACGGGGCCGGCGCCGCACAGTGCCTGCACGATCTCCCAGCGCTTGGCGCTGAGTGCGGCCCACAGCGCCTGCACCGTGGGGAAGGTGATGTACGCGCCCACGGGCTTGCCGCTTTTCATGGCCTGCAGAAAACGCGCGTCCGAGGTGTGGCGGTCGGCCACTTCGATGGTGACGGTGTTCATGGTGCTGCTCTCCAGTCTTGTACGTCTTGCCAGAAGTCGGCAAGCAGTTGCTCGGGCGTGGTGAAGGTGTATGGCCATTCCTGGGCGCCTATGTGGCGGTGGTCGCCTTTGCCGGCCTCGTTGTCGTAGCGCACCACGCACACGCCACCCTCCACGTAGGCCAGCCGGTACTTCAGCGCGTGGCTGCTGCCCTTGGCCGGGCTCGGCAGCAACCACACCACGCGCTCCACGAAGCTGATGTCATCCAGCACTTCGCGGGACTTGAGGAGTTGGGTTGCTTGCATGTTGTAGATTATTCCAACATCCTGCTGTGTTGTCAACTGCTACAACACACGTGTGCCCTAGCGCTTTTGCCGCTTGCGCCGCGGGGGTTGCCCCTCGCCGCGGCGCTCCAGTTCCAGGCGGGTGCTCAGGCCGTTGTCGTCCAGGCTGTGCTCCACCGTCTTGCATAGCCAGTCGGTGCCGTCTATCTCGGGCTTGAAGCCGCGCACGTTGACCGGGGTTTGCACCATCAGGGCGGGCTGGCCTATGGCCAGGGTGATTTCCAGCGTGGCGGCGCCGCGCTGTATGCGGCCCAGCTCGGCGCGGGCGGCGTCGGTGGCGTCTTCCTCGCTGGCGTAGCTGTCGCGCAGGGTCTTGACGTTGCCCTCGCTGCCGGCCTGTGCCGATTGCTTCACGGCGCTGCCCTTGTCGTGCCAGTGGGCGCGCACGCCGGTGTAGCTGTCGCGCGCGGCCAGGTGGTAGCGGTGGCGGTCGCCGTCGCTGCGCGTCAGGGTGATGGCGTCAAGATCCTGCCCGGCGGCGTTCTTGGTGCTGTCTATGGCCAGGAACACCAGGCGGCCCTTCTTCACCGTGGCCACGGCGTCATGCTGGCGGCCCAGGCGGGTGAGGAAGTGCACATCGCTTTCGTTGGTCTGGTCGATGTGGGGCACCTGCACGTCCTGCAGGTCGGCGTCCACCTTGGATTGCAGGCCGTTCTTGGCGGCTATGTCGCGCACGATCTGGCCCAGCGTGGCGCCGTGCCAGCTGTGGCTGGCGCGCTGTCGCAGGGTGGCGCGCAGGTCGGCGCTGCGGCAGCGCAGTTGCACCACGTCGGGGGCGCCGCTGTGCTCTATCTCGTCCACGGTGTACAGGCCCTTGTCCACCATGCCGGTATGGCGGTAGCCCAGCTGCAGCGCGATCTCTCCACCCACGGGCGGCATGGCCAGGTTGCCGATGGAATCGTCCAGGGTGATCTCCAGCTGGTCGGCCTCTTCGCCCCGGCTTTCCGTCAGCTGCAGGCGCATCAGCAGGGGCCGCACGGTGGCCGATATGTCGCTGCCGTTCACTGTCAGGCTGTACTGCACCTGGCGGTATACGCCGGCGGGGTCTTGCAGGTCGGCCATTACATCCACCATTGCCAGTCGTCGCCCGTCCACCAGTCGCCCCAGTCGTCGCCGCCGTCGGTGCCGCCGCCGGGGTCGGCCAGGGCATCGTCCACGCGCGCCAGGTTGATGGTGAATTCCACGCGCCGCGCCACGCCCTCGCGGATGAACAGGCTGCCTGACTCCTCGATGCTTTCTATCACCCAGGCGCCAAATGTCTCGCCCGCGCCGTTGACCAGGGCGTAGGCCTTGCCGTCATCGGCCATGGCGCGCAGGCGGTCTAGCGCCTTGCGCTCGCCCATGAACTCGGGCGCCTTCAGGCCGGTGAGGGTGATGGTTTCATCGCCCGGCCCCAGGTACTGGCGCGCGGGCCGGGCACCTACGCGGCTGTTGCTGGGGTGGCGCCAGCTGCTGGCGCGGCGCAGTTCCTGGTAGGCCAGGGTATTGAGGGCAAAGACGAATTGCCCCAGGGCGGCCATCATGGGTTGGGTTCCTTGGCTTAGTCGGTGTCTGACAGTGCGCTGTAGCGCCGGCTGGCCTGCTGGCGCTCGCGCCGGTCTAGCTCGCTGGCCACGGCGCGGCCTACGGCGCGTTCGTCCATGCCCGGCGCGGCGTTCACGGTGATGTTGTAGCTGCCGCTGCCCAGCGTGCCGGCAGGGCGTGGCGCTGCCATGGTGATGGGGGCCTTCAGCGCTGCCCCCGTGCCGGCTGCTGCCGGCATGGCGGCGGCTGCGCCCACCACGGCGGCGGCGGCTGCGGCCTTGCCCCCTGCGCCGCCCATGCCCAGCACGCTCTTGGCGGCGCTCCAGGCGGTGGTGACCAGGCCCTTAATGATGGAGTACATGCCCATGGTGGCCGCGTTCAGTCCCCATTCGATGCCCTCCCAAATGGCAGCGCCCATCTTCATCCATTCGCCCTTGTCGAAGAACTCCTTGATCTTGTCCCACTGCGCATACAGGCCGGCGAACAGGCCCACCAGGCCCAGCACGATGGCGGCTACCGGGTTGGCACGCGCGAACATCGTGAGCAGGCGGAACACGCCCATGATCCCGCCCTTGAGTACGCCCAGCCAGGCCGCAGGCGATGCGATGGCGGCGCCCATGGCCTTGAACATGCCCGCCATGCCCAGGCCGCGCAGGGCCGCCCACGATGTGGTCAGCCAGCCAGCCGCCCTGGCCAGCAGCGCTACGCCGCCGGTGGCGCCGGCCGCGCCCACGCGGGCGGCCAGCAGGCCCAGGCCAAAGCGCGCGGTCATGAAGTTCAGCACCGCCAGCGGCCCCAGCACGGCCACCAGCGCCATGCCCAGCCCGCCCAGCACCACCAGCAGGCCGGCCGTGCCTGCTGCCAGCAGCATCAGCGCCTTGGCGGCGCGCGGGTTCTCGCGCGCCCAGGCGCCTACGCCTGCGGCCAGCTCGCCCAGCCAGCCCAGCAGGGCCTTGAGTTCCGGGGCAATGCTGGCGCCCAGGTCTTTGAGCATGTTGGTAAAGCTGCCCTGCGCGGCCTCGGCGGTGTTGGCCAGGGTCTTGAGCTCTTCGTTAATGCGCATGCGCAGGTCGGCCTGGGCGCGCATTTTTTGCAGCGCCTCGTCGTAGCCGGCCCGGCCCTTTTCCATCAGGGTGCCCAGCACCTGGTGGGTTTCGGCGTCGTCGCCAAAGATCTTCTTGAGCACGGCGATGCGCGCCACATCGCTACCTATGGCCTTGAGCTTGTCGAGCTGCTCGAACAGGTTGTCAAAGCCGGCGAACTTTCCCGCCTTGTCAAAGAACTTCAGCTGTACGCCCGTGCCGGCCAGCATCTTGTTGGCCTTGGCGACTTTTTCCGCGTCCATGCCCAGCTGCACCACCTTGCGGATGGCGTTGCCGGCGGCCTCGCCCTTCATGCCGGCCTGATCCATCATGACCAGCATGGGGGCAAGCATGTTGCTGGCCTCCAGGCCCTTCTTGCCCAAGAGCGGCATGATGGCCGCCACCTTGGTGAAGCCCTGCAGCATGTTGTTGGCGTCCACGCCCAGGTAGAAGGATCGCTGTATCGTGTCCATCAGGCCCATCATGTCGGCCTCGGTGGTCTGGGTGGCGTCCTGCATCTTGGCGGCGAACTCGGCCGCTTCGGTCACCGGCATTCTGAGCTGCACGCCCAGGTAGGCCGCGGCCTCGCCCGTGCCGCCCAGGATGGTCTGGGCGCTGATGCCCTGGCGGCGCAGCATGGCCATCATGTTGATGAATTCGGCCGTGGTGCCCGGCAGCTTGTCGCCCAGGCGCTCGGCCAGGGCGCTGATCTGTTCGAACTCCTTGGGCAGCGAGCCGTCCGCGCCCATGAACGCCGCGCGCAGCTGCGATGTTGCCGTATCGGCCTCGGCAAACGCCTTCACGGCTGGCATCATGGCGCCGCCCAGGCGCTGGCCGGCCATGTAGGTTCCGGCGGCCATGGCGCCGCGCATGCCCAGGCGCGCCATGTCGGCGCCGTGCTTCTCGCGCAGGGTGCGCAGGCGCTCTTCCACCTGTTGCTGCTGCTGCAGTTTGCGCCGCTGGGCATCGATCTGGGTGTTGGCTGCGGCAATGCTGGCGGCCAGCTGTCGCTGGTCTACGCTGGCGTCGCCCCAGCCGCGTGCGGCCATGTCGGCCTGCAGCTTCTTGACAACATTCAACTGTTTTTCATAGTCGGCCGTCAGGGCCTTGGCGGCGGCGCCGGTCACGCCCAGCGCCTTGGCCTGTTGCAGTTGCTCGCGGGCGTTGTCTAGTTTGTCGCGCTCTCGCTCGAAGTTGGTCAGGGCGCGCTGCTGGGCCTGCAGTTTCTTGAGTGCGGCCTCGGTTTCGCCCAGGGCCTGGGCCGTGACCTTGCTGCCGGTGGCAATGGTCTTCAAGGGGCCTGTCACCTTGTCCACGGCGGCCAGCAGCACCTCCAGGCGCAGCTTGTCAGTCATGGAGCACCCCCTGGCGCGCGCGCGGCGCTAGGGCTGGTGGATACCCGCCTCTGCCAGCAAGGCCGCTTCCTGCGCCCGGTCGGCGCGATTGCGCGCGGCGCGCAGCTGCCGGGCGCTGTGCCGGCCGGGGTCGGTGATCGCGTCCAGTTCCATGTCCTGCAACTGCGCCTGCAGATCCTGCGCGCGCTGGCGCAGCGCATCGGCGGCCAGCTGCTGGCGCTCGCGCGCGGCATCGGCCTGCAGGCATTTGCCGTAGGCGGCCAGTCCGAGGAAGGCAATGAAGGCGTTCATGGCCCGGCATCTTACGTCCTTGTGTCAATGTCGTTCAGGGGGCGGCGTGCATGGCGTTGTGGCGCTCTATGGCCAGGTGGCGCCACTGCATCAGCTCGGCCAGCTCCATGGGGGCCATGGTGGCGGGCGTCCAGTGCAGCAGCATGGCCAGGTCGGCCATGGCTTCTTCTACGCGCTCAGGGATTCCATGGCCGCCTTCGGTACCAAAAAAGCGGCCACCTCCATGCTGCAGGCCACCAGGTCGGCCGGGTCCATGTCGTCTACCTCGTGCTTGAGCAGGGTGGGCACGCTGATGCGCGGCAGCAGCGCGGCCACGGCGTCGGCCTTCATTTGCAGCAGCTCGGCGAGCATCAGGCCGCGCAGGTCGCCGGTGCGCGGCTTCATGAGCTGCAGCGTGGCGATGGTCTCGCCCTTGCGGGCGATGGGGTTTTGCAGCTGTACGGCGCTGGTGGCGCGGGCGGTGGGGGTGGTGCTGGTGGTGGTTTCGTTGGTGGTGTTCATGGGTGGTTCCTTGGGGTGCTGTTCAGAAAGTGGGCGGCTCAAACGCCCAGCGCGGCGCGGGTGGCGGCCAGGTTGTCCACGCCGTCCACCACCTCGACCATGTTCACCAGGTCGATCTCGATCTCCACGGCGCCGTCTACCACCTGCTTGTAGTAGCTCAGGCTGTATTTGTAGGTGCGCTCGGTGGCCTCGCCGGCCTTGCTGCTGCCGGGGTCGATTTCCGTCAGGCGCCCGCGCATCACCACCTCGACGGGGGTGACGGTCTCGCTGTCGTCGGCCTGCACGGCGCCGGCAAAGCGGATCATGACGGCGTCATGCGTGCCGGCGCCCCATTTGGCGGCCAGGCCCTTGATCCAGCCGGCGCCCTTGATTTCGGCCTCCATCTTCTCCTGGCCGTAGTCCAGATCCAGCGGGCCGTTCATGCCGCCGCCGCGGTATTCGTCCATCTTGCGGGTCAGGGTGGGCAGGGTGACTTCGGGCACCTCGCCCATGTAGTTCACGCCGTCGATGAAGGCGGCGAAGGCCTTGAGTTTGCGGGGCAATGCCATGGCAGTTCTTTCCTATGTGTTGCGGGGGGTGGGCGCGCTTACTGGCCGGTGCTCACGCGCACGGCAAAGTCGGCGTAGTACTTGTCGGTAATGCGCTGGATGAACTCCAGGTCTTCCAGCGGGGGAACCGGGGTGTAGTCGTAGTCAATGGTCATCTTGCCGCTCTTCAAGGTCTCGGTGGTGTTGACCTCCCAGTCCAGCCAGGCCCGGCCGTCCAGGATGTAGCCGCCCGCCTTGAGGCTGCGAAAGCGCGCGTTGATGCCCTCAACGATGTCCTTGGCCAGCTTGGGCGTCATGGGCTTGTCGATGAATTCGAAATGCCCCTCGGCCATGGTGTCGGCCAGCACATGCGCGGTGCGCGTGGCGGTCTCGAACGAGAACACTTCCTGCGTGCTGCAGGTGCGGTTGCCCCAGAAGCGAAAGCCCTGCTTGCGGATCAGCGTGGTAACGCCGCCTTCGTTCAGTAGCGTGGCGTCGCTGGCCGGGTTCTGCAGGTCGAAGAACACATCCTTGGCTATGCCCGTGGGGCCGTTGACGGGCACGTTGGACAGGCTCTTGTGCCAGCCCTGCGTCTGGTCAATGGCGGCGCGCAGGCCCATGGCGAAGGCCACGGCGGGCACTTCCTTGACGGCGTTGGCGCTGGTGCTCCAGCGGGTGAAGTTGGGCCACACCACCATGGTTTCGCGCTTGCCGAAGCCCTGGCGGTAGGCCATGGCGGCGCTGACGTCTTCGGCCTCGTGGGCGTAGACGTAGGCCATGGCGCGCAGCTGCTCGGCCACGGCGGTGAGGGCCTCGGCCACGGGTTTGCTGTCCAGGTTGGGCGCGCCCAGGATGCGGGGTTTCACGCCCAGCTGCTGCTCGGCCGTGAGCAGCGCCTGTATGCCGGTGCGCTCGCCGCCCACGTAGTCGCCCACCACCTTGCTTGTCTGGTCGGCGGCCTTGTCTTCGTCGGTGGCGCCTACGCCGTCGGGCACGCGCACGATGACCAGCACCGGCCGCGCCTGGTCGGCTATTGCCGCCAGCGCGCCGGACAGCGTGCCCAGGGTGCCGGCCTTGGCGCGGGCCTTGGCGATGCTGGTGAACAGCACCGGCTTGTTCAGCGGGAAGGCGGTGGCGTCGGCATCGCTGGCCGTGGCCACCAGGCCGATGATGGCCGTGGACACCAGGCGCAGGGTCTGGGTGCCGGTGTTGACCTCGGTGACGCGTACGCCGTGATGAAAATCTACTGCTGCCATGGGGGTTCTCTCCGTTCGTTCAGTGAAGTGGTGGTGGGTTGTCGTTGGGGTGTGGCCCTGGGCCTTCAGTCCTTGAGGATCGTTGGCACCTCGGACCATGTGACTGGTGCCCGCAGCTCGTAGCCCGGCAGCGGGAACCACATCTGCGGCGAAAACTCGCCACAAAAGACGTTGTCCACCTCGTAGCCGAAGCGTCCGTGCAGTGCCAGCCGCCCTATCAGCGTGTGCCTGGTGTTCACGATCCATGCATCACCGCAGCGCACCACCTGCACCGACACGGCGCCGTCCTGGCCCTGCCAGCGCTCCACCGGCAGGCGGGTGTCTATGGGCATGCCCATTTCCCAGGCGCGGAACTCGCCCGCGTTTCTGCGGTACCAGGCGGCTCGCGCTTTCTGGCTGCGCGGGTGCTGGCCCGGGCACCAGTAGCACCTTGCCACCGCCTGCTGGTATTCGGCGCTCGCCGGATCGGGGTTGAGCCAGTAGTCCTGAATGGGCCGGCCGTCTGCAATGCCGCCGCCGTCGGGGAACACCCAGGGGCCGTTGTCGCCATGGCCGGTGATGTTGAGCATGGGCGCAATGTCCCAGGCCGCCCACTCGGGCCGCGCGTCAATCAGGCGGTGGTCTTGCCAGCGCATGGCGCGGGCCATCTGCCCGGCCTTGAACAGGCGAACCTTCCACTTGGCCCAGGTCAGGCCGCGCGAGCGGGCGTGCGCCTGCTGCAGCACGCCCATGGCCTGGGCGTGCAATTCCTCTGGCACGCCAGCGATGCGCAGGCAGGCGGTGATTCTTGCGGCCTTCATGCGCCCCCCTCCAGGATCTGCGATGCGCGCCCGGGCGCGATGATTGCGGCAATCTCCAGCGCCTGCACGGCGGCTGCGGTGGCCGGGTCATCCAGGCCTATGACCTTGGCCAGGGCAAAGCGGCGCATCCAGGCATCCATGGCCGTGTTGCTGCGTGCGGCCTCGGTCATGGCCTGCCATTCGGCGGCCGTGAAGCGCCCTATCAGCTGTTCATGGGTCAGCAGGCGCGGCGCGGGTACGGCCACGTCGGTGGCCGCCCAGGCGAAGGCCTGCGCGGCGGCCGGGTCGGTGAGCTGCAGCACGGCGGCCTCGGCCGCGTTGCTGCTGCGGCGAATGGCCTCGCGCTCGGCCAGCACGGCGGCCACGTCGGCCACCTGCAGCCAGCCGGCCTGTTCGCGCTCGCGGGCGCGCTGCAGGCGCCAGTCGGTGGCCTCGATCTGCGCTGCGGCCTCCCGCTTGATGGCGGCGATGCGCCGCGCCTGCACGCCAGCGAGCGCCAGTCGCGCCACGCCGGCCTGGGCGTCGAATTCCACGGCCGACAGGTCGCCGTCAAAACCCTCGGGGGCCGGCACCAGCTGGTAGCCGTTTGGGTCTTCGGGCGTGGTGGTGCCAATGACGGCACCGTCCTGGATGATGAGCATTGCTTGCATCTTTGTCCTCACTGCATCACCAGGTATCTGACGAAGCTGTATCCACTACTGCCCGTGCGGTGCGTAAGGCCCGCTACGCGCATGTAGCGGTCAACATTGACATTACTCGTCGTTGTATAGGTGTCCGCATTGCCCCCCGCGTGGCTGGTTCCTCCGGGCGCGGCGCGCTGTGTGATGAGCGCCACTTTGGTGGTCGCGGTCACGCCCGTTGGCAACACGTGGGCTGCCGACTGCGTGCTGTGCTCCACTGCTTTCGTGTCCATGGCCGCGCGCGCGGCCGGTGCGGCCACCAGCGCGTCCCATGCCGCGTTGCTGTCATAGCAGGCGGCGCGTGCGGTGGCGCTGTCCAGCACGATGGGAATGGCCGCGCTGCTGGCCGCAATCACCGCCATGGCCGTGGCGCTGGCGGCCAGGGTTCTCATGCCGTCGTAGTCCGCGGCAATCTGGCCCATGGCGGGCGCATGCGCAGCAAGCACGCCCACGGCGGCCGGCACCTCTGCCACCAGGGACAGCGCATTGCGGTTCATGGCAAGCGCGCGGCGCGCATCGCTGTTGTTCACCAGGGCCTGCATGGCCGTGGTGTTGGCCACCATGGCGGCCATGGCCGCCTTGCTGGCCAGCATGGACTGCACGGCCGCGCCACTGGCCAGCAGGCTTTGCATGGCCGTGGCGCTGCCCGCCATGGCGGTGCAGGCCGGGCCGTTGGCGCATAGCGCGGCGGCCCCAGCGGGCGACGATACCAACTGCTCAAACGCGGCGCGGTTGGCCGCCGTGGCCAGCCAGGCCTGCAGCTGCGCACCCGTGGGGGCGGGCGTTGCCAGCAGGTAATCCAGCGCTGCCGCGCTGCCGAACAGCAATTTGAAATGCCGGTGCAGCTGGGCCGCCTCGGCATAGATGGGGGGGATCAAGGCGTCTGCCATTTATGTCTCCAGGGCGGTGAAGCTGGACACGCGCCCGGCCGTGTCATAGCTGTAGCTGGTGGTTCTGGTGGTGCCGGCCTGGGTCTGCGCCAGCGTGGCCACGCGCCCCGCTGCGCCATAGGTCAGGGTGGTTGTTCGATCGCCAGCGGGATGCTGCTCGGTGCTGCCCGTGATGCGGCCCGCGGCGTCGTAGGTGAAGGTGGCTGCACTGGGCTGGGCCGTGGCGAGCGCTATGGCCATGGCTCGCGCCGCCTGCTCGGCCGCGATGGCGGCGCTGCGTGCGGTGGCCTCGGCCTGCACGGCCGCCATTCGTGCAGTCTGCTCGGCCGCAAGCGCTGCGGTCAGCTGGGTGCCTGTGGCCAGGTCGCCCACGTTGCCTGTGGCGGCCTCCAGTTCGTCGCGCCGCTGGCGCAGCTGCTCCAGCATGGCGGTGACCTCGGCCATGGACGGGCCCACCAGGGTGTCTATGCGCGCGAGGCCGAAGGCGGTCAGCTCATCGACCACGCCCTGCAAATCGGCGCGGCGCGCTTCCAGTTCGGCGATGCGGGTGTCTATGTCGCCGAACACGGCGTTGAAGAAGTCTTCGGACAGCGGCGTCACGCCGTCGCGCATGCGGTAGGCCTCGAAGCGGGTTGGCATGGTCAGGCGTCCCTGCTCACAGCGCCAGGTCGTAGCGCTCGGCCACGTGCCAGGGGTGTGCGCCCGTCACGCCAGCGCCTTCGGTCTTGATGCGGTAGTCGCTGGTATTGGCGGCCAGGGTGAACCGGTATTCGCGCCAGTGGCTGCGGCCGTCCACGAACTCGTCGCGGGTGCTGGTGGGGGGCACGTCGGCGCCGGCCACGATGAGTTTGCAGCCCACGGTCTGGGATGCGTCGGTGCCAAAGTCTTCGAGCAGCAGGCGCACGCGGATGTTCTTGGACGGCTGGGCCAGGGTGCGCTTGGTGCTGACGTGCAGGAAGCTGGTTGCGCGGCGGCGCACGGTGACCTGGGCTGTGGCCGGGCGCACCGCCGGCATCAGGTCTTGCGTGCCTATGAACACCGCGCGCAGCGGCACCAGGGCGGCGCCGCCGAACTGGGGCGCGTTGTCCGGCGTGACGGGGCGCCACAGGCCGCCGGTCTGGTATTCCCACACCAGTCGGCAACCGGCGGGCACGGCGGCGTCATAGAGCATGTCCAGCTCCTGCACGCCGCCGGCCAGCTGCAGCGGCTGCATCTGCACCACGGCGCGCGGCGAATGGAAGCGCGCGAAGTTCAGGCGCAGCATCAGGTCGCGCTCGGCGGCGTTGGTGAAGTAGGCGCCATCCTGGGCGTACATCAGGATGCCCTGGGTGTACTCGGTGCCATGGGTGAAGCCCACGCGGTGGCCTGCACCTGTGGCCAGCACCACGGCGTAGCGCTTGCCGGCCTCGACCATGAGCGGGTCGGGCAGGGTGACCTTGAGCCAGCCGGCCGTGACTGCGCCGGGCGCCAGCGTGGCGCGCGCCAACACCTTGTCCATGTCGGGCTGGCCCAGGGCGGCCTCGGTCACGAGCACCGTGAGGCCGCCGGCCGGGTCGGCGCTGGTGACAAAGATTTCCGCGCTGCTAAGCCACCCGGTCTGCGCCATGAGCACGGTTTGCGCCAGCACCGATCCCTGCACCACGTGCTGGGTTGTCACGACGCTCCAGTAGGGTTCCTCCCAGCGGTCGATCCATACGCGTGTGACGCGCAAGTAGCCCATGTTCAATGCGGCTAGCCCCATATCTTTGGCGTCGACCTGCCAGGTTTCATTACCCCGGCGCAGGATGCCGGTGATGGGGTCGTAGACGCCCGATTTCCAGAATGAGCTGTTGGTGCAGTAGGTGAGCGTCTCGCCCGTGCGCACGCGCTCGCGGCTCATGGTCTTTTGCTCGACGTTCAGTGTCTGGTACTGGTACTGGTTAACTGCCAGTTCTCCGGCGCGCGTCTCCATGCGCAGGCGTGTGATTTCTTCATAGGCCGGCAGCATGAGGCCGCCTGTGCTGGTGCGCGCCTCGGGGTCCATGGGGTTGAGCAGCGATAGCGCGCCGGTTTGCGTGGCGGCGATGGGTGGGCGTATGCCCTCCCAGCTGTCGGCGCTGTAGCCGGCGTGCGCGGTGTCGCTCTCGCTCGAGTCCAGGAAGTGGTCGGCGCCGTAGAACACGTAGTCGTCTGGGATTTCCAGGCGCTCCTTGACCTTGGCCATGTCCACGCCCAGCTGGGCCACATGTTCCAGGCTGGCGCGGCCGGCCAGGTCGGACGCCAGACCGGCGATGTCGCTCATGATGTGCGCGATGCGCGGCTCGGCCGCCAGGATCCAGCCCTCTGCCGTGCGCAGGCGTGCATCCACGCGCTGCAGGTTGGGCAGGCGGCGCAGGTCGGCCAGCACCACCTCTTGCACGCCGGTGGGCGACAGGCGCACGTGGGCGATGAGGGTGTAGCCGGTGGGCGGCTCGGGGCGCTCGGGCGTGGGCGATTCCAGGCCCTGGGCGATGTGCACGGTGGCCACGCGGCGGCGCTGCATGGCCACGGCCTCGGGCTCGACCTCGCGGGTCTGCAGGTCAATCAGGAAGTCGCGCGGCTGGATGTCGGTGTCTTCTTCCTGGCCGAAGACGCTCACGGCCAGCCATTTCTGGTCTTGCAGCGGCAGCATGGCAAACACGGATTGCACCTGGGCGGCGTCGAGCGCGAACACCTTGCCGCTGCTGCCGTCGTACAGGCGGCCGGGGGCGATTTCCAGCTCGGTGGCGCTTCGGCCCGATACGGCCAGGCCGACGAACTGGCGCTCGGGCGTGATGGCGTCCATCACGAGGTGGCGGCGCGCCTCGTCGCCCCACAGCTGGGTGTTGTTCAGGTCGGCGGCCTGCAGTTCCTGCCGGTCGCGGTAGATGACGCTTTTTTCCATGGGGGGTTAGCTCCTGTTGATGGTGTTGCCGGCAAGCGCGCTGCCGGCGCGGTAGATGCGGCTGGCGCGCGCCGTGGCATACAGCCGCGTGCGTACCAGCACCTTGTCGTGTGCGGCGCGCGCCCAGTCCATGGCGTCGAGCGCCGGGGCCATGCGCTCTGCCGCGTCGCCGGCCGACAGCGCGGCATGCATGGCGGTGCCGGCCATGGCAAAGGGCAGGCGCCGCGGCGGCATGCGCACATGGGCCAGGGCGATGAAGGGTGGGCTCGATAGCCGCGTGAAGCCCAGGTAGGCGGGGCCGTGCTTGGGCCGGTTGGCCACGGCCGGGTCATGCAGGCGAACGCGGGCGTACATGCGGGCGGCGCTGTCGCCGCGCGCGGCAAAGCCGGCCAGCGGCGGCCGGTGCACAGCAGGTGCGGGCGCCGGGCGCGTTCGGCCACGGGCTCGGCGTCGGGCGACAGGGGGGCGAGCGAGGGCGATGTTTGCTTGAGGGTGAGCAGCTGCTGGCGCTCGCGGTATTGCACGGCCTGTACGCGCCAGTAGCGGGTGGATGCGTCGGCGCGGCTGGCCACTCCGGCGAGCGGCTGGCCCAGGTGCTGGCCGCGGGCCACGGCGCGCCGGGCCAGGTCTACGCTGGCGCTGCGTTCGTGCGTGAGGGTGGCCCAGCCGTGGGTGGTGAGCGGCTCCACGCGGCCGTCGGGGTAGTGGATTTGGGCGCGCACGGCGGCGCGGGCCATGGCGCTGGTGCGGGCGGGCGGATTGGCCGGCTGGCCGATGTGGCCGTGGCCCAGCATGAGGCCCTCGCAGGCGGCGCGCTCGCTCCGGGTGTAAAGGCGCATTTCGGGGTGGGCGGCCAGCCATTGGGCGCGGCTGGTGGCGTCCCAGAAGCCCAGGAAGGTTTTGGCGGGCGGCATCTCCAGACGCTCGATGCGGGCGCCGGCCAGGCGGGCGAGTTCGCGCAGGCCGCGCGGCGTGCCTATCAGGGCATGCAGGCGCGGGCTGGCGGCGACGAGGGCGCGGCGCTCGGCCTCGGCCTGGGGCCACAGGGGTACGTCTTCGCCCAGGGCGAGCTGGGGCAGCAGCGCGGCGGGTATGCGCGCAGGGTCTTGCAGCGTGGCCAGGGCGTCGTCGCCCACGGTCCAGGGGCCTATGGCGAGCGAGGCCGCGCGCTCCAGCGCGCTGGCGTTGGGGGGCAGCAGGTGGGGCCGCTCAGTCATGGCGGGCCTGGGTGGCCACGGCGATGGCGGTGATGACGGGGATTTCGCCGGGGCCGGCCGCTACGTCGGTGGCGGGTGCGGTCAGCTGCACATTGCGTATGCCTTCGCCCATGAGGGCGGCGATGAGGGCGGCGCGCGTGACATCGACCCGGAAGGCGGTGCCCGCTGCGAGCCGGCGCACGCGCGCGGCGGCGCCCGCGGCCAGCAGGGCGGCGTCGGGGCCGGGCGGGTGCACCAGGGTGGCGGCCACGGCCAGGGGCAGTACGCGGGCGGCCGTCACGTCCACGTCCACGGTGAGGGGGCGCACGTCTTCGGCCAGCAGCGCGGCTTCTACCTGCCCCACGATGGCATCGCCCGCGGTGGCCACGCGCCAGCACAGGGCGTCGGCGCCCTGGTTGTGCGGGTGCGCGCCGAACAGCGTGCGGCCCATGGCCTGCTGCGCTTCATCCACCTGGATGGCAGGGGCGGCCACGCGGGCCAGCAGGGCCACCTTCACGCGGCCCGGCCGGTCGGCCCATACGTCTACCTGGCGCACGTCCACCGAGTGCGACAGCGCGCGCAGGCGCCAGCTGGTGGCGCTGCCCGCGGCGGACAGTGCGTGGTAGCCCATGAGCACGCGTTGGCGCAGGCGTTCGTCGTCTTCGCCGTCCTGGCGCGCCAGGTCGTAGCGCGCTGCCAGGTTGTCCAGGTCGGTGCCCACGGCCCATGCCAGCATGACGGCGCGCGCGGCGTCGTTGACGCGGGCGCGGATCAGCAGTTCACGGTACGCGGCCACCTCCAGCAGCTTGGTGAGCGGCTCGCTCTCCAGCGCGAGCACCTCGGCCGCTGCCGGGTGGCGCGCGATCAGGTCGGCACGCAGGCCGGCGAGCACGGCCTCGTAATCGAGCACTTGCACCACGGCGGGAGCCGGCAGGCTGGACAGGTCCAGACTCATGCGCCCTCCCATGGCAGCGCAATCTGCAGCCGCAGCGGCTCGCCGCGGCTGTTGGCCAGCGCGCCTTCGAGGGTGACACGCACCCGGCCAGGCCGGCCCGGTTCGCGCTGGAAGCTCATGGCCGTCAGGCGCATGCGCGGCTCCCAGCGCATGAGCGCGCCCGATACGGCGGCGAACAGGCGGATTTGCGTCAGGCCGTTGTCGGGCTGGTCGATCAGCTCGGGCACCAATGAGCCGTAGTCCCGGCGCATGACGCGCGAGCCTATGGGCGTGATGAGGATGTCCGCAATGGACTGCATCAGATGCTCGATGGGGCCGATCGCGCGGCCGGTGTTGCGGTTCATGTGGCGGGCCCCGTGAAGGCGGTTCCGGTGCGCACGCCGCCATGCACGTGCTTGACCAGGCTGACGCCCATGGACGTGACGTCGGGCGTGGCCGTGACGCCGCGTTCGTCCACGATGAGCTCCCCGCCATTGGCCGCCAGGCGTATGAACTGCGGCGTGACTTCTACAGTGTTGCCTTGCACATTCAGCGTGATGGATCCGAAACAATTGATCTTCAGTTGCGATCCTTCGGTGTTGTGCTGCATGTAGTCGTCTGAAGACCAGTCCATGCGGAACATCCCCGCTTCGCTTGCGCCCTGCGGCTTTTTGTCGCTGTAGAGGCCCAGCAGCGCCACGCCCTGGGCCAGGTCGCCGCCGGGGGACAGCACCATGCACTGCTCGCCCACGACAGGCGCCCACCACATGCTCCCCTGCTTTCCGCCTGCGCGGCAGGTGAACCATGGAATCCAGTCGGTGGTGTTGTCGCCCAGCTTTACGCGGCAGCGTGCCGGGCTGGCGTGGCGCACCGCAAGTACCGTGCCCAGGCGCGCAATGTTCTCCACGCGGCGCGTGGTTTCCTGCGGGCTGTCTTGTGGTGGCGTTTCTTGCGACATGCAGCCATGGTGCCGCCGTGCGCGCGCGATGGCCAGCAGCGGGCGCTGTGGCTGCGCGTGTCAGTGTTTTTAGGCCGCCAGGTGCTGCAGGATGGTGTCTTTGATGCGTTCTGCATCCTGGCCGCTGATGCCCAGCAGTGGCCTGGCCGGATAGTCGTACTCCGGCCCTCCCGGGCTCACGCGGTCGCGCTCGCCCCAGTGGTGCACTGCGGCTATGCGCGCCACACGCTTCGAGAACTCCACCACGGCCTTGCTGTCGGTGCCGTTCGCGCGCAGGTACTTCGGGCTGCGCAGGCCCTGCATCATCAGGTTGGCTTTTCTGGCTCGCGCCCGGATGCTGCCGCCGCCGTGCTGCGGCGTGAGCTTGCGCAGCACGCGGTCTCCCACCATGGTGCGAATGGCGCCGGCCTCTTTGTCGTAGCCGATGATTCTTCCACCCGCGCGCCGATAGCTGCTCATCTCCAGCTCTCTGACATGGCCGTCCCTGGCCTGGTACAGGTAGCGGATGACGGGGGCCGCCTTGCGCTGGCGCTTTCTCGCGTCCCACGCCTGCCCCTCGGGGCCTCGCTGCGCGGCTATGCGCACGGCATTGGCGCGCCGCAGCTCCCGTGCGATATGCACGCTCAATCGCTTGCGCCCGCCAGGCCCCAGCTTTTGCAGCAGGCCTTCGGCCCAGGTTTCCAGTGTGGTGAAGTCGGCCATGGTCTACAGGTTGAAGCGCAGACGGTCGGCGCGCTCGGTCAGGTCCCATTCGGCCAGCTTCTGGTCCTTGAGCCATAGCTCCCAGCGCTCGCGCATGGCCGGGCCGCCGCCGGGGTGTTCCGGCTCGGCGGGGTGTGTGATGTTGAAGCGCGTGGGGTGGGTGTCGTCTCGACGCACGATGGCGCGTTCGGTCATGGGCACGCGTATGCCTATGTCCACGGCGGCGGTGTTCAGGTGCTCGACGCTGAACTCCACGCCTCGGCCCTGGCTTGTGGGGTTGTCCAGCAGCTCGGACTGGTGCACGCGCACCCAGGCGAGGATGGGGACGAACAGGGCGTCGGTGTGGCCGGTGTAGTCCAGGATGGTGATTGCGGCCTGGTATCTGTATTCGAACGACAGTCCGCCGGCCAGGGTGCTGACGGCCTGGCCGTCGTTGGCCATGACGATCAGGCGCTCGGGGTCGCGCGCCAGGTCGGGCACCGCCGTTTCAATGAGCCGGCGCAGGCTTTGCAGCTTCCACATTTCTGGCGGCCTCGGTCATTGCCCTGGCGCTGTTGTAGGCGCGTTCGCAGGCGCTGCCGCGCTCGCGGGCGTCGTCAGCGATTGCCGCCAGTTCTCCCGCTCGGTCATCAGTGCGCTGCTGCAGCTCGGCCAGCAGCTGGGCGGGCGCAGGGTCTGGCGCGCAGTGGCCGGCAGCGGCGCGAGCGAGGGCGGCGGTACGGTGGCGATCGAGGTAGTCGGCGAGCTCGCCGCGCAGCCGCTGGCCAGCAGCGCGAGCGCGGTCAGCGTCAGCAGCAGCAGCAGCGATTGCGCCATGTGCCTGGGTGTCGATGCGGGCGAGTTCTTCACGGTGGGTTCCTTCGAGGTTGCGAAACTTTTCTGACACGGTGCGGGCCTGGCGTTCATGGGACGCGCGTTCGGTCGCCAGGGTGGCCAGGGCCTGGGCGGTTTGCTGGCGGGCGTCCTGCAGGCGCAGGGTTTGCACGCCTGCGGCGGCTGCGGTGGCGGTGATGACGGCCAGCGCCAGGGCGGTGGTGGGCTTGACGGTCATTGGTGGGCGGACTCCTGTTCGTGCAGGCCGCAGTGGTGGGCGTGTTGCCAGTGGCCGGCGGCGATGGCCTCGCCGCGTTCGGGCGTGAGGGCGCCGCGCTCTTGCAGGTGTTCTAGCCATGCGCGTAGGTCGCGCCCTGCAAGGAAGGCGCGGTAGTGCCGCTGGTGGCCACGGTCGTAGAGCGATAGCAGCACCTGCGCCCACAGCTCGGCGCCGGTGAAGGCGCGCAGGAAGAAGCAGGCCAGGCAGTCCTGCGGGGTCAGTGTTTGCATGGGGCGCTCATACCTGCACTTCGATGGCGTAGCGGAATAGGGCGTCCATGTCGGTGTCGCTCAGGCCCAACAACATCGACAAGGCTTGCGTGGTGGCGCTGACACGCTCCCAGACGGTGGCCCTGGTGTAGCCGATCTGCGCCGTGTAGCGCTGTACAGGATCGGGGATCGCCGTGATGGCGGCATGTACGTCTGACTCCTTAATGCCGTGCAAGACATAGAGGGCAATCAGCCCCTGGGCCGGGGTGCATTTGTTTGGCTGCAGCGCCGCCCTTGCCGCCATCTCATCGGCTTGCATCGTCTCGAAGTCCTGCTGCACGTACAGGCCCAGCACGCCGGGGATGTCTGTATCGGACTCATCCGGGCAGGTGCCAAAAAGCTGCGGCTGCTCGGTGGGGTACAGCGACTCGCGCGCCCATACAAATTGCAGGCCGGCGACTGCGGGCATGGCAGGGCCATTGCGCGCTGGCGCGTCAGTGACGGGGATGCCGGTCACAGCATCGACATGTGTGTATTTGAGGTACTTCATGCAAACATCCTTCGCGCTGCGCGGACTCGCCTGTTTGTGGACTTGTAATTGATGGCTGCCGCACATGTACCCATATGCACAACCACGGCGTTTTCCGGGTACTCAACACGGTCGCTAACCGTTGTGTAGTCAGCCTCCGTGAACGCCTCGCTCCCGCCCGCTGCAAATGCCGCGATCGGCGTTATCGGCGGCACGGTAGACGTATTTGCAGGGCGCTGCGGAACGGTGTTCAGGCTTGTGCCCTCGTTGCTCGGGAATACATCACCATAAGCGCCGCGCGTTTTGAAAGTAGGCATACCGTAGTCCGCGCGCTTCTGCACGACATTGGCGGTAGGCCCTGATTTGAATGCGGCGTAGCACAAGTACATCTCATCACGCGCTGGCACATACCAGTCTGTGTAGCCACCAATGCTCAGGCCTTTGGCCCACCATGCGGCCGGATAAACAGTGGAGCTGTCCGCAGCGACCATGGCCGCCGTAGCCAATGCGCCCTCTGCGGCCGTCTCGCAGGCCGCAGGCAGCAATGTGTTCGCGTTTTTGAGTGCAATTCCAGAGTGCTCTCCGCCCGCCTTCGGCGCGCAAATGATGCGGTACACAGCCATGATTGACCAATCAATCAGCGTGCCGCTGCCGCTTGTGCTGGTCACGGTCACGGTCAACGACGAGCCGAAAGCGCCCGTCACGGTGCCAACCATCTTCGTCGTGGGCGTACCGCGACTGCGCACCTCGACTTGCTGCCCTTCGTAAAAGAGCCTGTTCGTGGTCATGTCAGGCACGGTGAACGTCTTTGCGCCCGTGCCTATCGTGGTGCTGGTCGCGGACTGCGTGACCTCGTTCCAGATCTGCCCGGCGTAGTAGCCGCCGCCCAGCGGGTCACCAACTGCGGGCGAAATGGCTGGTGGCGCGGCTACGTAGTGCCCGAAGCTCGCAGCAGTAGTAAAGCTGGTCGGCGTTGACCAGTCACCCCACCCCGCGCGCGCCGACTTGTAGCGG
>Ga0073899_10000491_pt1 | contig 36516 bp, 42 predicted proteins | sample KloWWTmetaKNB5Ph_FD_88975 | JGI IMG/M metagenome (GOLD analysis project Ga0073899, IMG submission 88975) | Active sludge microbial communities from Klosterneuburg, Austria, studying microevolution and ecology of nitrifiers - Klosterneuburg... | ecosystem: Engineered > WWTP > Aerobic digester >... | reverse complement strand
CGATTTCCTCGCCGCCAAGCGTCGCACCGAAGCCGAGGTGATGTTGCCAGCAGGCCCCAAGGTGGCCCTCACCGGCGGGACCGACTTCAACGATCACCGCCTTATCTGGGGCAAGCTCGACCAGGTCCGGACCAAGTATCCCGACATGGTCCTTCTCCACGGTGGCAGCCCCAAGGGCACCGAACTGATCGCGGCCAAATGGGCCGAGGCCCGCAGCGTGACCCAGGTCGCCTTCAAGCCCGACTGGACCAAGCACGCCAAGGCCGCCCCCTTCAAGCGCAACGACGCCATGCTGGACGTCCTGCCGTGGGTGTCCTCGTCTTCCCGGGCAATGGCATCCAGGAAAACCTCGCCGACAAGGCCAAGAAGCTCGGCATCCCCGTCGTGAAGTTCGAGAGGGGGGCGTGAGCCCCCTAAGTTCTAGGGGCATCGAGCAATTGTCGGGGCAGGGCCCAGGGGCAATCATTTCAGCAAATGTCTCTGGGTTTTCTTGTCCTTAATCGGCCCAACCGTGCCGCCATCGAACTGTGCTTCTATCGTCCGCACAAAAGGTCTTAGAACTTCCGTAGTCGCTTTTCGATCTCGGAGTCGGGAAGAAACACGGCACGGTCATTCATCCAGATCTCCAGTGCAGAGACCAGGAGCTCAAGTTCGCAGGCCCCTGCGGCAAGCAGTTCGTCGATTATCCATAGAACGCCATGCACTCGTACTTCCTTCGATGAAGCAATTTTCCGAAGCTGATTGTCCCCAGTGAGGAGGATTCCGTTCTTCTGTCTGGCTGCTGTCACCAGTGCAAAGCAGTCGTTCGCCGAAAGACCGCGGCACTCTCGTTTCAGCGCCATTGCGAGCGCCACTTCTTCGCCAGGAAGATCGTATGTCGCGAGGCCTCCGCCCTCAAGCATGCGCCATTCTTCAGGCGTGAAATCGAGGAGCTCTTCTTCGCGGATCGGCAACGGTACGATAAACTGATACGGAAGCCGCAGAAGGACGTGAAGGAGCTGCCCCTTGCGGAGGTCAATCAAGCAGGACGCATCGTTGACTACAACGCAGGTCACAGGTCGCGGGGCCCCCTGATTGCACGTTCGACTATGTTCAAGGGCAGGCCCAGCATCTGCGCCGCTCGGACAGGTGAGATCAGTTCCTCTCCAAGAGCACGCCAGACCAGACCCTCGAAGCGTTGTGGAACTTCGAAGGCAGCAAAGCCTTCGCCATCTTCAAGGGCCTCTGGTTCAGTGCTTCGCCAGCTACGGGCATAGGTCTTGAAAGCATACTCGACTGCCGCCCTAGACAAGATACCTACTTGACCAAGCCGCATCAGCATCGCAGCGGCCGAAACACCGTAGGTTCGCTTGAGCCGCATGATCTCATGATACGTGACGCCGCGCTGATTTTCACCGGCCAAAGCGGTAAGATGTTCAGCGGGCACCAAGAAGGCTCCGGCGAAACGGTTCATCGCCGGTTCCAGCCGGATCGAAGGATTCTCGGTTCCGGCGATGATCCGGTGCGCCAGTTCATGGGCAAGGTTGAACCGCTTGCGCTCGACGTTGGTCTGGCGTGCGACAACAATTACTTCGGTCGGTGGGAGGTCAGCCCGTTCGACATGGCATGCCATACCGTTGATGCGCTCCGGAAGATCGGTCTCGATAACTTTCAGGCCCTTATCTTCGAGAAGGGCAGTCATACTGGGGATCGGATCGATCCCCAGCTGCCATTTCTCACGGACCTGGAGCGCCTTTCTGTCGAGCGCGTCATCGTCTTCAACTTGATCGATCCGAACTTCGGCGAAGGGGTTGTCAGGCTGTTGGATTTCAAGAATGTCCTCGATGGCCAGGTAGTCCTCGAGCTTCCCGATCACGACCATTTCCGCCTTGGCGCGGTCCTGCGCAGAGGCGTTCGAGGTCTTCCGCCATTCAAGTGACTGCAGCTCATGCACTTGGCCGCCCATTAAGAAATCGAGCGATACTCCTAGGGATTTGCTCAAGCCGACCAATACGGCAGAGGACGGCATCATCTTATCCGCCTCGTACTTGTTGATTGCCTGCGCCGAAATGCCAGGAGTCAAGCTTTCCGCAAGTGCTTGCATAGACAGTCCTGCCTGCTTGCGGGCAAGCCTGAGCCTTTGTCCGAACATGGTTCTCTCCCATCGACGCTGCGGCGGTTGATAAACGCCATATCTTAGTGTATATATGAACACAAGGTTGACGAAACGTCAATGAAAATAGAGGCAGGAAGGCCAAAATGACCAAAAAAAATCAACATGTTGTGCCTCATGCGAGCGGATGGGCGGTCAGGGGTGCAGGCAACGAGCGCGCCACTTCAGTTCACGGTACTCAACGTGAGGCGATCAGCGCGGCGCGTGAAGTTGCGATCCGGCAAGGCAGCGAGATGCTAATCCATGGCGAGAACGGCCGCATCCGCGAGCGCAACACCTACGGCAGGGACCCGTATCCGCCGAAGGGCTGAACGGCAGAAATACAAGGGACATCGGAATGAGCGGCAGTGGGAGTAACAGGCAAATACGTCGCATCCTCTCCATCGACGGGGGCGGGATCAAGGGCACGATGCCGGCTGCGTTCCTCGCGGGGCTCGAGGAAGATCTGGGCCAGCCCATTGGCTGCTATTTCGATCTCATCGCGGGCACATCGACGGGCGGCATCATCGCACTTGGCCTTGGCCTCGGCCGCACGGCAAGGGAACTGCTCGAGCTTTACGAGCGCCGCGGGCCTGTCATCTTCGGCCAGGACAATGCGAATGACGAGCCGCCGGGGAGGCTTCGGCAGGCCTGGCGCACCCTCACCTCTACAGGGCGGCACGCTATCGGGCCAAAGCACGATGCAGAAATTCTTGCCCGCGAACTCAAGGCCGTTCTCAATGACGATCTGATCGGGCAATCACAGACCCGGTTGGTGATCCCAGCGTGGGATGCCGATCTCCGCAGCCCCTATATCTATAAGACCGCGCACCACGCGCGCCTACAAACCGATTTTCGCAAGACTGCGCTGGATGCCGCTTTGGCAACTGCAGCAGCACCTACATATTTCAAGCGACATCGCACTGTTGATGATATCGGCCTGACTGATGGCGGGACGTGGGCCAACAATCCCACAGCAATTGCCGTCGTCGAAGCTATCACTCTTCTAGGGTGGCATCCGGCAGACCTGCGCATCCTAAGCCTCGGGTGTCTGGACGAGGTCTACATGCTGCCTGAAAGTCCAGGGTTTGCCGGGCTCGGCCTCAAAGTCCTCAACCTTTACGCGGATGGGCAATCACATGGCGCACTCGGCATGGCAAAGCTCCTGACGGGACACCCTTACGAAGGGGATCGCATCTACCGCATTTCGCCGTCTGTCCCGAGCGGATTCTTTACCTTGGATGACACCACGAAGATCGGCCGCCTCAAGGGCCTCGGCATGTCAGAAGCCCGAAAAGCAAAGCCCCACCTGACGCCGATCTTTTTCACCCAGCCTGCCGATACCTTCGTGCCGGTCTATCAACTTAAGGAGAACGCGGCGTGAATCAGATGTTGCGACAGCCGCTGACCGACAGTGATATACGTCGGCGCACTCAGATATTCACCATCCTGGACGAGATAGGCGAGGATCTGGACCTCACCGAGACCCAGTTTGATCGTGCGCGCCAGAGCTATGGTGCCGTCGGAGACTGGCTTTCCGGATCGACTGATCCGCTACTTGTCAGTGTTCTGGTCTATCTTCACGGATCCAGTGCGCTTGGAACGGCTGTGAAGCCAATCGGGCGGCGGGAATTCGATGTCGATCTGATCTGCTTTTGCGCAGGTATCTCGTCAGGCATCTCCCCGGCGGCCCTGAAAGCGGCTGTTGGCAATCGGCTCAAGGAACACGCCACCTACGTGCGCCTTCTCGAAGAAAAGAAGCGCTGCTGGCGACTTAATTATGCGGGAGACTTTCACCTCGACCTGTCCCCGACTATCGCAAACACGGCCTGCATCAACCGGGGCGAACTGGTGCCCGACAGGGCCTTGAAAGAATGGCATCCGACAAACCCGCGGGCCTACAAAACGCTGTTCGACGAGCGAGCTGCACTTCGACCGACCTTTGTGGGTAAGTTCATTGCCATGCAGCGAGACGAGGCGAACGTGGAGCCGTTCCCTGTCCGAGAAGCAGTGAAAGGTATCCTGCGCCGCATCGTGCAATTGCTCAAACGGCACCGCGACGTTTTTTACGAGAACAACACGCAAGACGTGGCCCCGATTTCCGTGATCATTACCACCCTTGCGATGCAGTCCTACGCCTATTGCGTGCGCAAGCACGTCTTCCAAGACGAAATGGATCTACTGGTCGAAACGATCCGGATGATGCCGCACTTCATCGATCGTCCCATTGTGGACGGACGGCGGGGTTATGCCATCCTGAATGAGACGACCAACGGGGAAAACTTCGCGGACAACTGGAACAAGGATGTTCGCCGGGCACCAGCCTTCTACGCGTGGCACGCGCAAGCTCTGTCCGATTTCGAAGCCCTTCGAGACGCTGTCGGACAGGACCGCTTGTCTCTGAATATGGAGCGATCATTCGGATCCGGTGTTACCGGTCGGGTGTTGGGCAATCGGGTGGATGCGGTATCGGATGGTCGCAAATCTGGCCTACTTTCCGTCGCGCCCCTAATCGGCCTGACGACGTCGAAGGTAGCGGCATCGACGATTGTTCCCGCGAATACTTTCTTCGGCGATCAATGATAGGAAATGGTGGGCGGCAAAATCTAACGCTCTCGCAGCAGCTCTTGTTTCTGCGCTCAAGTCCTACCATCGAGGGTGCGGGAACGTTGAGCGGCGAAAAGCTAACCTGGCAAATGGCAGTTCAGCCGACTCCTCTCGCACGGACCTACCGAGTGAATATTGCCTACCGACCCGGGGAAACGCCATCCGTTCAGATAGCAGACCCGGATCTGCAGCTTCTAGCAAGCGGTCGTCCCCTACCGCATGTCTACAACAATCCTGTCCGTCTCTGCCTAAATCTTCCAGGAACAGGGGAGTGGGAGCCAACGAAGCGGATTGACCAGACCATCGTTCCGTGGACCTACCTTTGGCTATACTATTTCGAAGACTGGCTCGGGACCGACGAATGGAAAGGTGGAGGCCGGCATCCGGGCGAGGAACCAAATCAACCAAGGAATCGAGCGCTCAGGCGTGCGTTGGATAGATGATGAACTCTTAGCGACTTGCTTACGCTTTCTAAGAGGTTCACCGGCGGTCAGCGAGCCGACCGAAGGCACAGCACGTCAGTGGCCTAAATCCAACAAGGTGACGGCCCGCGCGCCGATACTCAGACAAGATGCGTATCAGCGATATCTGTAGCCACGCCAAAAGCTCTTGCTAACAGTAGTCGATACATACATTCCGCCATTAGCATCGACACATGTTACATAATCAAAATTATCGGAGCGAATACCAAGCCCCCCTCCCGGCTCCGTTCAGGCTCAGGTGGCCATCTGCCACCAGCGCGCGGAAGTGCTGCTTCAGTGTGTTGCGATTCTGGCCGGACAGGCGCTCGGCGTCGCCGATGGTCAAGCGACCGTGGTCTCGCACGAGGTCCAAGAGTTGCGCCGAAACTTCCGGGAGGCTACCCATCAAAAGTCGTTCACGCTCAATCTTTACGCGCAGACGATGCATCTGGCGCTGCAGCGCGGACAGGAAGAAGCCGAGCCAAGGTTCCCAGTCCGGACTGTCAGACCTGATCGTTCCCTGGGTCTGTCGAAGGGCCAGATAGTAGGCCTCCTTGCTTTGCTCGATCACGCTTTCGAGGGAGGAGTACGGTACATAGGCATAGCCTGCGCGCAGAAGCAGGAGGGTGGTAAGGATCCGACTGAGACGTCCGTTGCCGTCCTGGAACGGATGGATCTCGAGGAAGACCACGACGAAGACTCCGATCAGCAGCAGCGGATGCAGTTCACGGTCCCGGGTGGCGGTGTTGTACCAGTCGATCAGTTCAACCATGCGGCCGGGGGTGTCGAAGGGGGTGGCGGTCTCGAACACGACGCCAATCTGCCGCCCTGTCTCGTCGAAAGCCGCGATCGAGTTTGGCGCGGTCTTCCAGGCTCCCCTGTGGCGCTGATCCTTGCCGCTGTGCCGCAGAAGGTCCCGGTGTAATTGGCGGATATGGTTTTCGGTCACGTCCATGTCGCGCCACGAGGCGAAGACCGCATCCATGACCTGGGCGTAGCCAGCGACCTCCTCTTCGTCTCGGGTCGAGAAGGTCTGGATGTCGAGGTTGGAGAGAAGACGCTGGACCTCCTGATCTGAGAGTCGGCTTCCTTCAATGCGGGTCGAAGAGCCGATGCTTTCGATCGTAGCGACGCGGCGCAAGGCGGACAGCCGCTCGGGGGCGAGACTTCCGAGCGCGCGCCATGCGCCCTTGAACTCGTCGATTTCGGCGATGATCGAAAGAAAGTTCGGGGTGATGCGGAGCGTATGGATTTGGATCATACCCATTTAAATACCCAATAACACCCATTTTCCGCAACCCATTTCTTGACCCAATTACACCCGATTAGCGGCGGAACCACAGGTCGCGCATGGGATCCGGACATGATGTCGGTCGACTCATACGCCGGACCCGAGTGTATCAAGCCATGTCTCCGTTGCCGGTTTCGGCAAGGCGGGACAGATGAGCGCGCGCTTCGGTCGTAATAGACCCTCCCCTGCCGATGGGCCCCCAGGCATCAAAGGGAACGGCGAGGCGCAGCTTCATCTCGCCTTCGAACTGCTCATGCCTGAAGTTAGAAGTGAGATCAGTCAAGCTATTGCTCTCTTCGCGTTCCATCATCACCACCCTCGCTGCAAGTTCACCGGAATACCCTAGCCCTTCGTTTTCATCGTGGACAACACCAACCAACAGCCTGACGCACCCTCATGAGCGATTGGCGCAGACTCTATGGCTCATGAGGGACGACCGGTGATGACCTTGGCCGGATGAGTTGTACAATGCGGAAGGCTGCCGCCCTTCTTCGGCGATCACAGCGTCGCGTGTTGTCCTTTCGTTTCGATTCTGGTCCTGTCGTGCGGCACGAAGTTGAGCTGAGGCGGCACCAAGATGAAGACCCAACATGGCGATCTGGACCGATGGCCGGACCCGGTAAGTCCGAACGCTCGCCGCAGCATCTTCGCGCAGGACCTTGTCGTCGAAGGCGATGCCACCTCCAGTGGACCGATCGAGATCCAAGGAAATGTCGTTGGCTCACTGCGAGCGCAGTCGTGCAGGCCGATGTCATCCATGAGCGGATCGCCATTGAGGCCGGTGCCGTGTTGGAAGGCAGGCTTCAACGGAAGGCCTGACCGATCTCACACCGCAAGGTATGGCTGCGGCAACTGGCCGGACGGCCGATAGCCCCGCCGCATCTTCTGGCGGAGGGTTTACGATGCTGCTCTCTCCGCTACTTCAATGGAAGCACAGGTTTCGATGCTCGTCCGGCCGTGGGTCCCGATCCGGCCCCAGGTCCGCACGACTGAGACGTCCCCGAACAGTGTCGGCGCGATGTCGACGCAGTAATAGCGGGCCATATTGGCATCGGGATCGATGCGGTGCAGATGTGCCAGAACCATGTGGGCCTCCCAACACAGAATCCTCCCTGCGTCGCAGCAAGTCCAATTACTTTTCTGAATCGAAACCAGCGGATCGATTCAGAAACTTGATGGCTTGCCCCCCCGGTTCGCGCGCATTGGCCACCAAGGGGTTGCCCACGTTGCGACCTGTCATTGTCAGGTGGTCTCCTTTCCGAGCAACTGTAGGACCTCCAAAACAATGAAGCACTTCGCGCGCCGCTTGTTCGCTGTGTACCAAACCGTCTTGCGCTCGCCGGTATGGCTGAACTCATAGGTGACGCCGAGGATCTTCTCGCGATAATCCGGGTCGACCATCCATTCCACAGGCCTGCCAACATCAAACTTGGCTGCCGACGTGTCGTCGTCGAGGGCATTCGATTTCTGATCAGTCATTTCTCTTCTCCCTCGGTTGTCGTGTGCAGCGGCGCCTTGTCCAAGGCGATGTCGAATGCCTCCTGGAACCGCGCGCGGAAGGCCGGGCCCATGACCCGCGCCAAACCAAGAACCCCAAGCGGATCGTGCCGGGCGGCCAGGTCGGCTGCAAAAGGCGGTCGCAGGGTCAAGGTCACGCTGGTCGGATGCTTGCCCCGTGCACCGCGAGGTTCACTGACTTCGGGCATGCCATCGCGTTCCCAGTCGTCAAAGGCCTCGTCACGCAGTCCCTGCGCCACGCGACGGATCAGGAACTGGACCGAGCACCGCGCCACTGAGGCCCAGGCTTCAGCGAGATGGGCCTGCCTGGCGGTGAGCGACACCGCGACATAGACGACCTGCCCACGCGCCGTTGCGGATGGGGCAGGCACCGCATGGCGCTGCGCCAAGTGCAGTGGTGTCCGCGGTTCACCCTCCTCTTTCCGGGCTTCTTCTTGGCCGCGGATGGGCAACCCGCCATCATCATCGCGTTGGGGCATGACATGTGCGGCGGCTGTCACGATTGCCGGTTGCTCGGGCTTCGATTCTGGCCGGGAGCAGACCGGCGCCGACGGCATCGCGCTCGGTCTTTCAACCTCCGCCGGGGGCGCGACCATCCCACCAAACCCAAGCTTCGCTGAAAAACCCGCGTCCTGCCGGATGATCCGCATCTGATCTTTACGCGGTGCCATTATGCGACCTCCGCCGGGGCCGCGATCAACTGATCGATTTCGTCGAGAAGCTCCCCGGCCTCCTTCACGGCTGTCTGCAGATGCGCCGCCAAGCCGCGATTTGGCGTCTTGTCCGCGATCGGGCCGAGGAGCCCTTCCTTGTCCATCCGGACATAGGCGCTGCGATTGGACAGCCAGGCCTCGCAGGCAGGCAGCGACCGGAAGAGTTCATCCGCCACCGCGCGCTCCGCTTCAGAGAGCCGGACCTGCACGCGACTGAACACCACGGAGAAGCCGGCAAGCTCATCCGGATTGTCGACCCGCCCGCGCAGCTTCAAATACCAGTTGGCGGTCTCGAGCGTCTCGCTGAGATCGCCGCGCGACAGCATCATCGGGCAGATGATCCGGTGGGCGGCAACGGCCAGCACATCCTGTGCCTCTGACCCGCCGCCGAAAGTGTCGATCAAGATCAGATGCTCCTGGTCTGGCTGTTCATAGATATGGTCAATCGCCTCGACGACCCGGTGGGCATCAAGTGTGTGGATCACCTCAACATGGGATGACCAGTTTCCGGCCTCTTGCCCCGCCTGCATCCACTTGAGGCAAGACTTCGAGGCATCCGTGTCGAAGATCGTAACCGTCTCACCGCGACTTGCTGCGGCAGAAGCAAGGGCGCGGCAGAGCGTGCTCTTGCCCGATCCGCCCTTCCTGTTCATCACCAGCACAACCCGTATTCCGTAACCCATACCACCTTCCTCACCTCGCATATCGACTATCCCATTTTTCTGAATGCGGATCGCCGAAATCTTTTATCCTAAATCACATCGCTTTATTCCGAACCCGGACAGCGGATATCAGAAACCATCTCGCGCAAACCCTATTGCGCAAGGCGTATCTCTTTAATCATTGGTCTGATTACTGGATGCGTATGTCTTTTATCTGATCGCGCAATGCGTGTATCATAAGGCGTAGCCCTGATCACACGTCGCTGATGCCACAAGACGCATCCCACACTTCCTTTCTCCGAACCCGCAACACTGAACGGTTGGGTCCGTACATCAAACAAAACAGGGCGTTACCGCCACTTCTGCCCGGGAAATGCCCTCCTGCCAAGGGCTTGGAGGTGCACCTTCTCCGGTTGCGCCTTGTGCATTCAGCGATCAGCGAAGTGCACTCGGTGGCAGGTGAGTTACCCAAGGTTAACACAACCTGCAAGTGGTCATATCGCGCATAGATTGTGCTTGATCAAGGGCTGAAAGAAGGGGATAGAGAAGGTGGCAGGAAATGCGATGTGTCTACAAATAATCGGTGGCAGAAGTTGGCAGTAAAATTAGAGCCGAGCAAAGTACTACTTAAGTCTGAGTCCTGTGTTTCGGCCAAAGAGAATTGCAAGGCGGCTGATTCTGCAGCGCAGCAATCGGCCGGCCGGGGCCGGCCGCGAGGAGAGAACTCGGGCCAAGTCGTGAGCTGCCGCTTGCCTGCCGAAGAACTCCAGGCATTCGATGCGCTGTGCACACAGCTTGGCGCGAAATCCCGTTCTGATGGTGTGCGTTCGGTGGTGCGTATGGCGTCGGGTTTCCTTGAGTTCAGCCGGGAGGACAACGCGCGGCTGGAGGAGATCCGCTACGAATTGGCCAAGATCGGGACCAACGTGAACCAGATCGCGCTGGCTGCAAACCGCGGCAGGGCGCCGATGGTCATGGCGCAGTGGGCGTCAGTCGAAGAGCTGCGTCGGTCGCTGCCGATGGTGGCGAAGGCGCTGAGCCAGATCATCGCGGAACGCCGTCGCCAGGGCGTCGCGCTGTTCCGCAAGTTTGCTGAAACCCAGGAGGGCGCACGCCATGGTTAGGCTTGGCTCTCGGCCCATCGGGCTGGCAGAGGCTGTTCTTGGCGACCTCGATTTCCTGCGTCCCCAGTCCGGGCGCGTGAAACCCGGGCCCTCATCGCCTTCCCAGCAGAGCTTTCGGTTCTCGCCGCGCGCCAGCCAGCTCTGGCGGTTTTCGCTGGGATCGAATGCGGCGGTCATCAAGAAGATCAGCAAGGGCGGGACGGCGAACGCCAAGGAGCTGGCGGCGCAGATGGACTATCTGTTCTCGAAATCGGCTTCTGTCTTTGGCAACGGGGTCGTGCTGGAGGCCCACGCCAAGGGGCTGACCAAGGACGAGCGGAACATCATTGTCGGCGACTGGGTCGAGGATTGGCGCGGGTCGCCGAAGAACGGGCACACCAGTCACTTGCTCCTGAGCTTTCCGTCCCATGTGCGGCCGGAGAAGGCCAAGATGATTGCCGAGGTCTGGGCCTTCGAGATGTTTCAGTCCGGAGAGCATCAGGACGATGTCTGGTCCTATGTCGCGGCGCTGCACACCGACCGGGCGCATCCACATGTCCATATCGTCGTGAACAACCGCGGCACGCTGAACGACAGCTGGTTCTTCATGGCGAAGGACCATGTGTTCAACCTCGACATGATGAAAGAGCGCATGGTGGCCATCGCGGCCGAAGAAGGTGTGTTCCTGGATGCGACCTCGCGGGCAGAGCGGGGGTTGCTGACCTACGGTCCTTCGCGGGCAGAGATCGAACGGGCGCGGGAAGAAGGCAGGGCACCGGAGGTGCGGCCGCGTGAGGGCAGGGCGCTGGAGGATGCACTCGCTACCATGGCGCGCACGGCAGACGCCATGCGCAGCCTGAGCCATGTGGCGGCTCTGACCGGGTTGCCGGAGATCGCCGAGAAGATTGCCAAGGCCGAGGAAGTGCTTCGGCAGGGCGGGGTGCTTTCTCCCTTCCCGGCTGAGGCGGCGACGCTCGAGCGCGCTGATCTGGAGCGGCATTTCAGCGGATGGATGACCGAGACGGAAGGCAGGATCCGCAAGGCGCCAATCGCCGAGCGGAAGGGTCTGCGGGATGAGCTTTATGGCTACGCTGTCGACATCGCACGTGGGCTTGGCGATGCCCGCGGTGCGCAGCTTCTGCAGATGCTGCCGCAGTCTGCGGCCTACGGCGTGGCGCTTGAGGGCGATACCCTGACGCGGGGCCGAGCGGAAACACCCCTGCAGCCGGGGGCGGCGGAGCGGCTGTGCGCGGAGATCGTGGCGGGTGCGACCGCGATTGGTCTGAGCGGAGAGCGTATCGCCAGCCGTCTGGAAACTGGCGCGGCGAACGCCTGGGAAGAGCGGGATTGGGTGCGCAGTGATCTTCTGGTCCTTGCTGGTCGGCGACGACTGGACCTGCGCGACCCTGATCAGTGGAAGCGCGCGGCCGACGAGTTGCAGGGCTTCTATGACATCGCAGCTCGGGCGATTGACCATGCTGCTACCCATGAAACCGTGCCTGAGAACGACCGGCAGGTGCGGACCCTGCGGTCGATGGGGCGGATCATGCAGATTGAGGGCAAGGTCGAGTTCCGGGGGGATGCCCATGCCGAGCGGTTCGCGGCCGAACTGCGTCGTCGCTACGGGGAGGGGGTCGTGGTGGCGCTTGCCGCAGGTCGGACCGATGCGCTGGCGCGGGATGTCGAGGATGAGGCCGAGCGGCGCTGGATTGCGCGGGCGGTGGTCTCTGCGGCGAAGTCGCATGTGGCCTTTGGTCTGACATTGCGTGAGGCGGCAAAGGCAGAGCGGCAGCTGGCCGGTCGCCCTGAACACACGGGCGCGAAGGATTGGGAATTGTGAGGCGATCCCGGCTTGCGCTCTCATGGAGCCGCCACGCCAATCTCTGGCAAGAACCGGTGTGCGGCCTGCGTTTTTCCTTCCGGCTCCCATGCTCTATCGCGCTGACAAGGCCCGGTAGCGTCGCTAGGTTGGTCGCCGAAAATCAGGCAGCCGGGGCAGGTGACAGGTGGCAAAAGATCGGATCGACGAGGCAATGGCGGCCCTCGCGCAAGCCGGCGGCGACGGGTTCGGCGCCCGAAGTGAAATCCTCGAACGGTTCAGCGTCGATCTCCTGCATCGCCCGGCTCTCGGCGGCCAGATTGTCGCGCGCCTCTGCGCGATCAACGACCCTTCGCCGAAGGACGAGGACCTGCTCGACCTGCTTGGCGCGGGCCTCGATGCAGCGCGCATCGCTTGTGAGAACGGTAAGGCTCGCGGGCAGTCCTTTCTCGCTGCGGTCGAAGACGCCCTCGCTCTCGCGCGGCGTCAGGGCCGGATGACGCCCGCGCACAACCTGATCTTTGCCGGAGCTTGGACCCGCAATGGACTGACCGCGCCGGTTTCTCTGGAGGTGCAGCGCGAAGATGTCGTTCCGGCAGATGGTCGGCGCACGGCCAATCCCGCCGAAGGCGATGCGTTGCTCGACGGGCTCTTTGCCGAACTGATCAGCCAGGCAGAGGGAGAGCCGCTCGCGCTGCATGCCGCGCTGACCGAGAGCTTTCCGGCCATGCCCGCCGGGATGCGCGGACATGTCGTGGCCTATTCCGTGGCCCGCAGCGATCCGATCCATGCCGATCTCGCCTGCTTCTGGCTCCTCGATCCAGCTCCGACCATTCGGCTTGCGGCGGCCCGGGCAATTGCCGGACGTCTGGCGCGCGGCGATCTGCCAGGCAGAATCCTCGCGACACTCGTCGTCCTGCGCAGCTGGATGCCTGAGGATGATGCGCGGCGGGAGATCGATCTGGTTCTCAAGGAGGCGATGCGCAGGGGCGTGGCTGCCGAACCCGAACCGGGACCCTGGACGCTCCACACTATCCGCGCCACCCTGCCGGATGGCGGCGGTGCCCAGAGCATCGGCATCGCGCTGCAATCGGGGACCCGTCGCAAGATGGCGATGCTGCTCCTGAAACAAGGGCAGGGCGTGAAGGATGCCTATACGATCCCCTGTCGCTCGGCAAAGGATCAGAAGGCGGTCATCGAGCGCATGTCCGAGGAGGTCGGCGCGCTGAGCGTCACGGCCGGTTATGTCCGCCGTGCCCTGGCCATCGCGCTGGCCGATGGCCTGGCGCAAGGACGACCGCCGGTTCCGGGCCTGATCGAGGTTGCCCGGATCTGCGGGCTCTCCGGTCTGCGCCCCGAGGTGAGATCGACGCCGGACCTGATCGCCGGTCTGGTCTCGACGCCCGCCGTCCGGGCGCTTTCCCCAAGAGAGCAGGGCGCCCTGATCCTCGCGAGCGAGGGCTGGTGGGATCGCCATGAAATCGTCGAAAGCTGGTTCGAGGAAAGCGATGAGGCACAGGCGGTGCTCGACAAGGCGCGAACTGCACGCTCGGGCGAGGCGGCGCTCTGGAAATGGCTGGAGACCCGGCGCGACTGGTGGGCGCGCATTCTGACCCGTGCCGCCGACGTGCTGGAAACCGCCCTTGAACCGGATGCGGCGAGTTTTGCGGCTTGCGCCACGGCACTGCTCGACGGCCGTGACTTGAAGAAGATCCCGGTGATGCTCGACATTCATGAGCAGACCATCGAGGCCTGGATCCGGGACGATCCGGATTTCGATCCGGGCGCGTCCCTTGAAGACTTGGCCGGGCAAGCGCCGGCACCCGAGAAGACGGGTGAGATGACGGCGCTTCTCCGCGGCACCGACCTCGCGTCCGACTGGCTCGACGGATACCTGACCGGTGTCGTCATCGCACCACAGATGCTCATGCCGAACCAATGGTTGCCCGCGATCCTCGATGCCGTCCTGCCGCGGATCGACCCGTCCCGGTTTCAGCGGTTCATGGACCTGGTGATGATGCGCGCCCAGGCGGCATCGGATATGGCCTCCGAGCCCGGAGAGTTCTTCGCATCGATCGCAAGGCGCTCGAAAAAAGCGCAAGGAGATTGGGCATCCGGGTTTTCCGAGGCCCTGGACAAGTTTCGGTCGGCATGGCCGAAGAGGGGCATGACCGCGGAGGACCGCAGATTGATTGAGATCGGCGCGGCTGGCCTGGCCGGTGTCGACCTGTCAGAGTTCGCGGCTTTGATCGCGATACGGCATGGAAGAAACTCTGGGTGAACGAGGGCGCGCAACGGAGCGAGAAGCGGAAAGCCGACGCAAGGCGATTCGGGACGGTCGCCACAGCGAAGCTGGGAAAGAAGTCATTCATGCAAAGCGCGGTGCCCCTTAGCCCAGTGCAACGATTGCCGAAATGCGTGACTGGCTGGAATCTGGGCACATGGACCGAGGCTCGGGAAGGGGGGTAGGTCAGTGCCGGTATTGCGGTTTTCCATGCTGCCGCAGGGCGGCAGGCGAACGAACCGGACGAGATCAAGGGACGCCTGACACGGATTGCCGGGATACAACAGGAGGCGAGAGCCCGAGCGGGATCTAAGTTGGGGGCTTTGAAGGACAGGCTGGATACAGTCGGCAGAGCAATTCCAAAGCTCTGTCGGATCGCTCCCGGGTTTCGATGGCGTCAGGGGGCGGCATCCGGCCGATCACGCGGCGGATCTGCAAGTCGCCCAGCAACAGGCCCAGATAGATCTCGGTAATCAGCGCCGGTTTGTCACTTTCCATTGCTCGCGCGAACAGGTCGGTCAGCTGCGGCGCAATCGAGCCGCGCCCAGCTTCGGCAATGATGCGACCGAGGTCGCCGCTGGAGTCGGCCGCCGCCGCCCGGTTCAGGGCAACAACTTCTTCGCTGGTTAGGACCGCGATCAGTCGGGGGCCGAACTCCTGCAGGGCGGCAAGCGGATCGTGGAATGCTTCCGTCGACATCACCAGCGCGTCACGCAGGTCCTCGATATTGGCCTGCACCATCGCGCGGAACAGGCCCGGCTTGTCGCCATACCATTTGTAAAGCGTTTCAAGCGAGGCACCGGCCGCCTTGGCTACAGAGGCCATCGTTGTCGCGGCATAACCATGCTGGACAAGCAGCGCCAGCGCAGCCTGCTGGATCTCTTTCCGCCGAGCTTTCCGGGTTTCCTGCCGCATGTACCTTCGCCCCTGAACGTCCGCGTTGACAGAGTCAGTAATTGTAATTACGGATTATCGCAACCGTAATATAAGTTACACATGTCTCTGTCCTAAGCTGGAGGACCCATCTTGTCCGAATCCCGTTCGATCTCCGCCGCGCTGAGCGTGCTGATCATCCTGCAGTTGGTCATGTTGGGAGCGCTTTACACCCAAGTACCACCGCATCCGCCCACGAAGATTCCGCTTTTTGCGATTGCTCCGTTCCTGGCCGTGGCCCTCGCGACCGCAGCCGCTGCCCTGATTGTCGGTCCCGTCGCGAGCCGGACGGGGAAGGCGCTCAGCCTGCTTGCCGCGCTGATGGCCATGCTGTCCTTTGGCCCCCAGAAGTATCTGGACCCGCAGTTTCCGCTGATCTGGCCCGCCGTTCTGACGGCACAGATCGCTGTCATCGCGGTTTTCGTTGGGGTCCTGTTCCGGCAGGGACAGCGTTCGGTATGATGAGATCGTTTGCACCGCCCGGGGCACCTGCACTGCTCACCATTCTGCCGCTGATTTCAGTCGGCTTCAGCGGCGCCTGTTTCGGCTTTTTCTTTGCATGGCAAAGCTCGACCCTGCGCGGTCTGGACATGATCGACCCGGCCACGGCCATCGAGGCCATGCAGGCGATGAACGCCTCTGTCCGTAATCCGCTTTTCGGCGCGGTCTACTTCGGAACGCCTCTTGTTCTGACACTGGCGGTCGTCGTGATGGCGGTTCTGCGGGCAAGGCTAGCCGCCGTGGTGCTGGGCCTTGCGCTTGCCTTGCATATGGCCGGAGTCTTTGGGGTCACTGCCGCACTCAATGTTCCGATGAACCGGGAGCTTGCCGAAGTCGATGCCCAAGCGCCGGGGGCTGACACGATCTGGCAGGCCTATTCCACGCGCTGGCAGTCGGCCAACCTCGTCCGGATGATTGCCGCCGGGGGCTGCCTGATGCTGGTTGCCGCGACACTTACCCCCGCCGTCCAGAACCGGAGAAGATCATGAGCTTTACCCTGCTGACCTTTGTGCTTGCGGCCTTGTTGACCATCGCCATGCCGGGGCCGACCTCTCTTCTGGCCTTCTCCAACGGGGCGCGACACGGTTTGCGCGATGCCGGTTTCGGAATTGCGGGCGCGGTGCTTTCAGACCTGGTTCTGATCGCCGCGGTCTCGGCCGGTCTGGGCGTGCTGCTCTCCACCTCGCAGCTTTTGTTCTCGGCCGTTAAGTGGCTGGGGGTGGCCTATCTGGCCTATATCGGCTTAAGGCTTCTTCTCAGCAAAGCTGCCCCCGCCGCAACGGCGACCATCGCCCATGTCACGGAAAGACGCCGTCTCTTCTCGCGCAGCTTCCTTGTCGCCGTGACCAATCCCAAGGGCTACCTGTTCTTCACCGCGCTGCTCCCCCAGTTCATTGACGCCACAACGCCCGTCCTGCCGCAATACCTGCTTCTGGCGGTGATTTTCTCGCTGATCGACCTGGTGGTTCTGCTGGCCTATGCGACCGCAGGCAAGCGGTGCGCAGGACGCTTTGGCTCAAAGCTGATCGCCCGGATGGATCGGCTTTGCGGGGGGGTTTTCCTGGCGCTGGCGGGGGGCCTGGCCATGCTTCGGCGCGCGGGGGCCTGACGATGCTGCGACATATCGTGTTCTTTTCCGCTCGGAATCGCGAGGATGTCGAGCGGCTTTACGAAGGCTTGCTTCTGTTGACGCAAATTCCCCATGGCCGCGTGGAGATCGGGCGCAACCTCGGGCTTGACACCCTGTCGGCCCCGGTCGATTTCGTAGTTTATGGCGCGTTCGCGGACGAAGCAGAGTTGGCTCGCTACAAGGCGCATCCGACCTATGCCGCCTCGATTGCCATCGCCCGCCCCTTGCGCGAATTGCGGGTTGTGGCAGATTTCCATGTGGGTCTTGCGGAGGGTGACTGAGTGACGATTTGCCGAGTTGATGTTTCCCTCGTGGCCGCGCACCACATCGGCGCACATATCTGGCCCCCCGATGGCAAAAATCTGTGTGACGACGAAGATGCCGAGGGGTTCTGGTTCTCGCCAAGTCTTGATGGTGCGCGCGCCTTGAATGATGCCGAGGTGTCGGTCTTACGGCGCAGCCGGATCGAGCTGATGCAAAAGCCCGTGCGCCCGCTGCACAGTGCCGGGATCCATCACAACCTGATGATTGTCAGCACCGAATTCGCCGCCCTGGCCGAAGCGATGGCGCCGGGCCGGCATCAATTCGTGCCGCTGTCGGATGTCTGGTTTCAAAAGGCAAAGGAACCCTCGCCCGGGCGGTATCTGGCCGTGCTGATCATGGATTACGCATCAACGGTCGATCTGGAAAAGTCGAATATCGTGCGCCAATTCTTGCCGCAGCTGCAAAAGACGGCGGTCCGACTGTCGGCTATCTATCCCGTTCAAAGGGTCGTTCGCACGGATACCGCCATGGGGCGCAGCCTCTGGGCGGATGAGGTGACCGGGGCGATCTTTTGCACCGAGGATTTCCGCAAGCGAGCCAAGGCCCTGGGTGGCACACTGGGGCTGGGCTTCGGGGAATGCACTGAGATATGACACAGGGCGCCAAAAGAAACGCGACCACAGACAGGGACACATCGCGCCCGCGGATGCTGGCCCGTCTGTCGGGGGATCTTGCTGGCTGCGCCGCCGCCCTGATCCTTGGGGTTTTTTGTGTGGTGGTGGCGGATGTTCTGGTTTCGCCCGAGGGGGCGACGGCGGCGCCAGGCGCTCCGTCCGGCCTGCTGAGGGGGCTGGTGTTTTTGTTCAGCACCGCGTTTTTGCCGGGGCTTGCCGCTCTTCTGCTTTATCCCGTGACGTTGCATCGTCGCAGAAGTGGCCTGACAGCGGCTGTAGGGCTTGAGATATTCATCATCTTCGCCGCTGGCTTTACACTTTGGATGGGCTTCGGGCTGGCGGCTATGTGACGGCGGTTTGAAGAGCGATCATGTCGACATCATCACAGCGCAACGTATTGCCGGACCACGAGAACGTTCGCCGCGCCCGATCCAGGCAATTGAAAATGCTGGCTCTTCCCGTTTGCCTGATCGCTGCGGTGCTGCTGCTTGCTCCTGCCGCGCAGGCGAAGGAGGTGCTTTATTCGAAGACCCTGATCGCGGCCGAAACCATGTTGCCGCAATGTGCGGATCTGCCAGCCGGGAGCTGCGCCTATCCGCTGTTCATCGGAGCGCATTCGCCGCGAATGAAGGGGCGTCCGGAGAAGGGTTTGCCCCCGGCGCTGAGCAATCTGCCCGGAGCGCGCTTCAACACAGCGTTCTCTTTTTCCCAAACCGACCCAGATCTCTGCCAGCTAGAGATATTGGCGGGCGATCTGTCGCGAGCTGCGATTTGGGTCGCTCAACAGACGACAGGAACGGCTTGGCTGCAGCGCGTCGAGGGGGCTGCCAAAGCGTGCCAGGTCCACTATTCCCCGAGCATCAGGATGGGTGCAAATCAGGATCTGATCTGGCTCAGGGATGATCTCGGAGTGACCATCGTCGGATGGCGGTGGTGCGTTACGACCGCGGGAGAGGTGAAAAGCTGCACGCTACATCTGACGCCCAGGCGGCGGGGCTGTGGCGTGAAGGAGGGACTCGAAATTACCGTGGCGGGTCTCTTGCCGCGCGCCAGCGAGGTGCTGCTTGATGACCTCGCAGCCAGCGTCACGCGGCTGGCGGCCAATCTGCGTATTCCCGTTGCGCTGGAGCATTGCCTCACCGATGGCCAGTTTGTCGATGTTGCAGGTTTTGTTCCAGATGATTGAGATTACCGCAAAAGGTGGCCATTCCTGGCGTGCCCCGACCTCTGATGGTCCTAAAACTTCATGGTGACGGCTGCGAAGTTGACGGAAACGGTCGTTTCTGGCCCCGCCCCCTGCCCTGCCCCGCATCAAGGTCTTAGGGCGGACAAAAACCTAGGACGAAACTGGTACAGTTTTGGGAGGGTTCTGGTCCAGTGTGCGAATCGTTGCGAAGCCGATAGTGGCTCGCGGTACGAACGCCGACGTAGGCGGCACGGTGGCGCGGTTCCCGCTCGCGTCGCGAGCGATGTTCGGTCGACCTCGCCCTCTACTCCCCCAGTTCCTGAACCTTCCTTGTGAACTTGTTCATCCGCTCGACCGCGACAAGTTGCAGCGGTTTCAAGGTGGCCAAGTCTGGTTGGGCCGCCGCTTCCTGAATTGAGGCGACGCCTGTTCGAACCGAGGCCATCGGTCCAGTCTTCTCGCCCACTAGGATTTCCGCCGCCACCTTCGGCTCGGGTACAATCCCTCCACTGCCTTCAACCTTCCCCTTTTCCGTCCTCACGAAATCCACCACGACCTTATGCCCAGCCTGCCGCTCCAACTCCTCCACCCGCGCCGCCAGTGCGCGCAACGTCGCTCCGTCCTGCGATGGATATGGCAGGGGCCCGGATTGCACATCGAAGAGCGTCTTGAAGGTCGGATCCTGGAAATAGACGATCCGCTGGACGAGGAGCGGGTTTTGCCGTTCCGGGATGAGAATGGCCTGATCCGGGTTCAGCCTGCGGACTTCGTCGGGGGTCAGGAGCGGCCGTTCTTCCATCCGCCGACTGACCGACCGCCGCTGCATGAAATCCCTGTCTCTTGAAACACTGTCCGACACTGAGAGCTTCGTCGTCTTGCCCAAGGCGTCCGAAATCTCTCCCGCCGTCTTCTTGTCGTTGGCGGCGAGGTAGAGCTTCATCCCGGCGGCGGACTCGAGGGACATCCGGACGTTTTCGCCATAGATGTTGTCGAGACCGGGGATCGACTGGGTGATGATTGACACCCGCGCGCCGTGACCGGCTAGCTGCTTCAGTGCCTGCTCGACGATGGGCATCGGCCCAAGCTGGTCGAATTCATCCAGCATGACCATGACGGGCCAGGGTTCGGATTTTGGGTCGGGGAGGGTGGAACGCATCGTGGCGATGAGCTCGCCGAAAAACAGACGAACGAGCGGCGACAGTGTGCGGATGTCATCGGCGTTGACGACGACATAGATCGACATCGGGCACTTGCGGAGATCCGTGAAGGAGAAGTCGTTGCCGGAGGTGGCGCGATCTACCGCCGGGTTGTTCCAGAGCGTCATGCCCGCGCCGCCCAAGACCGAGGCATGAGAGGACAAGGTCCGGTCGGAGTAGCCTGCAAACTTGCGGAAGGTCTGGGCGGCGTTGGGGTGTTTCACCTCTTCGGCATGCTCGCCGTAGACCTCCTGGGTGGCACCCCGGCCAAAGAGGATGCGGCTGATCTCGCCTATGGTCGGCTTGCCGCGCTCAATCGCTAGAAGGCCTGCGGCGACGAACAGCTCGCGCCCCTCGGTCAGAAAATCACCAGCGGTCCCCTTGTCCGAAACCGTCAGGAAGTAGTCCGAGATCTTGGCGAGTTCCGTGTAGCGCTGTTCGAGATTTTCAATGCGGGCAACGCGTTCGAGCGGGTTGTAACGATGGGTCGGATGTTTGAAATCGAATGGCGAAAAGCGGTAAACTGCATCGCCTTCGGCAAGCCGGTGCCGCGAGGTGGCCTCAAATATCTCCCCCTTCACGTCGAGGACGACGATGCTGCCGTTGAAAAGGAGGGTGTTCGGGATGACATAGCCCACGCCCTTGCCGGCGCGCGTCGGCGCCACGACAAGACAATGCGGGAACTTCTGGAAGGTGGCGCTGACGTAGGGCGCGCGTTTTGAAGGTGTCCCGAGTTTGCCGAAGACCATCCCGGCGCCCAAGGGCTCCAAGACGCCATTCGCTTTCATCTCTGGGCGAGCCTGGAATTTGGCCTGACCATAGCCGGTGAGCTGTTGGCGGAAAGTCAGGGCGACGGCGGCGATCGTGAAGACCACAGTCGAGGCACCGACGATCTGCCAGGGCAGAACCCAAGGCACGGAGGTCAGCCGGGCGAAGCCGGGGAATTCCTCGATCAGGACGAATATGCCGGTCGCGTTCGGATCGCGACCCAAGATCAGGTTCAGAGCGAGGCCGCCAGCAATGAGGCCCACGAGCAGACCGGCCGACAGACCGAGCGGGAGGAGAAGCGCGATACGGGGCATGATCAGAACTCCCTGTCCTTGGCGCGCACCCGGTCATGGACAGGGGAACGCGCGTGTTCGGGCGGCCTGGAAGCGGCCTCGGCTGCCATGCGGCGTTCTGCGGTTTCCACTTCATGGGCGCTGAGGCCGAGAGCGGGGTGTTCCTTTGCAGCCGATAGGACGGCAGCTGCCATAGCCTGGCGGGCACTCGCGTCGGGAACATCCTTGGCCAAGGCGTCGGTGCGTCCGGCGGCGATGTCTTTCAACACGGAGGCCCCATAACGCTCCTTCATCTCTTCCGCAAAATCCCGCGCTTGGGCCTCATTGCGGAAGGCGACAGAACCTTGCTGAGCTTGGAGTTTCGCCATCTTGCCCAGGGCCTCGACCATCGGGTCAGGGGCTCGCGAAACGTCGTTGCCGCGGGCGGACTGGATCATCTCGGCGGCGCGTTGGTAGAAGCGATCTAGGCGTTCCGCGGCCGCGCTGCGGCCTTGCGGGTTTTCGAGGTCATAGCCGTGACGCTTGGCGACGTCACTGAGATCGGATTGCACCCAGGCTTCCTCTTCGCGGGCGTTTGCAGCACCAGTTTCGAGGCGCTTGCCAAGCCGTTCGGCGTCGATGCCTGCGAGGCGGGCGTTCAAGATGAGACCTGCCTGGAGATTGGTGGCACCGCCGGATTGCAGCTCCGTTTCTTCGCCTCCTATCGACAAAGTCGTTGGGCTGATCGCCGTGCTGTAGAGCGTCGAGCGTGGAGGGAGCTCGCGGCCGGCCCGGTCCCGATCCATACCAAAGACTGCCGCGGCTTCCTTGGCGATGCCCAGCATTTCTGATCGAAGCTCTTCTTGCTGCTCGGACGGCAGTCGGTCGATCCGGGCATCCGACTGCGCCACCCAGGCGGAGATTGCTCGCGCGGGATCAGCCATGAAGTCGCTGCGCAACTTATCTTCTTCGACATGGGCCGCGAGAACCGGGCTCTCGGCCAGATGCCTGGCCAGGGCCTCACTCAGCGACCCTTCATCCGGGAACTTCGCCAGAACATCAGAACCGCCGTCGCGACCATAGGAGGTGACGGCCAGAAGTTCATCGGGCAGAAACCCTGCGGAGCCTTCGCCGTCGACAAACGGGCCAGTGCCAAGCGTGGCCTCGGCATCGGGGATATGCTTGGCCACCACCTTCCGAAACGCGGGATCGGCAACCAGACGCTCGGCAAGATCGCGGCTTGCTTCGGTGTCACGGTCAAGGATTAGGACCAGTTGGGCTTCTTCGCCTGCGTAGATCGCGGTTTCCGGGCGGGGGAATTCCGGTTGTTCCCGATGTTCGAGCACGAGGCCCGACGGCCTGCGGTCAGCATCGTCGCCCGTGTCGCGATCCATGGCCGCAGCCCGGCTGACGGCAATCTCCAACCCCTCTTCGCCGCCTTCGTAGAAATCCCAGGCGTGGCGCAGGGCCTCCCGGCTGGTCGCAAGAGTCCGGTCCGAAAAGCTGATCTCCGCCTCGCCTTCGGGTGACCTTGCCTCAAAGCCCGCATGCACCCCCCTGCCGGTCCTCATCGCTACCGGTCGCAGTTCGACATCCCGGTCTGTATCTACCCAATCTCCGGTCGCAACCACCTGCGCCTTCTCCGACGTGACGACCTGACCAATCTGCGCTTCCGCTTCCACCACGCCTTCCCGGGCCTTCACCGCCGCCTGCAAAATGGGCCCTGGCGCAGATTCCTCCATCCGAACGGACCAAAGGCTTGCTGCCTTCTCGGGCTCGCGGCGTGCAAAGGCCTCGAGGTCGTCTTTCAGCCCGGCGTCCAGCCGCTCGACGACATTTGCGCCATCCCGGCCGTTTGTGACCTTCTCAAGCCGCTCGGTGATCGAAGCCTCCATCGCTGACAGAAACCCGGCCCGGAATTCTGCATCGGGGGCGTGCGAGTCCGGCAGCGATTTGAAATACCGCGTCACGCCGCCTTCGTGTGTCCCATGGAGTTCCGTGCGGGCCATGGTCCGGGCGGTGTTGCCGTCGACATGCGTGACCGAAGGCCGCTCAGCCGGATCAGCCCGGAAGAAGGCCTCGCCGGCAAGACGCGGATCTTCGAATTCCTGAGAAGTTCCGGAAAAGGTCAAACGGACGGAGAAGTATGCTTTCTTCCGCTCTGCGGCCCCACTGGTCCCACCTGTCTCGGGATCCTGGCTCGCGGCGCGAACTGCGGACCCTTTCGTCTGCCGGCCGTCAATGTCCTGGTCCATGATGTAACCTTTCAGCCCGATGGCCGATCAAAAGTGGAAAGGGAGGGGCGGAGACCGCAGCCCGTCAGTCTTCGAGCCCGGGGAAATACATCTCCATGATCCCGCGGCGGTCGCCCTGGCGGCCCATCTGCAGGATCACGTCGATCGAGGTCTCGAGGTAGCGGATGACCTCGGCGAAGCTGAGCTTGGTGCCCTGTGCCATGACGAGAAGCGCCAGCCGGTCCATTGCTTTGCGCGCCGAATGGGCGTGGAGCGTGGTGAAAGAGCCGGAATGGCCGGTGTTGATCGCATCGAGAAACGTCGCGGCTTCCGCCCCGCGCAATTCGCCGAGGATGATCCGGTCGGGCCGAAGCCGCAGGGTTGCCTGCAAAAGCTTGTCGGCCGAGCGGGGTGAGGCCTCGTCACGCTGCGCGATCAGGCTGACGGTATTGGGCTGGCCGGGCAGGAGTTCGAGGGAATCCTCGATGGTGACGATGCGCTCGTCCGGGGCGACCATTTCCAGAAGCTTGCGGCCAAGCTCGGTCTTGCCTGTCGAGGTGCCGCCCGAGACGATGACGTTCAGCCGCTCGGTGACGAGCCGCCCGAGGAAGGCATCGACATCCGCCCCCTCGGATCCGGCGCGGATTTCCGCGACCATGACCCGCCGCTCCTCTTCCAGGGACTTCTTCTGTCCTCGCAGGAAGCTGAAGGATCTCGGCGCGCGCCTCTGATCCCCCTGCCGCGACCGAAACACCCGGATGCCGATCACCGTACCGCCGGAGACAGCAGGTGTGCCGACCACCTGACAGCGCAGCATCAGGTCGCGATAGCGGACGGCGGCCGAGACAAGGGGCGCGCTTTCGGTGAATGTGTTCGAGGTCGAATTGGCGATCTGGGCGGCGAGGTCGCGCACGGAGCGTGCGGGCAGGGGCGCAAGGCCGCTCGGGCCCATGTGGAGTTGCCCCGACCGTTCCACCCAGATCGTGCCATCGGCATTGATCGCAAGTTCCATGACGGCCGGGTCAGCGAGTGCCGCGTCGAGCTGCCCGAGATAGGTGTCGAGGTAGCTCATCAGTAGAACTCGATGTCGGCGTCGACCCGGACCATGACCACGGCACCTTGATTGACGCTGATCGTCGGTGGGATGCGCAGGTAGTCGGCCATGACATCATTCACCGCCTCACCGAGGTCATTGCCGACGTTCTCGGCGGTGTCGGATGCCACCTCGTCGCCTTCGTATCGGGCGGCGGCGATGGCAGGGACGGCCCCGATCACCGAGATTAGGGCGGCGGTGCCGAAGCGCTGCAGGAAGTGGTTGCGCACCTTGCCGGGAAGGCCGGAGCGCCCGATGCGGTCCGTGCCGTAAGCTGCGAGTTCCACGGACTGGCCATCGGTGGTCACGATCCGGTCCCAGGCGATCAGCACCCGGCGTTGACCGGCATCGACCTCGGAATCGTAACGGCCAAAGAGGCGGGAGCCGCGCGGGATCAGGACGCGGGACATATCGAACGACCAGACATCGTGGCTGACGATGGCAGCGACATTACCGGAAAGATCGGTGCTGACGGCGGTTTCCAGCGAGGCCTCGATCAGGGTGCCCTGCATCACGGTATAGGCAGGGTTGGCGATCACCTCCGCCTGACGGACCTCGGTCGACTTGGCCCCCGCGCGCCGGAAGGCCTCGTCGCCTGTGGCAGCGGCAACTCCTCCTCCGGGACCGGCCGGGGCGGCACCTCCCGTCTCCCCGCCCATATCCATGGAAGAGCGCATCGCGACCATGTCGGAATGGATCTGCGCCTCCTTCAGCATCTCGGCCTCCTGACGCTTGCGAGCCAGTTCCTCTTCGCGGGCCCGGGCCGCCTCGGCCTCTGCGTCGCCCTCGACGAGAGCTTTGGTCTCAAGTTCCGTCTGAAGCCGGATATTCTCGCGTTCGAGATCGGATAGCGCGGCCTCGCGCGCCTTGGCATCCGCATCGAGCGCCGCCAGTTGCGCTTTCAGATCGGCGAGCGCCGCCTCATCGGTAACGGTCACGGGATTGGCTTTCAGATCGGCGATCTGGGCGTTCAGCGCCTCGATCTCGGCCTTGAGCCGCTCGGCCTCAGAAGTGTCCGGAACGGCAGGGACGATCTGCGGCTTTTCTTTCGTGATCGAAAACCCCTCGGCGCCGCCATCCCCTTGGAAATCACTCACGGACGCGGTTTCCAGCGCGGGTGCCGGGGCAGGGGCCTCCGGGGCGGCGATGACAAGCCAGGCCCCAACGCCGACGCCCGCCACGGCGGTGACGGCCGAGAGAGCGTAGGGGTTCACGCCGCGTCGGCGTTTTGGGGCCTCGGAGGGTTTCATACGGGCCATGCGCGCGGCGAGTTTGCCGTCCTGATCCTCCTCGCTCATTGAAGGGTCCCCGCTTCCGCGGTCACGCAGACATATTCATCGCCGTAGCGCAGGACCCAGCGTTCGGAGCGGGTGCTGACGGTGATCGTGGTGCCGCGCACGGCGGAGTTGACCGAGTACTCCTGTCCCTTGGCATCGGCCCGGAAGATCGTCGGCATCGGGGCACCGGGCGGGATGACGAAGGTGGTCTTCCGCCCATCATCCGAGATCGACACCGGCGCGAAGTCGGGGAGCCGCTTGCCCTTTTTCATGACCTTGTAGGTCATCGGTAGGGCCGCCGGGATGTCGGTTCCGGGCGAGGTGCCGCGGGAGCTGCCTGGCACGGTGAACTTCACCGAATAGTTTGGACTGCCCTTCGCACTCTCCGTCACTTGCAGGAAATAGATGTTCTTCTGGGTTTCGACCGTCAGGTTTGTCGTGGCCCCCGCCACCACTGGCTTGATGATGAAGAGGTTCGACCGCTCGAGCTTGTCGATCTTGAAACTTTCGAGATCGCCGATGGCGATCGACTGGATTTTCTCACCATCGCCCAGTTCGACGAGGGTCACGGTCCGGAGCCGCGTGGTGATCCGGTAGACCTGACCTTCCTGATAGGTGGCATAGGTCACCCGGGCGTCATGACTGCCGGATTTTGGGGCGGTCTCGGCAAGCGCGGGCAGGGCCGCGAGGCTGGCCACAAGACCCGCCGTGAGGAATGTAAAGCGTGGGATCATGTCAGCCTTCCGAAGGGGTGAGGGCCTCGGATGTGAGGCGGTAATCGGTAACGAGGAACCCGGTCGGGTTCTGCCAGACGAGATCGAGTGCGGTCTGTTTCGTGGGCTCAAACCGGAAGGTGACGGTCGCGGTAAACTTGCCTTCCCGGTCCGGGATACCCTCGCCATCCGAGACCCAGGTTTTGGTGAAACGGACCTGCGCCGTGGTCTCGGTCACCGGCGTGATCGAGAGGATGTCGACCCTTACCTTGGAGTTCTCGCCGTAAAGCTTTGGCGGATAGTTTGGATGGCCTTCGGTCCAGAGCGCCACGAGGGACGACCTCGCATTGGCCTCGGACCAGGTATAGGCGCGGAGGATCCGTTCCTCGTTGTCGTGCTGGTCATAGGTTTCACGGTCGGTGACATAGGCGAAAAGGAGGCTTTGCCGGATGGCCTCAGCCTGTTCCATGCCGGCCTTCTCGACCGCTACCACGCGTTCGGCCACACCGGTGTCCTTGTCGACGATGGCGAGGAAGGCCTCGGTCTCCTTCAGTGGCAGGAGGGTGACGACGGCGATCATGCCCATGAGGCCGATGGCGAGACCGCCGCACGCCACCGCATAGGCGATGCGTTCGCGCTTTTTCACGCCGAAGAACATCTCGGCCTCGAGAAAACTTCTCAGTTCAGGGGGTGAACCTGTCATGGTCTTGCTCCGGGAAAGGGGGTTTGGCGCGGCTGGCGGTGGCTGGATCAGCTGTCGCGGATGAACTGGCCGAGTCGCATGCGGGCCGCATGGCCCCGCTCGGCATCGGACCGCGCCTGATCGCGCAAATGGTGATGCTCGGTCTTGCCGGTCATGAATCCAGAGCGGAACTCGTTCATGCGCCGGGCGGAATAGTCGGTGGCTTTTTCCAAAGGCTTGCCCGCAACCCGGAGGGCCTGGGGCGCGATGCTGGCGAGGCTGATCTGGCCGGTGATATGCGTCACGGCATTCGGGATGGCCATCAGGGCGAAGATGCCCACGAAGACAATGACGAAGAAGCCGAGGATCGACCCGAGATCGGTGACGTCCTTGGTTTCTCGGAAGACATCATGGGCCACTGTCACGACGGCGACGATGATCCCCGCAGAGGCGACCGGGTACATCAGATAGCCAATCATCGCCGAGAGCCAGGCCTCGAAGATGCCCTTGGTCTTCTCGAAGATCGTGGCGCCAATGGCGAGCGGGGCGACACCGAGGAGGAAGGCGATCATCAGTTTGGCGAAACCGACGATGAAGACGTAGACCGCCATCAGCACACCGAGGACCACGTAAAGGATTGCGGCAACGAAGCCGCGCATGATCGAGGACATGGCGGAGGAGACGCTATCGACATTGCCCGCCATCATGTTCGCCATGTCATCCATGGCTGCGGTTGCCGATGTGGCGACACCGCTGCCGCCGAGGCGGAAGTATTCCAGCGCCAGATCGCTCAGCCCGTTGCTGGCGGCCTGGTAGATCTGGCTGAAGTTCGACCAGGTAAGACCGAACATCAGCACCATGACGACCCGGAAGGCGAGTTGCACCGCATCGCGCATGGCGATCCGGTAGACATTGAGCGCGGCATTGATCCCGACCATGACGAGGAGGAGCGCGAGAAGGCTCGAATAGATCGGGCCGACGGCGCTGGCCGTTGCCTCGAAAAACCGTTGGCCCGCCGCCGTGATCGCCGCATCCAAAGTCGTCAGAATGGTCGAGACGCTATCCATCAGAAGGATCCGCCACACATCGTCTCGGCGATGGCTGTCAAGCGGTCAGCCTCTTCGGCGACCTCCTTTGTGTGCTGCCAGCCCAAGCGTTCGACGCCATTCTGTTTGCGCAACGCGTCGGCGACGCGGCCCACGTCTTCCCAATTCGCGACCTTCCCAATGCAAGTACAATCCTTCGATAGGATCACGTTTCTGGTGCGGACCAGACCGTAGATGTCCCGCAAGGCTCTGGCTTCAGGTCCGGAGCGAGTCAGCTCATACCCAGCAGGCCATTGGGCCTCACAGTTCCGGAACTCTTCGTTGACCGCGCCCGGGATCGGCTGGACGTCGTCCGGCACATCGACCTTCGGCAGGACGTCGAGAAACGCCTCTTCTTGCTCCAGATCGGCCGGGGCAGGGGCTTCGGCCGGGGCCATCCCCGCCAGCAGGGTCGCCAGGATCAATGCCGCGCTGAACGGCTTACCTTGAAACTTGTCCATGCTCATTCCTTCCGGATCACTTTGATGAACTTCTCTTCCTCGGCGGCTGTGGCGGCATCCATGACGCCCGCTTCGCCCATGCCCATAAGCTGGGCGGATTCCATGTTCCAGATATTGGCCATGGCGATGGAGAGCTCAGCCGTGACCCTTGTGTTGAGGTCGATGGCTTCCTTCAGCCCTTCGGTGTCCGGAATCTCCTGGACAAGATCGTGCACCCGTTCGAGGCTCTCGGACGCCTTGACGGAAGAGGTTTCCGCCGCGGCCGAGAGAAAAGCGGCAGTGTTGGCCCGCGTGCCGATCCGCGCTGCACCCGGATCCTCGCTTTTCGAAAGCGTTTCGACGGTGGCCGTGTCGAGACCGACCGAGGCGAAGAAGTCCGACACATATTGCCCGGCCGGCTTGTCGCCGACCTTGCCCGAGGTCGTCATCAGCGAATACTTGCCGTCCTTGGCGGCGATGAGCCCGCCCGTCAGATCGGCAACGTCCGGCAGGATGTCGTCAAAGAAAGTGTCAGGGTCCGGAATGCCAAGGGCCTCCAGCGTCAGCCCGTTCCGGAGGGCGTCGAGCTGCGCCTTCAGGGTGGCGATCTGTTCGATCTGCTTCAGGATCTGCTCGTCGAGCTTCAGGTTCGAGGCGATCATCTCGCGCACCTGCAGTTTGGCCTCGGCCAGCACCTCGCCGATCTTGGCGATGCTGGTAAGGTCGATGGTGGGCACGCCTTGGGCTGCCACTTGGAGCGGTAGCGCCAGTGCTGCGGTGAAGAGAATGGGGCCGATGCCCCGGATGCGCTTCAGGATCATTCGGAACCAGCCTTTACCTTGATGAATGTTGCGTCGCGGGCGTAGGCCTCGATCCAGAGCGCGTAGCGTGCCTGGTCGACCTTGACCCTTGCGGCCTTGACCCTGTCGACCAACAGCGCGATCCGCACCGCCTCAGCCCGGGCATAGGTGTTGAGATCCAGCGCTTCCTTGGCCGACTTGGTGGTCGGGATATTCTCGATGAGGACGCGGAGCCGTTTCAGCGAAGCCTCGATCTCGAGGCTCGCTTCCATGCCATAGTGCAGCCCTGCGTCCGAGACATTGGAGGCCGTGGCGATCGCCATGTCGCGCGGGTCGAACGTGCCGACCTGATCGATGCCGCTGATCTTTGCTGCATAGGCGTTGAAGAACCCGGTGATGCGGACGACGTAATCCTGAGTCTCCTTGAAGGGCGGGATGCCGCCGTATTTCGAGACATTGCCGGGACCGGCGTTGTAGGCGGCCAAAGCCAGCGGCACCGAGCCGAACTTGTTGAGCTGAGTCAGGAAATACCGGGCACCCCCATCAAGCTGAAGCATCGGGTCATCATAATAGGCCGGATAGATGCCGAGATCTCTGGCGGTATCCGGCATCACCTGCGTCAGCCCGAAAGCACCGACAGGGGATCGTGCCCCGATGGAAAACCCGGACTCCTGCTTTACAAGGCTTTGGAACCAGATGCGGAATTCGACCGGGTTGAGACCGGCGCGCGCGAGGCCCGGATGGCCTGCATATTTCTTCGCCGTGGCGACGATCATCTCCTCGATGCCGGTCTTGCCATCCCCGAAAAGCCGCGCCGCATAGGGGCTGTCATCTTCGACGTCGTAGAGAACTGCTGCCTCGGCGCCCGGTATCACCTCCAGATCGCCGATCCATGGCGTGTTGCCGGTCATCATCGCGAGTGTCGCGTCGAGCGCCTCAAGCTGTTCCTGGTGCAGTTCGGCAATCCGCGCCTTCTTGTCGGCCTCAAGTTCCCGCGCGCCGGTCAGATAGGACATCTGCGCGATTTCGAGGCCGTGCTGGATGATCGACTTCGGGTCGACAATCGGCACGCCTTGCGCCGACGCAGGCCATGGCAGGGTGGCAACGCCCAAAGCCAAGGCTCCGATCAGGCCAAGAGGTTTATTCGCAGGGAATGACATCAAGACCCGACATGTTGCCGCGAGAGACAAGGCCCGCATCGGGGCTTGCGCCCTTGGTGGAAGTGGTCACAGTGGAGCCAGCGGTCGTCCAGCAATTGGTCTTGGCGATCGGCACTTCCGCGCAGCCCGCGAGGCCGGAACATCCGACTCCGATAAGCAAAGTTATGTAATATATTGATTTCATTGAACTATCATTCCTTCCAGAATTTCGATCGAGCGGCATAGTCGGCACCAAAGGCATTGAGCCCGGCCTGACCGCCGCCGAGCGCTGTCAGCAAAGGCCCGAGCGCCTTCAGATCGACGTTGAGAACCGTCGATCCGCGTGGGGAACGGGACAGGACCAGGCGCTGACCAGGGATCGGGTTCAACACGAAGTCCAGTTCGCCATCGGTCAGGCGGAAGCTGTCATAGTCGGCCGAGGCCGCTTCGCCGTTCGGGAAGAGAAGCTGGTTCGGCAGCGCTTCCAGGATCGAGCGGGCTTTGGAACCCCGGATCTGGCTCGGGAACTGGGTCATCATGACGACGACGACGTTCTTCTTCCGGGCCGTCACCAGCCATTCGGCGAGCTTCTTCGCGAAATACTCGTCGTCGAGGACTTTCCAGGCCTCGTCGATCAAGATCAGCGTCGGGCGCTTTTCTTCGATCAGCATCTCGATGCGGCGGAAGAGATAGCCAAGGATCGCGGTGCGCTCGGTGCCGAGATCGAGGATCTCGGTCAGATCGACAGCCGTCACATCGTGGCTCGCGAAATCCACCACCGGCTCTTTCGCCTCGCCGAAAACCCAGCCGTAGCGGCCGTCCGGTCCCCATTCGCGGAGGCGCTGCGCCAGATCGAGGCCATCGCCGACATCGCCGAAGAGCTCCTGGAAACTCTGGAAGTTGCGCAGCCCCTCGCGCGCCTTGCCGTTCTGGGCGATGGCGGATTTCAGCGCCTCGGACTGCAGCGGTGTCATCGGCCCGGATCGGCTTTCCAGAAGTGCCACCAGCCAGTCGAGAAGCCAGGCTTCCCCGCGTTCTCCGGCTTCGGTCGCAAGCGGGTTCAGCCCCGTCGGGCGTCCTGCGCGCACTTCGGCGTATCTGCCGCCGAGGGCATGAACGGCCATCTTGAGACCCGCTTCCTTGTCGAAGATGATCGTCCGGCCCCCTGCCCTTTGCGCTTGGGCGGCTAGGAAGGCGACGGTCGTCGTCTTTCCCCCACCGGATTTGCCGAGAACGAGAGTGTGTCCGTTGGTCGGTTCCGCCGTTGGGTCGCCCGGCTCATGGAAGCTGAAACGGTGCAGCGAGCCCTGCAGCGTCTGGAAGGCGGTGATCGGCGTCGCCCAAGGGAGCCGCGCCTTTTCCGTCCCGGTATCGGCGGCATGGAGCGCCGCCATATCGGCGAAGTTGATCGAGGACACCGTCATGTCGCGCGCCCGGTAGTCCATATTGCCGGGATGCATGGCGAAGAAAGCAGCTTCGAGCGCTGTGCCTTCGCGCACGAGCCGCATGCCATTCTGATGGGCGATACCGCGGATGCGGGCGACCTCTGAGTCGAGAGCAGCTTCCGTTTCCGCAAAGACTGTGATCGTCATCTGATGGACGCCAAAGCCAAGCGCGCCGCTTTCGGCCTTGTCGGCCGCCTCGAAGAGCTGGGCTTCCACCGTGGCGGCGATGTCTTCTGCCGACCGCATCTGGGCCACGCGACGTTTCACCCGCTCGGCAATGCTGCCCCGTTCAATCGGCGTGTAGCTGTGGGTGATGATCGTATCCTGCGCGGCCCCGAGCGCATCGAGCATCCCAGGCCAGGTCGCATTGGCATAGGATTTGACATAGAGGACGGCGGCGAGTTTTGGGGTGGGCGTCCCTTCTTCGATCTCGACCAAGCCTTTGCCAAACTGCACGGAGGCACCGGCGGCATCTTCCGCGAGGAGGCAGTACGGGCTGCGCGGGTAGTCCCGCAACTCGCCGGTCAGGAGCGAAGCGTAGAAGCCGACAAGGCTACCATCGCTGATTTTCATCCGGCGGGTCTTGATGCCGAGTCCGGTCTCGAGGATGGAGGTCACCTCGCGCAATTCTTCCAGACGGCGGGCGGTGTCTTCGCCCCAGACCCGGGCTGCAGCTTTGCCGAAGAGCGGAACAGCCAGCGGCGCGACCTGGCGCCGAACCACTGTCAGGATCAACACCGAGTCCTGCAGGTTGCGGCGGTCGATCTCCCGGCTCCAAGCCTTGTCTATGTCGGCCGCAAAACTGAGCCCATGGATCGGCAGGATGCCGGTGTCCGCTGGTCGCATCATCCGGTGCAGATAGAAGGTGAACCGCTCGTCGAGCGTGTCGAGGAGATGCGCGAAACCTGCCCGAAGGGCTGAGACCGCAGCCGCGCCTGACGTGACCCCGTCGATGCCCGTCACTTCAAGTGACAGCATCAGCGCATTGTCCCGGGTGCGGACGACCTCGTCATCAAGCTCGATGACGTAAGGCAGATGGGCATAGATCTTCGGGCTGGCCGGGATCAGCCGCCCTGCCCTGCTCCTTGGCGTCGTACGTTCAAGAAACATGGCGCCGCCTCCGGTTCAGGATGGCGAGCGGCGTCACCTGCATCATGACGGCAAAAACGTGATGCCCGTTGGGGTTCACCTTGGTGGCAAGACGCGCGAGGCCGTACCAGACCGGGGCGGTCAGGAACCACCAGACCGGCTTGAAGAGGATGAAGGGCAGCACGGTCATCGCTCCCACTGCCATGGCGTAGGGCATCGGCAGGCCGAGGAACTTGGCTTGCCGCGAGAGCCCGAGGATGACCGCGCTTTTCTCCATGGGTCCGGCCCCGCCTCAGCTGAAGGATGAGCGCAGGTTGGCGACGATGGCGGGCCCCGCGAACACGAGGAAGGCTCCGACCACGACCAGGGCTACCCAGGCCCAGGAGATGCGGTTGAAGGCGGCAAGGAAGCCGGTGACCACGAAGGCAATGCCGAAGAAGGCAGTCGCGAGCGTACCCCGGAACGAGGCAAGGATGCCGGTCGCCACGGTTTCGGCCTTGGTGAAGACCACCTGTGCCAACACGGGCTCGGCCTGTGCCAACACCAGGGTGCAAAGGGTCAGGCCCAGAAGAGCCGCTTGTTCGTTACGCATGTTTGGGATTTTTCCTTCTGGTCAGAGATCGGCGAGGATTCGGTCGTAAGCCGCCATCACCTTTACGATGTGGGATTGGGTCTCGTCGTAAGGCGGGATGCCGTCATATTTGCGCACGGCTTCCGGCCCGGCGTTATAGGCGGCAAGCGCAAGCTCGAGGCTGCCGAACTCGGCCATCTGCTCGAGGAGATAGCGCGCGCCACCGTCAAGGTTTTCGATCGGGTCAGCCGGATCGACGCGGAGGTAGTCAGCGGTTCCTGGCATCAGTTGTGCGAGGCCGAGGGCCCCGGCGTGGCTGACTGCCCCTTGGGTGTAATTGCTTTCGACCTTGATCATCGCCTGGAAGAACGCGGCCCATTCAGCCGGTGAGAGGTCCAGCGCCAAAAGAGCCGGATCATCCTGATAGCGGGCAGCAATCAGCCGGATCGAGGGCAACACTTCCGCAGGCGCTGCGACACCCTTGGTGCTGTAGGAGACCTCGGTCGTCTCCCCCTCCCCTTCCCGGGCCTCTTCCTCCGGTTCTTGCCGCATCGGGACGATCAGTTTGCCCTGTCCATCATAGCGCAGGACGGATGTATCGAGCGTGGCGAGCTCGATCTCTGCCTCTTGCCCCTCCGGGTCATTCCACCGGATTACTTCCGCCTGCGAAGCTCCGCATGCCGCGCCGGACATCGCCAGCGACAGCAGGCACGTCGAGATGATCGAGGGCAAGCTTGCCGAAGGCGAGGCCGAACATGCCAATCGGGGAATTGACGATCCGTTCCCGCGCAAGGGCTGTGACCAGCATGAAGCGCTCGCCCGAAGCGTTGACGACATAGAACAGCTACTCGCCGGAAAAGCGCCCCTCGGGGTCCGGAGCTGACACACACTCGATCTCAACAGTCGCTCCTTCCGTCGCCGCCATCTTGCGGAAATCGCGTTCCAGCAAGACGGGCAATGCACGCCTTCTCGTCGTCATGGGTTCCCCTCGGGTTCGATCGGTCGGGGATCGTTGTAATGGAAAGTTTTCCGTGCGGCGATGCCTAACAGATAGTCTGGCGCATACAACGTAAAAATGACAAACACGATGAAATAAGTCCAGTTGGCGATCGACAAGGGTCGCACCTCGTCGGCCAGACGAGCGGGCGGATGCCGGAGGAAGGATCAAAGGTGTCGATGAAATCCGATGGCCGAAATACTTCGCGCTGCCTTCGAAACAAGGGAAGTCGCCCCCTGTCTCCGCTACCGATCCGAGGGCGGCTTTTACGTCAGGTGGGCGTGCTGCGTGTCGCACGCGCCGTCGCAATGTGCGCCTTGTTCGTTATGGTCCCCGCCTCAGCACAACCTGAGGTGATTCGCTGTCTGCCACCCGAAGCACCGATGACCGAGCTGCCAGTTGACGTCCTGACCGAGTACCGCGCAGAAATCGCGGCCGAGTTCGAAGCGTATTTCTCGTCGGTCACGGAACATATCGCCTGCCTCGATGAAGAGCGCGCCCGGGTCCTGGACGAGGCCCGTGCTGCGACCGAGGCCTACACCCGCCTCATCAACACCATCCCTGTGAGAAAGGATCTCCCGTGAAACCTCACCTCCCCGCACTTCTTCTTGGTCTTGAGCTTTCGACCGCCGTCGTCTCACCGGCCGCTGCCTATCCGGTCGACTGCGCGATCCTCCTGTGTCTCGCAGGGGGTTGGCCGGCCTCTGCCGAATGCGCCCATGCACGGGCAGTGTTTATCCGTCGAATCACACCATGGCCGATCGAGCCGCCGCTGCAGATCTGGAACTGTCCGATGAGGGCGAGGTTCCGGCAGGAGGAGCGCCCAACGGAGCGCTTGTTCGACATCAGCGTTCGCGGTGAACCGGCGCCGCTCGTCTCGATCCCAGAAACGCCGCTGGCGCTTCAGCTTGTCCAGGATCGGGCGGATGTCGACATTTCCGATCCTGCCTTTGACTTCGTCCGCTCGATCCGCGTGTTCGAGATCACGTACCAGCAACGAAGGAACCGGGATGGCGACTGCAACAGCTGGGGCGTCGTGTACATGGGCACCTATGGCGCTCAAGGCGACTACAATCGCAGTCGGAGTAGCGTTTCTGCCGTTCCGTCCGCCTCTGACCTCGCAGTCCCGGCGGACTGCCGCGACTATCGGCACCGGTCAGTCTTCGTTGAGTGGCGCGACTATGAAGGCAGCTATGGACACGAAGAGGTTCACTACTGAGGCCTGAACGACCTCTCTCCGCCGGAACGATCGGAAGACATAGCCCCTAGAAACAGAAACGACGCCAGACCATAGGCCCGACGCCGAACTGAATTCCCTCGTGGTAGTGGGAATCTAGCGCGAGCTTTGGGTCCGTTCAACCGGCAAATGCCTTTGCCGGAACGAAATTTTGCACGGCTCACGGTCTGGTGTCGCCCCAAGACGGAACGACACATCATGG
>Ga0073899_10000490_pt1 | contig 36569 bp, 45 predicted proteins | sample KloWWTmetaKNB5Ph_FD_88975 | JGI IMG/M metagenome (GOLD analysis project Ga0073899, IMG submission 88975) | Active sludge microbial communities from Klosterneuburg, Austria, studying microevolution and ecology of nitrifiers - Klosterneuburg... | ecosystem: Engineered > WWTP > Aerobic digester >... | reverse complement strand
CTGGCGATGCCGGATGGTGGGATAACGCTCGGGGTATGAGATTTTGCATGAATGCGGTAGCGCGGAAGCTACAATCAAAGTACATCATACCGACAAGAATAAATATGCTAATCGGCATGGCGGCTGAGATAAGCAAAGAGCGCCGAGCGCAAGGATAATGTTTGGTATACTACGATTATATGAATCGTCGAGAAATATTGAGAAGAAGACTGCGAGCAGACGTACTCTGGGGTCTAGGCAATGTCGGATGTCATGGAGCATATGCAGACGGACGTCCAGCTAGGCTAGCTTTAGCCGACCCGACACTCGGGCCCGGGGAGCCCTTTTATGTCGTTACGCTAGATTCTGCCAGTGGCAACATTTCGGTTGCGCCAGGCGATGTCGAGCAGCCTGAGGTTTAGACTGGTAGGCTCAGCCGCAGAGCCAATACTTGGAGTAACTCAGGTAAATCTGAAGTAAATTGTTATACTAATTTGATGAATGATTCGTGTCCATTTTGCATCGAAAACAATCTCCTTCGCGGGGATGTACTTTTTGAAGACGAACTTTGGTATATTACGAACCTGGAAGAAGGCAGCATCGAAAATGCCACGATGGCTATCACGAGGCGTCATATTCTAACTCCATTTGAAATCAATGTTGAGGAATGGGCCTCTCTGCAGAATATCATCGATACGATGAAGCAGCTCGTAGACAGCAAGGAGCGGCCTGATGGGTATAACCTAGGCTGGAACATAGAGCCAGCCGGTGGGCAAAATGTTGCCCACGCCCACCTCCACCTACTCGCTCGCTATGGCGACGAGCCGCTTGCCGGCAAGGGCATACGGTATGCCTTCAAGCAGCCCAGCAATCAAAGGCGCTGAATAGCCTAGCCTAACCCCTTACACATAATTGACAATCAAGCACAAGTGTGATAGTATAAGCAGCGAATACATAAAAAATAAACATATGCCAGAACGCCTACTACAGTACCAGCCCGAGACACCCCCACCCCGCTCCAGTTTCCCGATTGGCGAGCTTACATTTGGGAGTGCTGCAAAAAAGCCTAATATCAGGGATTCCGCGGAGTACAAGCGTGCATTTGGAAAAGGCGATGAAGCGCCATCGATTGATGACGCCTTTGCTAGCTTTGCGCCGCTGGGCATGTCTCAGGAAAGGGCGAGTTCGACGAGTACTCTCGCAGCGCCGGCACCAGAAGTCATACCCGAGTTTTTTGATACGGGCGACGAAACACCTGCGAACCGCTATCGTACGCAACGGAAAGTGTTTGTTGACGGAGTCGACCCTTCGGCTCCTGACAACGCCCCGCTATTTTTTAAAGACAAAGTAGATCCGCTTCGCCCGACCGCAGAGCAGCTGAGGCAAGTTCTCGATGACGGAGTCGACGAACCGGCGGTGTTTACCAATGCTTCCGATGGAGAACCGCTTAATCTCGCTGACGTCAAGGCGAGAGAAGCCGCTGCCGCAGAGCGTAACGAGCGAGCAGTTGCAGCAGGTCGCTACGCGTCTGGTGTGGCGGAAGTGGCTGCAGAGCATGTCGTGGCTGGTGATCCGGCTTTTGAGATAGCAGTTATAGAGGCAGAGGATGGCTCCAACAAGCTCGTCGAACACGCAGTTCTCGATACGAGTCACAAAGTCGAGGTAGTAGTCGATGAGACTACTGGAGACATCGACTCAGTAACGGTGATAGTCGGCGACTCGGCAGAAGACGAGCATTCGGTAACTGTTGAGCGACCTGACGATGAGCCGACTGGCGAAGTGTACATAGATAACGAGCCCGTAGAAAATCCCGAAGAAGTGATCACTGTCGCAGAGATTATGCGACACACCGCAGAAGATCTTGCCGTAGAGCCGGCACCTGCAGAAGCGGTAGAGCCAACTATTGCCCCTGTCGAAATGGAGCAAGTCGTCGAGACAGAGAAGCCAGAGCCTGAGGCTGCCACCCCAGTAGCTGAGAGAACGCCAGACGTGACAAAGGTTGAGTCTGTAGAATCAAGGTTCAGGGGGGCATTGATCCCATACCTTTCTGGCAACAAAACAGCCGAGCAAATGGTTCGGAAAATTGCCGCCGAACAGGGTGTTGAACCCAGTGAGCTTACACGTAAAATTAGCACAGGCGCTTTCTCTGTCAATGAGAGTTCCGTCAATGCTATACGCGCGTTGATCCAGCACGGTGCTCGGCCCAACTCGCCAGTCTGGGGTACCGATCCGCGCGCTAACTCGGATCTCGGCAAGGCGGCGAGGCAGTCAAACGAACTGCTCGAACGCACGCTCCGTGAAATTCTCTCGGCATAGTACTGTGCAATCCAGCAACTCCAAGAGTCAGCACCGTGGCGTATACCATGGTGTTTTTGTTTGCTAAGATGGCAGTATGACACATATCTATCATGGTAAACCCGAAGACATGAAGGGCGACAGGCTCATCCCGCTCAATCAAATGCATGCTGTAGACCCAGAGCTACGCGACAAGTACCTCGAAAAATACAAGGGACGTGAAGAAATCTTGGAGCGTAAAATTCCGCTGCTGGACTGTCTATGGAACGATGTCGTCCAGTTGCTTCCGCTCAACCCAAGAAAAATCTTCGAGTGCCAGGTAGAACTCGGCCTAATCGAGGACATCCCTGACTACAATTACTTCCAAATCGATTTAAGTGCGCTTGATCCTGAAAAAACCGTCGTCTATTTCAAGGCAGCACCTGGCGAAGAAAACGCCACCGTAAAATGGCTGAAAGATGTTAACCTCGATGAGCTGCAGGAAGTACCAGCGGCAGCTCGCAGATATTACGAGAGCCTCGTCGGAACAGGCGAGCCGGTGTTTAATTATCAGTTCGTACCGCACGTCGTCTATATGGGGGCTGTTGACGTCTCTGATGCGCAGGTAATTAGCATCGCGTCAATGCCGAGTTCGATTTTGGTATGATATTTATATGAATATCGATGCAGTCGTATACACAAACGGTGAAAGTTTCTTTAATGAGCTGGGTAAGAAGTATATCCAACATCCAAAAGGCTTGTTTATCATGACGCCTTCGGGTGCGGGCAAGACGTACTTTTGCTCAAAGCAAACTGAGCCGCATTGGATCGACGGGGATCCGGTCCTCAGTGATGCAGGTGCGCAGCCGCTCAATGACTGGTGGAATGAAGGCGTGCCCGTGATGGAGCGTGTCGAGCAACGATGCGATGTTATCACGCAACAATGTGTCGATAGGGGTTTTTGGATTATGACATCTATCAACTCATGGCTGAAGCCAGACGCAATAGTCATACCCGAATGGGATGTACTCATGGGGCAGATCGCAAATCGTCAGCAGCATAACTATGATGGTGGGCTTACGAGCGATCAGCACGAACAGTTGAAAAAAGGCATCGATATTATCCGGAAGTGGAATACCGAACACGATGTCCCACTCTATACGTCAATTGAGGAAGCAACTACAGCTTTGACTCAATAGCCTTGGCTGCGACTGTAGCCAAGTCAAGTACTACGCGCTCACCGGCGAGCTCAAATGTTGGGACCTGATCCTTTTTAAGTTCAATCGTGATACCTGCACCATAGTCTACGGGGACGTAATCGCCGAAGTCCGAACCAGTTGCATCTTTTGCGAGTGGGCTCAGCGTGTCGTAGTGAGACGCAGCCCAGATGATCAATTTTTTGCCCGGGTTGTTGGCGTGAAAGACACGAGCATATCGTTCCATGACGGCAAGTGACTTCTTGGTTCGGTCAACAATATCGTGAACTCCTTCTGCGCCAAATGCTTCACGAACATCACTATCGGCGTCCATTTCATGCATGGCCCAGGCCTTGGGTGTAAGTTTCTCGCCATCACTGTATTTGTCCTTCAAGAATTGGACGTAGCCCTCATTGTCTAGAAATTCGGGTTCATGAATTTTTGCATCTGGCCTAATATTCTGCCCTGTCTTGTCGAATGCATTTGTCTTGAAGCTCGAGTTCAGGTTGATAATCTGAGCGTTGGGGTCGAGGCCGGCTTTTTGGAAGACTTCGACTGCTGCATCTTCGGCAATTTGAGCGGTTTCCATGGAACGGTAGCCATTGCCGTACTTGGTGTCGCTCGATACGAATAATACCATCACGTCTTCGGGGTTTTCTTCTCCGGAGAGGAGCTCCTCGAAAAAGGCCTGGTCCCGGAGTGACAAGCCCTCGGCATCTTCATCAGTGATTGACCCGCTGCTTTCACTTGCCTTGTCGCGATTGTAGATACCGTGGCGTTGGAATACGACTGCAGACTCGCCTTCAGCAAGGCTAGGCACTTTGGTATCTTCTTTTTCGATTGAGTATTTTGGTTTTTCTGTCATTATGATGCTATATTAGCATAAGAGTGATGAAAAGTCAATATTGATGCATAACAAGCTCAGTCAGTTAACTTAATTTCTATGCGCTATATTCTTCCCACCATCGTTCGATGGGATATTGTTTTGATTTTAATCTGACAACTTCACCTATCTTTGGCGTGATAACAGTCGCATCGACTTTCGCCCCAGCCGCGAGCACGCGTTCTACTGGATCTGTCCAGGCGTGAAATGCTAGGACAAATGCGCCCCAGTGCATCGGAATCATCCGCTTCCCGCGGAGCTCTAGGTGTGCCTGCATCGTCTGCTCGGGTGTCATGTGAACGTTTGGCCAGAGCGGGTCGTATTGTCCGCACTCTAATAAGTCGAGGTCAAACGGTCCGTATTTCTCACCGATTTGTTTGAAGTGAGGTCCGTACCCGGTGTCGCCGCTGAAAAATATTTTTGTCTCGTCGGTGCGGATCACCCATGAGCACCAAAGCGTGGCGAACCTATCAGTGAGCGTGCGGCCCGAAAAATGCCGCGATGGGGTACAGGTGAGTGTGAAGCCCCCTGCGGTCCGCTCATCCCACCAGTCGAGCTCCGAGATTTGCGAGTCTTTCACGCCCCATTTCCTCAAGTGCGCAGCGAGACCAAGCGGCACAAAAAACATCGTCGTCTTGTGGGCGAGCTTCTTGATGGAGTCGTAATCCAGGTGGTCATAGTGGTCGTGCGAAATGATCACGAGGTCGATGTGGGGTAGCTCGTCGATCGTTGCGGGAAGCGAATCGCTAAATCGCTGTGGCCCAACTGATTGAAACGGCGAAGGCGATTTGCTAAACATAGGGTCGAGTAGGATATTTTTGCCGTCCATCTGTAACAGGAATGCGGAGTGACCAAACCACGTGATGCGTGGTTGTTCTGATTTGACAGGCTCTGATATGTCGAGGCGCTCGGGGACCAAGCACCGTGATGGTTTGCGGCGAGGGTCACGCTCTATCTGCTTGTGGATAAGTGTCGGGATATCGGCGATTCCAATGTTCATCGGCGTGGGTATCTGGTTGACGAATTTGCCATTTGCAAAGTTTGACGATTGCTTCTTTAGCCTGGACTTTGTGGTACCGCCAAATGGTAGATATGTGTGGAAAAAAACGTATACGCCGACACATAAAGCGATGATAAATAGAAGTATATACAACACAGTAATAGTTTAGCAGATAGTATCGCGGGTCAGCTGAGGAGCACATTAGGCCAGGATGCTGACCACCGGATATGGCTGAAATATCATAGGTGGGTATATACTGATTATATAAACGGGAGTACTGTATGAAGCTTGGCAACCAATCTCTAAACGATCTCATCAACAACCATGGTGGCGCGCTGAAGGCGACGATATATATACCAACTGACCCCCAGAAAAGCACCCAGGACAGTACGCGGCTAAAGAACGCCTTGCAGGTCATCCGAAATGACCCAGCCTATGATGACCGGGAGCTAGGCGAGTCTATGAAACAGGTCTATACCGATCTCGTGGATAATGCTGAATTTTGGAGCTATCAAGACTACGGACTCGCCGTGTTCTTCGATCGTGACGGCTATGAGTTTTTCCACATACCGTTTGAAATCTCAGAAGCTGAATATCTGACAGACCATTTCGTCATCAGCCCTCTCGTCATCACCGCAAGTGCCGACACTGGCTTTTATGTACTCGACGTTAATTTCACAGCCCCACGGCTGTACTCTGGCGCGCGCGGCAGCCTCGTCGAAGTAGCCGTACCATCCATGCCAAAAAACATCGAGTCGGCCGTTAACAGATCTTCGTACAAAAATCATAGCTTGGGCGACGAAGACAATGCCGTCAGCGCTGACGAAAAGCGCTACCTGCAGATGGTCGCAGACGCAGTTGATCAAGCGCTAGTCTACGGAGATCGAGCACTCTTGCTAGCAGGAACAACAAACCGGACTGGAAATATCCGCCCATTGTTGCAGCACGCCCATTTACTCAGCGATACTCTCGTAGGAAGCTACGAAAAAGCTACGACCGAACAAATCTACCAGGATAGTGTCCAAGTGGTGCGCGATGCTCTCCGCAAGGAGCGCGACGATGCGGTTGAGGCTCTAGCCAACGCCGCACCAGAGTTCGTCGTGATTGGCACGGAAGAGATCAGGGAAGCAGCTAGCGCTGGCCGCGTCGATACACTCTTCATCCCAGCATATCGCCTCACCGAAGACAGCATCCGCGCAGAAGACGGCGAAAAAATTGTTATCGAACTTCCGGCAGATATCGAAGCAGTCGAGAGCGCTGTCACTTCTGTGATAGGACAATCCGGCAAGGTTGTTGCAGTTGAAATCGGTGGCTACGACGCGTTGCTAGAGCCAAAGGCTCTTTGTCGGTATTAACTCCCAGTAGCGTGCGAGCTGAACCTTGCAGCGCGATTTCTAGCGTCGGCTACGAACGACAGCATTTTGCTTCGGAAGTGCTTTTTCGATTTGGCTGAGCGCTTCTTCTCGTTCCTGTTTGGCTAGTAGCTCTTGCTGTTTAATTTTGTTTTCAGCGATCTTGCGCTCAATGTATTCGATCAGTGCCTTAAATCCCCAGGCGACGAATAGGTAGACTATGATAGCAAATAGCGCCGAAACATCGAGGTAGCCAGTCTCGCCAACCCCGCGGCCTGTGAAGATGCCACGAAATGGCTCCATGTAATCATTTGAAACCCTCAGGACAAAGTTAGCAAACCCGGCTGTCATGTTTGCTGGCATCATCCTCATCGGGGCAGTGGTCGAAAATCTCCGTAACATTGCACTCTCGACGACAGTGACGATACTCGTGCCAAAAAACCAAACGGCATGAGAGACAGCGCTTGCTTTACTTTTCCCGCTAGGACGAGTTTCGGCACCTGCCCAGTCATCAGTTTTATCGAGTAAAGCAACGCGTCGTAGATACCAAACAAAAAGGCGATTGTGCCTCCAGATACGCCGGGCACGAGGTCTGCCAAACCCATGGTAAGTCCGGTTAGTAATAGCCGCAGTTTGCTCTTGCTCGTGGCGGTATCTTTTTTCATGTCACTACTTAGTTTAGTGTATTTCATAAGAAGATTAGATAAGTCTGGCGCCAATGCCTAAGATTTCGAAGCGATTTTACCGACGAGCTTTTCGATGGAGAGGCGATGTTTTGAGAGGCGGGGGTTTTGACCAAGTCGCAACCCGAGCCACAACCAAAACAAGAATATAAGTGATACCCCGATAAGCGAAGAAATTTGTCCGAACTCGACTATTACGATTGCCGCCACAGCAGTGACGATGCCGCCGCCCATGAACGGCTCAAAGGCTAGCTGCTTGTAGGCAAACGACTCTCGCGCATGTGTGTGGTTACTCGGGTCGACGAGACGATTCATGAGTAGCCCAGTCGCGGTCATGCCCATCGACTGTGCTGTATTGGTGAGGCCGTACTCGAACCAGTTGCGACGGAAATACCGTGGAGCGAGGAAAAAGAAGGCGCCGAGTATCCAGACGATTCCCGCGATAGCGAGGATGATAAATATCGCGAAGTTGTCGCGTATGGTGCTGAGCGAAAGTGTCGCAATCGCCGATAGGATTAGCAGGTCAAGCGCGATAGATGAAAACACCTTTACCGTGTTTCGCTTGATGATGTGTCCCTTGTGGATCTTGTTGAGCGTTAGTTGCACGATGAGGCCGCCGATCATAGCGAGCGGGAAGAGCGGCAAATACTCAAAGAACCGGATTTGTGTAGCGGAGCCAATTATGAAATTTTCTGCCCAAATCAAACCCTGGAGCATCACCCACCCGATGCCTATCGAAATTGCGAAAAGCGCAGCGATAGTCACCACTTCGCGCGGGCTCGTCTCAAGCTTGTTGACGAACTTCGTCAGGCTATAGCCGTTTCGAATCATGCGTTTTTGCTGCTCAATCATGGCGGCTTCATCGATGGTATGTCCACTTCGCCTGTGATGAATGTTCAGGATCAGGATCCCGCTAAATATCGCCACGACGATGCTGACGGTCGCGAGACCGAGCGCGATGTCTGTCGCCTCAGGCCAACCGAGCTTTTCAAATGTTGGCGCGAGGCCTGCTGCCGTACCGTGACCACCCTCAAATCCTACTTCGATGAGTGCGCCAGTCATAGGTGGTGCGCCAAAAACCGGACCGAGCAGGACGACTGTCAGCACGATACCGATCACGTACTGTCCCCAGGCGAGCGTATTGCCAAAAGCAATCATCGGTGCTGATTTTTGCCAGACCTCACGCGCCCCGGGGATGATATGGCCGAGGAAAAGCCCAGCAAACACCACATTTATCAGCAGCTTAGGATATGCGCTCCATTCGTCGGTGATTTCAGTGGGAATCCAGCCGAGCACTTGATCACTAAGTAGAAGTGCGCCAAATCCGCCCACAAGCGCGCTCGGGATAAAATAGCGCTGCAAATACTTTGTCCCACGCTTGATGACACGTGCGACGACGAGCACGACGATGAGGATGATTATCGCTTCTAACCAAATAGGCATAACTACCCTTTAGTATAGCAATCAAAATGATGTATCCGCCTAGGCGGCATGAAAGTCACGTATTCTACCACTGTAAGTAGTACGGCTCAGGCGATTGTTATCGGTTGCGAACGGCGGTTTTTTGCTTTGGGAGGGCTTTTTCTATACGCTTAAGAGTTTCTTCGCGTTCTAGCTTGGCAAGCTGCTCACCTTGCTTGATTTTGTCTTCGGCGATTTTGTGATCGACAAATTCGATCAAGGCCTTGAATCCCCAAGCGACAAATAGGTAGACGATGATAGCAAAAAGCGCTGAGACATCGAGGTAGCCTGTCTCGCCAACACCGCGACCTGTAAAGATACCGCGAAATGGCTCCATATAATCATTTGAGACCCGGAGCACGAAATTGGCAAATCCAGCCGTCATGTTGGCGGAAAATGCTAGCAGAAATACGCGTAGCGCCAGCGATACAACACCTATCATGACCCAAAAATACATCAGCCATACTAGCACCTTCGAAAATGTGAGGTATGCAGGTACTTTTATTTCATAATGAGTTGAGACGTTTGCCACTTTACACTCCTATCAGTTAGATACTTTCATGATAGCACGATGGGCGGTTTGCACCATGCTCTGGCTCCATAGCGCAGATAACGGTGCTGTTGTTTATGGGAACTTAGAAGTATACTAAGTAGAGATTATGCGGACAAAAAATAAAGAATCTGGCTTTACTATTGTCGAACTTCTCATTGTAGTTGCCGTCATAACGATCCTCGCCACAATCTCTGTCCTCGCATACAATGGCGTCCAGGAGCGGGCGAGAGATGCACGGCGTATGCAGGATATAGCGACGCTAGTAAAAGCCACCCAGCTGTATTACTTGGACAACCGAAACTTTGCAAGTGTGAATTGTGCTAACAATGGATCTGGGTGGCTGCATTCTGATTACGACGGTGCGGGCCCGGCTCTTTCTGCGAACGACTGTTTACTGCAAAGCGGCCACCTAAAAACTGCTCTCATGGACCCTTCGGGCCTCACGGGTTGTGGGGGGCTTGGCTGCTATGCCTATATGAAAGGAAGCTGTGCGTCCGGCAATTATTATTACGCCCACTTGGAGACTAAAGCACAAACAGCCAACGACCTCGACACTACGTGCAACACCAGCTACGACACCGCCTACGGTATGAATTATTTCGTCAAGATAGACTAGCTTGTTGCTGCAGAAATTGAAAAATGCGCTGACGAGCTATTCTGTTAGAATTAGTCATATATGCATGATTTCTCCCAGCTGAAACATTTTGGATACGATGAATTCTTTGAGCTCGAAAGAGTGAGACTTGGCGCTGTAGTGGAAAATGTCGTTCGGGTTACAGCTGAGCATAAGGGCGTGTATGAAGTAGTAGGAGCATCCGGGTCGTGCCGTGCGGTCGTGACGGGCAAGCGCATGCTGACAGCAACAGGACGCGATGACTTCCCAGCCGTTGGCGACTGGGTCGTGATAAAAGACGGCGAAGACGCGACGAAAGTGATCGTCGATATATTGCCTCGCCGGACGACGCTTCATAAGCGATACGGCGGCAAGGATGAAGCGCAGCTGATTTCGGCAAATGTTGATGTTGCGTTTATCGTCGAGTCTACCGATCGAGACTATAGCCTCAATCGATTTGAGAGATACTTAGTCTTGGCGCGCCAAGGTGGCGTGAAGCCGGTCTTTATATTGAACAAGTCAGACCTCTCGTCTGAATCTGACATGGCCCAAGCAGTCAGTGATATTCGGCAACGATTCGAAGACGTCGACGTGCTGGTGACAAGCACCGTGACCCATGCTGGCCTCAACGCCCTGACTGATTATATTCAACAGGGGAAGACGTATTGCTTTGTCGGCTCGTCCGGTGCGGGCAAGTCGTCCCTCATAAATAAGCTACTTGACGACGATCTCATCGCGACACAAGCCATCGGGGAAAAGTCTGGCCGCGGTATGCACACCACGACTTCGAGGGAGATGTACGTAACCGGTAGTGGCGGTATCATCATAGACAACCCAGGTAGTCGTGAAGTTGGTGTGGTTGACTCCAAGACCGGAGTCGTAGAAGTCTTTTCAGACATCGAGGATATCGCTCGCCAATGCAGATTTCAGGACTGCCAGCATAAGGATGAGCCAAGCTGCGCGGTGCAACGTGCGCTTCGTGACGGGACGATTGCCGCGTCGAGGTATGAGAACTATATGAGACTACAAAAAGAAAACAAGCATTACGAGATGAGTAGTTATAAGCGTCGCCAAAAAGATAAAAAATTTGGGAAGTTTGTTAAAAACGCCAAGGCCGTCTTAAAAAAGTACGAATCATTAGACTAGCGCGCGTAATTCCTACCTTTATGTGATTGCGCTTACGTAAACCCGTATAATAGTAGTTACATGATTTGGTACAAAGAAAATACAGAGCAATTATACGAAAACCTACAAACATCAGAACAAGGCCTCTCGAGTGCTGAGGTAACAAAACGCCTAAAAGAATATGGTGAAAACAAATTAGCCATAAAAAAAGACTCGATTTGGAAGATTATCCTCGAGCCATTTAAAAATGTGTTTGTCGCAGTGCTTGTCGTCGCTGCACTTGTCAGCGGGTTGAGTGGTCACATGCTCGATGCGGTCATCATCGCGGTGATTATAACAGTGAATTCCGGCATATTTTATTCACAGCAGTATGCCACCAGCCGCGTGCTGAGAAGCCTAAAAAAGCATAGTATTCAGCAGGTCACGGCTATTCGAAATGGGCAGCCCACTACCATCTCATCGCTGTTTCTTGTGCCGGGTGACATCATCGAGCTGGGTGAGGGCGAAAGAATCCCAGCAGATGCCAGGATAGTACACACTGATAGCTTGCAGATAGACGAATCGTCACTTACTGGTGAATCGGTGCCGGTTCAGAAGCATGCCTCAACGCTCGACTCGGATAAGCAAATATACGAGCAGGACAATATGGTGTTCCAGGGAACATATGTGCTTGGCGGCGGCGCACGCGCAGTTGTCGTCGAGACGGCTGGCCGAACGGAGTTCGGTAAGATTGCCACTCTTGCCTCAGACGACCATACGACGAGTCCCGTGCAGGCAAAAATTAACGATCTCATCACGCTTCTCGTAAAGGTCGTGGGTGTTTTGGCAGTTATCGTGTTTATCCTGTCGCTTATACGGGGCATACCGTCGGCTGAGGCTCTGAGATTTGTGTTGTCGCTGACTGTCTCGGCAGTTCCCGAGGGGCTTCCCGTCGCGCTAACTGTCATCATCGTCCTCGGTATGCGTCGCATGGCGAAACAAAAAGCACTTGTCCGTAATTTTAAAGCTATCGAAGATATCGGGCTCGTCACGACTATCGCGACCGACAAGACTGGCACGCTGACAAAGAACCATTTATCAGTAGTCGAGCACTGGTCGCTCGGCCAGGCTGACGTCTTGCAGATGATCGCAAAGACGATCGACACGGCATCTGCTCCAACAGATCCGCTAGATCAGGCAATACTTGCCAATGGTAAGCCAGGCCACGCAGTCGACAAGTTCTTTGCATTTGATCTCGCACTGCGCATGAGCGGTGCATATATACAGAAGGACAAGCTGGTATATATCAAGGGATCACCAGAGCACATCCTCTCAAAGTCGCACCTCTCGAAAGAGCAGCATCATGAAGCTGAGTCAGCCATGCACAAGTTTGCCTCAAAAGGTTACCGCGTCATCGCATTCGGTACGTATACCACCGACTCGACACCAGGGACACTGGCTGTCATCAAAAGCCACGAGATAGATTTTGTCGGGTTTGTCGCATTTGCTGATGAGCTTCGGCCAGAAGCTAAGGGCGCCATACGTGCAGCGCACGAGGCCGGCATCAGTGTCAGGCTTATCACGGGCGACCACTATGAGACGGCATTTAATATCGGCAAACAGATCGGTCTAGCAACCCACATCGACCAGGTCATCAAGGGCTCAGACTTGCCGAAAGACGGGCAGTCGATGGCAGCGACGATTCGCGACAAGACGGTCTTTGCCAGGATTTTGCCGGAGGATAAATTCAGAATCCTAAAGGCGCTCAAACAGACCGAGATCACCGCGATGACTGGCGATGGGGTTAACGACGTGCCGGCACTTGCAAATGCGCACGTCGGCATAGCGATGGGCTCGGGAAGTGATATTGCTCGTGACGCCGGCGGCATCGTTTTGCTAAACGATAACTTCGCGACCATCATCAAGGCCATTTCTGAGGGTCGCAAGATCTTTGATAATATCCGTCGGATGCTCTTTTATCTGCTTTCGACTTCGCTTGGAGAAGTGCTGACGATGATCGGCGCGCTACTGTTCGGCCTGCCGTTACCGGTGACTGCGATTCAGATTTTGTGGATAAACCTCGTTACTGATACGGCGATGGTCCTGCCGCTCGGCCTCGAGCCAGCAGAAGACGGTCACATGAAACGTCCACCGCGACGCCCGCGTGACCCACTGCTAAGCAGACTGCTGCTCAGTCGGATGGTACTGATCTCCATGACTATGGCGACCGTAACGCTGGGTGTCGTACTCGCTCTCGGGCAGCAAGGATTTGATACGGCTTACATACAGACCGTTGCGTTTATGGCACTCATCGCCGCGCAGTGGATGAATGCGTTCAATGCGAGAAGTGAGGTCAAGTCGTCATTTAGCAGACTAACAGAGATCAATTATGGGTTAATCGCTGGGTTCGGAATTGCATTTAGCTTGCAGATGCTCGTGATGTTTGGTCCGCTTGCTGGTGCGTTTAACATCCAGGAGGTGCCACTGCAGACCCTCGCAATTGCTTCTGGGATCATGATAGTATCTGTCCTGGCCGTGTCAGAAATACACAAACTCGCAGTGCGTACTTATCAAAAACGCGTCTCATAGCAATCAAGCGAGTGCTAAAATAGTCAGATGAAACAATTTTATGCCGTCCTAGTAAATACGCTTATCGCAAACGTTACGACGAGCTACCTATGGTTTGCTTTGGTGTTTTGGCTATACCTCGAGACTAAGTCCGTCCTCGCGACAGCAGTGGTCGGCGGTATGTATATGCTACTCGTTGCGTTTAGCGGATTATTGTTTGGCACGTTTGTTGATAAGAATTTCAAAAAACACGTCATGGTGCTCTCGTCTGCAATTAGCTCAGGCGCCTATATACTTGCTGGTGTAATATTTTGGACGGCGGGCGAGAGCAAGCTGGCCGACATGTCGTCGCCACTACTTTGGTTGTTTGCCGGCATCATCCTCATCGGCGCGGTGGTCGAAAATCTCCGCAACATCGCACTCTCAACTACTGTTGCGATACTTGTACCAAAAAATCAGCGCGATAGGGCAAATGGGCTGATTGGCTCGGTGACTGGCGTCGCATTTCTCGTAACATCAGTGCTGAGCGGTCTATCGATAGGTTTCCTCGGCATGGGCGGGACGATGATGATTGCGATTGGCTTTACGGTTGTTGCGCTTCTCCATATCCTAACTGTCAAGATCCCAGAAAAAGATATATTCCATGACCCTGCACTCGCAGGCAAGCATATAGATATCAAGGGCGCACGAAAAGCCATCTCACAAGTTCCAGGATTATGGGCGTTATTGTTTTTCTCAGTATTTAACAACTTTGTCGGCGGTGTATTTATGGCGCTAATGGACCCGTATGGTCTGACACTCTTTAGTGTGCAGGTGTGGGGAATCATGTTGGCGATATCAAGTGTCGGATTCATCGCAGGTGGGCTACTCGTCGCAAAATTCGGCCTCGGCAAAAAACCGCTTCGGACGCTCTTGCTTGTGAACATCGTCGTCGGTATCGTCGGGCTGAGCTTTACCTTCCGTGAGTGGGGATGGCTATATGTGGTCGGGATATTTGGCTATATGTGTTTCATGCCAGTTGCTCAAGCTGCCGAGCAAGTTGTCTTGCAGCGAATCGTGCCACTTGCAAAGCAGGGCCGAGTATTTGGACTCAAACAAAGCATGGAGTCTGCAGCCGCACCGATTACCGCCTTTGCTATCGGGCCAATCGCACAATTCTGGGTGATTCCATACATGCGCGGGCAGGGCCAGCAAGACTGGGCGTGGCTACTCGGATACGGCGAGATGCGCGGCATCGCGGTGATCTTTATTGTGGCGTCACTTATCATGCTAGTAGCGGCGATCCTCGCTCTACGCTCTAAGGCGTATCGTACTATCAGTTCAGTGTACGCAAGAGCTGAATAGTTATTTTCGCTAGATTTTGCCTGATGCCGGAGTATACTGATAGCAAGTGATTCTTTAGTACTTGAGAACATAGGGAGGTTACCATGGAAGTCAATGGATTAGCAATACTCGCAGCGACGGTTGCTATGTTTGCAGTCGGTGCATTTTGGTACATGGTGCCATTTGCAAAAGCCTGGGGCGATATACATGATTTTGATAAGTTAAGCAAAGCTCAGCAAAAAGAGATGCAGTCAAAGATGGGGCCATTTTACGGCGCTCAATTAGTCATGACAATTCTTTCGGCTTGGATACTAGCCGTGATGATCGGCTTCATGCCAGACCAATCTCCACACTTCATCGCGCTGCTGGCATGGCTGGGCTTTGTCTTGCCCGCACAGGTATCGGCTGTAATTTTCGGTGGAACGGAGCCAAAAAATGTCGCACCAAAGATAGCGATCATGGCCAGCGAGGCACTCCTGCATCTCCAGGTTGCAGCCTTTGTCATCGACTTGCTGACGAACTAGCTCCAACATACTGGATGCACACCGTGCCCGGGTGTATGATGAGCATATGGACAAGGTCGATTTCAAGAAAACGCTATCGAATCTATATAACCCGAAAAATATGGATTGGGAGTATGTCGATGTACCAACAATGAACTTCCTCATGATTGATGGTCAAGGCGATCCTAATACCGCGCAGGCATACGTGGAGGCAGTTGAAGCACTATATGCTGTGTCGTACACGCTGAAATTTATCAGCAAGCGCGAACTCGGGAAAGACTACGTTGTTGCGCCTCTCGAGGGGCTGTGGAATGCTGATGATCCCTCGATCTTTCGAAAGAAGGAAAAATCAGCGTACAAATGGACAATGATGATTATGCAGCCAGATTGGTTGAAACAGGATATCATCAGCGAGGCTATTGTATCGGCAGTTAAAAAGAAAGAGTTACCTGCGCTTTCGAAGCTACGATTTGGTGCATACTCCGAAGGAAAATCACTCCAGTCGCTCCACGTCGGATCCTATGATGATGAGGCTCCAAAACTACTCTATCTTCACGATACCTTTATGCCTGAGCACAAACTGAACTTTAATGGCATGCACCATGAAATATATCTTGGGGATCCACGAAAGGTTGCACCAGAAAAACTCAAAACAATTCTCCGTCAGCCCGTGGTATAGTCACGACAATTCATGCCTCAGCGACTATTCGGTTGCGGTACCATCAAAAGCTTCATGGCTCGCATCGGCTTCTGATTTAGTCTTGTGGACCGTGCCGTCCATATGGTGAGGAGGACTATAAAGCGTGTAAAGTTTGGGCGCATCGACCGTCGATGCATTTGTAACATTATGCTTGGCGCCTGCAGGTACGATGACACAGTCGCCGTCACGTACGCTGTACTCTTCGCCATCTATCTCGACAGTGCCCGATCCGGATTCAAATCGAAAGAATTGATCATTGCCGTGCGTTTCGAGGCCGATTGATTGGCTCGGCTCAAGCGACATGAGTACTAGTTGAGTGTAGTCTCCCGTATATAGTACGCGGCGAAAGTCTTGGTTGTCAGCCGTTTCCTGCTCAATGTTTGTGTGGTAGCCTTTCATGGTTCCTCCTCATCAATTATTTTGTTTACTTAGGTTCAGTCCCGACAGATCAAATTCGCAGTTTCCTTCAGGGTTGAGAATGATGACTTTTTCGACTGATGGAAATTGCATCAGCGTAGCCTTGATCGTACTGTCGGCCTGGCCATCGGCTACGACGCCGAGGTGATCAAATCTACGGCAGAACTGCAGTGCCGCCACGGAGTCTCTGATGGCAAGCGTAAAATCTTGCCCGCCACACGTGCTGTCGCCACTGCGCAGTCTGGCTGTCGTGAAATACCCGGCGGTCTCTTCGGCGCCGGTTGGCCCTTTTAGCAATTCTGTTATGGCAAATGTACCGACGCCGACATCTGGTGACGTACGCGCGACATCAAAGACTTTACTGGGATCGTCATCGGACTCGGGATGCTTCGAGAAGTAAACTTTGACAGGGTATGTCTTTGGTGCTTGCGGCTGTGGCGTTGCAGGTGACTCACGGGACTGCTCTGCACTTGCCGGGGGTGCCGGATCGACTTGTCGGTCGCCATAGTATCGGTATCCGAGAAAACTAGCGGCAGCGATAAGGATTAGTAGGCTGATAATTAGCATGGCTTTGTTACGCATAACTGCCTCCTGTACTTTTAGTATAGTCCCGTTGGTCGCAATTAGTCATCAAGAGTTTTGACTGGTATGTGAATTATTTCACTTACACGCAAAATTAATCAGACTATGATGAGCTCACTAAAACAGATATGGGTAGGCTAACAGTACGAATAATAATCTTTAGGAGAAAGAGGGTATTATGAAGATACTAAAGCAAACCATAATGACACTTGCGGTCGTGTTGGCACCGTTCGCGGCGACGCCGGTCGCACTGGCCGACACATGCGAAAACGGTTACACGGGCCCAAACTCTGATAACTTGTGCACGAATACCACGACGTACACGTGTACGGTAAATAACGAGAATAACATCGCGGTCGTCAATGACAGCACGCAAGTAGCCCTGAGCGGCAATTCGTCATCTGGCGGAAATACAGGATCGGGAGGCGCGCAGACGGGAACTGCGACAAATACAAACGGTGTGACTTTTAACGTTACTGTTACTAATGGCACCGAAGAGCAAGGTCTTTGTGCTGTGACGGCTTCAGTGCCAGCAACTCCAACTCCAGCAACACCAGTTGTTGTGGCAGCGGGTCAGGGGGCAGCCACACCTGTCGCAGCTCCGAAAGCGACGGTTGCGCCGAAGGCACTAGCCCCAACAAGTGGCGACGATACGGCTCGCTATGTAGTTGGTTCCATCGTAGCATTGGCGGCAGTATTCGGACTATCTCGTGCTGCAGTGTTTGCCTATGGTAGGTATAACGCCTAGGAATCAAACGCGATGACAGCATTGACGCGCCAGGCAAGGTTCTACGGCCTTGTTATGGCGCTCAATTGCATCGTCATCATCATGTTTCAGGTGGTGACGACACCGACGCCCGTGGTTCAGGCATATAGATCCTCGTTGCCAACAAAAGTTCAAATGTTGGCGCCTGTTGTCAGCGGTACACCTAACCGACTCGTCGTCGAAAGCGTAGGGGTCGATGTGCTGGTAGATATCGGTACGTACGACCCAGTTACCGACACATGGACGATCGGGGAAGATCGCGCATACTATGCTGACAATACAGTACCGACGAACAACAACAACGGGACCACGCTTATCTACGGGCACGCGCTCGACACGATGTTTGCTCCACTGCTCGGCATACAGTCGGGCGCTACGGCATATGTCTATACAGACAAAGGCCGCGTCGTCGAGTATCGCTATGAGTCTGTCAGCCAACTTGACCCAGCGGATACGAGCGTATTCAGCGCATCGGGGCCGCCGCTGCTCAAGCTTCAGACGTGCTCAGGCCCGCTAGACATATATCGGTCGATGTACACCTTTGAGTATATAGGAGAGACGAAAGCATGATAGAAAAATCCGTAGAAATTATATTGCTCCTGGTCGCGTCCGCAGGCATAGTAGTTATCATTCTGGCATCGGTATACGACATTATGCAGATACGCTTTGAGTCTGCGCTTCGTAAATTGATGCATCGATTAACGACGCGCCATCAGCCACATGTGACGATCATTATCTCTGAAATTGATACTGTTTCTGAGCTTCACGGGAGTTTGCGGCAGATAAAAAATAACCACTACAAATCATACGACGTCGTCGCGATTGTAAAAAAGGCTACTGTCACCGAGAGGCGACAAATAGTGAAGACTTCGCCCATAGAGAAGCTCAGTATTTATGCTCCGAGGGGTGATCAATGCAACCTTGGGGTCATAGTCCGTGCATATCGTAAAGGCGTGCGCGGTGAAATGGCGGTCATTCTCACCGGGCGGGACAGGCTAGATCCGTATGCAATCAAGCGATCTGTCGCGTTGCTGCAAAACCCAAAAGTCGATAGCGTCCGATTTTACGGAGAGGTAAAAAGCGTCGAAAGCATGCTACAGCTGTACGGCGCTTTTGCCGATCTGAGCAGCAGGATGGTTAGAAAAGCACTGGATGCACTCGGTATTGCTCACTTGCAGCTGGCTGGCCATAGCGGCATTTACCGCACCGAGCCGTTGCTACTCGCAGCAAAAAAGAACATAGCATTACGAACATCTGATAGCCGCGCACTTGCCCCAAACGAGATTACGCAGACGATCCTGACGAAACATATGCGGTGGTATAACACGGCTCTGCACCTCGTGTTTATCGCGCTTGTGATATATGGAGCGGCCAGTGCAGCACTGTTGCAGAGTCCCCTCCCGCTTATCCTGATGTGGGCGATCGTGTCACTTTGGCTGCTGGCAGTTATCTGGTCGGGCAGCCAAGACCGCGTGGCGAGCAAGCTAGCTCTCAGCATCTGTGTGCCGATAGGAATGTTTGTGATTGCAGCGGCATACCTCGTCAGTGGGCCAACACGAATGTTTAGTAGAAAAGCTTTTTGACTTTTATGAGAATTATTTCACATACAAACATGTCTTGAGTAATTATAGTTGGCCTTGTTGTTGCAGGGTTGCTACGGCAGCAGAGGAGGACAGCTATATGCTCGGTACTATGAGAAACAACTATAGGACACCGCCAGCTGCTGATGCAGAGGCTGATCTTTCACAAAGCCGAAATTTACCAACAAGACGAGGAGCAGTAATGCTCCTCGCTTTATTTGCATCGGGAGTCATTGTCGTCGCTATCGCGTGGGGATCGTCGACCGCCATCCAGGCACCGCCTCCGCAAACAACCGTCATCGAAAGCACGATTAAAACGCCACAACTGCAGATAAATGAAAAAGAGGAACAAGGTATCACCATGGGTCCAGAAGACCAGATTCAGCCAATAACAGAGCCGACTACGACTGCAAATGTTCAAGTAAATGGTGAGTCAGTCGACTTGCCGCCTACAGGAAATGGCAGCATCCATAAGGAGATTGTTTCAGATAACGGCTCTACAACGACAGTAGATATTGATATGAATTCATCGACGTCGGGTACATCAACACGCGGCAGCTCATCAATCCAGCTCAACGTCCAGAGCTCTTCAGTAACGGAAAGCGAGACAGAGTGATGGCATATCCGTAGTGCAGCGTGGTACCTCGACCACATAAGTTTCACCAACGCTCATGTAGTCGGGCTAACACCCGAACGTAATAATAATTAATCAGATAGGAGGAACAGGGTATGAAAATCAAACCAACTATAACAGCAGGTCTCGCCTCGATAGGCTTGGTCGTCGGTCTTGCGGGATTCGCAGGGGCATCGACAGGCACAAATTCGTATACTGGTCCTGATTCTTGGAATAAGGTTAGGAACAAGACCTCGGCGCGCATGGATGTCGATAATAACAACCATGTGTCGGCTACCAACAACAATAATCAGAATGCTCACACAGGTTCTGCAAATGTTTCTGGTAATACGACTGGCGATGATGCCTGGAGCGGCAACGCTGAAAACGCTAACAGTCTTAGTGCGAGTTTGACTGTTAACAATGCAGCTGGTGGTGGCATCGATATGCCTGCAGCACCTGCGCATAGTGGTACAAACAATATGACTGGTCCTGACTCACATAATTATGTTGAGAACAGTACGTATACGTCAGTAGAGATCGACAACGATAACTGCTTGACCGTTACCAATACTAATAACCAGACTGCTACAAGCGGTACCGCAAATGTATCAGGTAACACTACCGGTGGAGCTGCAATCAGTGGTGATGCTAGCAACACCAACGCAACTACAGTGAACTTCGCTGTCACTAACTAAGTGTTGTGTAGTAATCGACGCTGACCTAGTGAAGAGTTGAGTGCTCTACCCCGTATTTCAACTCTCATTAGGCCAGCTCGGGGCTGGCAACGTATGAAATGAGGCAAACTATGAAATCGATCAAGCATTTTTTGCGCGCGGCATCCCTTGTGGGCGGTTCTCTCCTGATTGCACTATGGCTTCCACTTTCTGTACTTGCAGAAGAAGTGCCTGCGGCCACGACTGATTCTCCTACAACGAGCGCACCGACCGATTCAACTGCATCATCTGACCCGGCACCTGCCGTGACGACAGAGCCAGCTGCTGCTGTCACAGCTACTGATCCGGAAGTTACTCCTGAGTCAGCAGAGCCCGAAGTGACCTACACCAAAGATGAAGCATCGGGTCTATGGAACTCAAACCTTTGGACGTACGATACGGTATCGGGTACATACAAGCCGACCCCAGCTCCAGTTGTGGTGCAGCCTGCTGACCCAGAAGCAGCAGTGACGGGCGAGATGTCGCTCGATGCTTCGACGACAGCAGCGATTGCAAATGCGCTCGCATCTATCGCGGCGACAGGTGATGCGTCGGTGATTGGCAATACTGCTGCCGGTGGCGCGACGACAGGCGATGCCAGTAGCGTCGCGACGATCATAAACAACGTTAATTCATCACTCGCCGCTGATGCAAATCAGCAAACTGCGCAGTTTGTGTCAAATATCATGGGTGACGTAAATGGCGACATCATGCTGCAGCCGATGCTACTCAAGGCTATGCTCGAGGCGGGTAGTCAGATTTCCCAGCCGAGCTTGAATCTCAATGCCTCGACCGACAATGCCATCAGCAACGACCTGGATCTCAGCGCCACGAGTGGCGACGCGACAGTCGCGAGCAACACTCTCGCCGGTAACGCCACGAGTGGTAGCGCAAACACAGTCGCAAATGTCGTCAATCTCGTCAACTCTATGATCGCAGCCAATCAATCATTTGTTGGCACCATAAATATCTATGGAAATCTAAACGGGGATATATTAATAGCACCTGATTTTATCCCTCAACTTCTCGCGAGTAACGGCGGCAGCATGAACAATGCGCAGGCCGTCGGCACCGCATCGATAACCTCAGACAATAACACGTCGGTGGTCAACAACATTGCGCTAGCAGCAAACACCGGGCAAGCTCTCGTCGATAGCAATACAAGCGCGGGGAGCGCAACGAGCGGAGATGCACTGACAAACACAGTCATCTTCAACCTCACAAATCATGAAGTCGTAGCGAGCAACAGTTTACTCATTTTCGTTAACGTCCTTGGCAAATGGGTCGGCGTCATCGTCGATGCGCCAGTTGGGGCGACCGCAGCAGCTATTGGCGACAATGTCACTAAAAACGATATCGCACCAAATCTCGTCATCGAGTCCAACAACGCTGCTGCAATTACCAACAACATCAAGCTCGCGTCAAACTCTGGAAATGCTAGCGTCACAAACAACACAGTTGCGGGCAATGCTCTCACCGGAGACGCGACCGCATCTGCAAACGTCGCAAATATTGTCGGTAGTCAGATGGGGCTGAGCGGTTGGTTCGGTGTATTGTTTATCAACGTATTTGGAAGTTGGGTCGGCAGTGTCGGGCTCAATACTTCAGCGGGTGATCCGATTTTCGGTACGCCGAGTCCAATCGCTGGGCTCAATGCTGAGCAACCGGTCACAGTCATGCAGTTCATACCAAAGTCCGCAAAACAAGCCCCGGTAGCAACTGTCATCCAGTACGGGATTGTCGCCCCGCTGGACGATAACATCGACGTAACCGAAGAAGTTTATACTGCGGCCGCGGTAGGCAGCAATGCCGGCACGTCGGGCACCGTCAGTCAGGGCGGCGTTGCGCCGATCGGTGCGCTGAACTTTCCTGCGCTCATCGGCTCACTCGCACTGATCGGTGGTTCGCTGTATAGCCTGCGTCGCACCTCAAAAGCCGCATAGCCACACAATATCGCAAATGCAAAACCTAGGAGTGTCATATGGAAACGTTTACACAGCTTATACAACGCTACCCATCCAAGATTTTTGCAAAAGGCGAGACGATCCTCCTAAGAGGCAGTCAGCCTAGCTCTGTCTATGTCATCGAGCAGGGGATAGTGCGCGCATATACTATCACTAGCGATGGCTCTGAGCGACTTGTCGCCATACACACAAAAGGAAGCGATATACCCTGTGGATTCGGCCTGGGTATTACCGACCAGGCTGAATACTTTTACCAGGCATACGCAAAAGCACGGGTGCGCCTGGTGCCTCGAGAGGCGTTCGGTCAAATCCTTATGTCAGCGCCCGAGGCGATGATGCAATCACACAAGCGTGCGACACAACTGCTGCTGGCGACATTTTCGAGGATAAATGCACTGGAGCAACCAAAAGCCAGCGACAAGATCGCATTTATGATGTATTACATGGCTAGTCAGCTCGGCGAACGAGTGCGACCCTACAAGACGCGCTTTCAGCTTCGCATGACACAACAAGAAATCGCTGATTCGCTAGGCCTCACCCGCGAGACGATCGGCGCAGAGTTAAAGAAACTGGAGGTGCGGCATCTGATCAGCCATACCAGGAAAAGGTATGTCCTGTATATGGGTAGATTTCAGACGTATCTAGAAGAACGATCCTGAGCTACGACTGGTTTTGTAAAGCAAAGTCGCGAGGGTAATCATCAGTAAGGCTATTGCCACTACGGTGCCTGTGTTTATGCCCGTTGCCGCCAGTGTACCACCCCCCGACGCTGCCGGTGGGGCCGTGTTATACACAAACGCCTTTGTGTTGATTGATGACGATGCCCCTAGGACAAAACTATAACTCGATGGAGTCGGTGGAATACCATTCACTAGTGGCGCAAAGTAGGTAAACGTATCTCCTACTCGATAGTAGGCAGCGAGCGCATCGTCTATGGCTTGCTGTTCTTGGGGCGTTGGGTTTTCCGGGTCAGATGGAACCGGAACGACAGGGCCTTGCGTGACATAGTAGTTGGCGAGGTAGTCGTCGCTATAAAATCCGGTAAACACCAAAGGCGCCTGCAGGCTCTGGCTGCTACTGTTGACGAACTGTAGTTCAGCGCTCGCTGGATTGATTATATGGCCGCCGAGAGAGTCGTCGGTGCCATTATTGTTACCGTCATCTCCGACCCGCCAGTCTTCGCTCGCTATGCCGTTCGCTAGGCTATTCGGGTTTGACGGATTCTGGGTGTAGAGTCGGACGTACCATAGACTGTCGTAGACAGCTTGGACTTCGGCCGGGTCGCTCGAGAACAAGTATGGTGCGCCGTTTGCACCAGAGTGAATATTTCTACCCCACTGGCCTTGAACCGCAAATGCACCCAAGCCGATACTCGTGACACTACCAGGGATCGTGACGCTGGTAAGTCGGTTCAAAGCAAAGGCACCTTCGTCAATGCTCGTCACCCCTTGCATGACAGTGAGGTTGGTGAGCTGGTTGCCATAAAAGGCATAATCACCGACGGTAGTAACACTAGCTGGGACGGTAAGTGATGTGAGTTGATTTTCTGCAAATGCACTACCACTAATATTTGTCACGCTAGTTGGGATCACGATACTGGTGAGCTGGTTTCTGGCGAACATAGAGCCAGCGATACTCGTCAGGCTGTTGGACATAGACACACTAGTGAGTTGATTGTCGGCAAACACACCGGTACCAAGACTCGTCACACTATTCGGGATAGTGACCGTTGCGAGCTGGTTGTTGACGAACGCAAAATTACCGATACTCGTCACACTATTCGGGAGGGCGAGGGATGAGATCTGGTTGGTAGAAAACGCCGCATCGCCAATACTTGTCACGCCGTCAGGTATCGTTACTTCAGTCAGCTGGTTGCCGTAGAATGAAGAAGTGCCAATACTAGTCACAGCATTTGGTATGGTGACGCTAGCAAGCAGATTGTTGGCAAACGAGTAGTTGCTAATACTTGTTATTGAGCTCGGGAGTGCGACACTCGTGAGCAGGTTGCCGCTGAAAGCAGATAGGCCAATACTGATCACACTGTCGGGGATGGTGACGCTAGCAAGCAGATTGTTGTCAAACGCGCTGTTACCGATGCTGACCACACCGTTCGGGAGTGTGACGCTGGTAAGCCCTTTGCCGGTAAATGCCCCTGGATAAGATACGCCGTTTCCGATGACGGTAACGGGCATACCGCCAATCGTGCTCGGGATATCAACATCACGCGTACAAGCTGGATTGACCGGGTTATTACCCTCATGGGCGTAATAATTGGTAATTGTACCCGTACCGGCATTGAATGCGAAACAACTATCTGGAGGGGTGGCGGCTGACGCGGGTTGGGTCGGTAAGCTAGCAAAAAACACCATAGATATGGCGATAGATGAGATACCAAGTATTTTTGAGATTTTAATGTCTGTTTACCTCGAGAACTAATTTCAGCCTGACTCAACCTTAACTAAAGTTATAATAACCATAACCTTGATAGAAGTCAATCGAAAGGGGCTCTACCTGCCGGTTTTTTCACGGTGGATGCAGCCAGGCCAACAGCAGGGGCGGCGGACGCCTTCGGCCAGTTCGGCATGAGTCCGTTCGACGCGGCGTTCGCGTGTCTCGATGAGCTTGGCGCTTTCGACCCAGCAGATCCATTCGTTTCGGGCGAGAGGAGTGATATCGTTCCATGCGGCAAGTCCGGCCTCGTCGGCGACGAGTGCCTTGCGCAGATCTGCGGGCATCGTGTGAATTGTACCGGCCGGTATATCATCGTGACTCATAGTGTTATTTTACACCACTCTCGCCGTTAGCGCGGGTCCCCGAATAGGAGTATACTGAAACTACAATAAACGAGGAGGTTTGTTATGGGACCAATGGCAAGAAGAAGTCGTCGTCGAGGATTAGTAGTAGGAGCCGCTATCGGATCAGCGCGCGCCAACAAGGCAGCAGCTCAACAGGACGCAGCTGCACCTGCGCCAGCCGCCACAATCACTGGGGATCCGCTCGTTGACCAGCTCAAGCAACTTGCCGAGCTGAAAGATCAAGGCATTTTGACTCAGGCAGAATTTGACGCTAAGAAAAAACAACTTCTAGGCATCTAAAGGCTAGTTATGTTGCGATTTCTAGCATCATCAGCACTCTATATACTCGCAAATGCCGTCGGACTGTTGGTCGCGGCGCTGTTGCTCGATGATTTCACTGTTACACCACTTGGATTTACGGTCAGCGTGCTGTTCTTCAGTATGATCGGGATCGTGTTTAGCCCGTTTATCCTCAAACTCTCTATCAAATACATGCCAGCACTTCGCGGTGGCATCGCACTCGTCACGACATTTGTCGGACTACTGCTGACCAGCCTATTCACCGACGGCCTGACCATCTCTGGCCTGACCGCGTGGATCATGGCGCCGCTCATCGTGTGGCTCTGCGTCGTTGCAGCCGGGATAGTTTTGCCGATGTTTTTGTTTAAAAGCGTCTTAGCTAAGAGATCATCTCAAGCACAATAAGCGCACAGCCAATCAGTATGAGTACCACGCCTGCGTAGACACGGTAGCTACGCGTTGATATCTTGCTCAGTCGTTGGTTGACGCGGGCAAATGCGCCTGGGCGAAAGAGCCGTAGCAGTAGCAGGCCGATAAACGGTAGTATCGTCGCAGTGAGGAACACTGCAAACAGCATCAGCTGGGCGAGCAGATTGGCGCTGGCTTCATTTATCAGCCGCACACCGATTAGCAGTGCGGCAAATCCGCTCGCGCTGGCCATCGTCTTGATCAGGCCAAATGTATACAGTCCCGACGTCGCACCGAGTGCGGCGTTTTTGGTCTTTTTGGGCGTGTCGGCACGTGGCATCAGGTAGTACCAACCGATTGCGATGAAAGCCATGCCAAGCAGATAGCTGAGCCACTTGCTAGCGGTGACAGCGAGGACCGCATCTCGGGTGAGTTCACGCAATACACCCGGCTGGATCACTTCGGATAGCGCCGCCAGTAGTATGACGGCCGTCGTCACGCCGCCGAGCAATACCATACTTTGCCGCAGCGGATGCTTGGCCTGCAAAAGCACCGCGATATGGGTGACGTAGAGCGTCGGGCTAAATCCAACGATCAGCCCGAGCCCGAACAGCACCAAGATGTATCCGATGAGTGAAAATATATCAGTAAATAGTGTCATATACTACCGCTATTGTAGCGCAGATGCGCAAGTGATGTAATTTGTGCTATAGTGAGGCCATAAAATCGATAGGATAGATATGCCCAAGACTCCTCAGACAACTCATTACTGGCCCTACGTCCTCATGCTGTCACTAGCTGTTGGGCTAGTGTTTATCGCACCGTATTTGGGCGTCGTCTGCCTCGCTGCGCTCATGGCGTATTTATTCTACCCGATGTTTCGCGCTCTTTCGCGCAAGATAAAGAGCCCAGCTATCGCGGCTTCATTGACTCTCATCATGTCCCTAGTCATCGTTATACTGCCGGTGGCGCTCGTCTTGTTCCTGACATTTATCCAGCTTGGTTCGCTTGCGGCGGACCTGACGACTGCGTATTCTGGTCCAAATGCTAGTACGTTACCCGAATTTGCTCAGGAGGCAATAGGCGCCTTCAACAGTCTCATCGCACCACTGAGCGGGCAAGATCCGCTCGTGACGGGGCAGGGTGTCACAGAATTTCTGCGCAGCACCGTCCCCGATGTCATCCGTACCGTCACAACGATATTTGTCGGAGTCGTCGGTAGCATCCCGATCGCTATCATATTGTCTATCATGTACGTCACACTATTTCTCGAGTTTTTGATGTATGGCAAAAAACTCCTCGCCACGATCCGAACCATAAGTCCATTTGAAACACCCGTCACAAATCTCTATCTCGCACGTATCGGTGTGATGGCAGACGCCATGGCAAAGGGCCAGCTCTTGATATCATTTATCATCTCGGTACTCTCGGCATTTCTGTTGATATTTCTGGGACTCGGCGAATACTTCTTCCTGATGGTCGTAGTGTTTACCATCCTAAACCTCGTGCCGCTTGGTTGTGGCGTCGTGGTCATACCGATCACGCTGATTGCGATTCTACTTGGCAATGTCTGGCCTGGTATCATCGTCTTGGTGCTCTATATCCTCGTGAGTAATCTCGAAGCCGTCATCCGCCCGCGGCTCATACCAAAAGAAGCGCAACTATCTGCTGGCCTGACGATGCTCGCGGCATTTGGTGGCATCTACTACTATGGGTTGCTCGGTGTCGTCTATGGTCCGGTCTTGATGATTGTGATCGTCACGACGATTAGTATGTATACCGCCTACAAAAAAGGCGAGCTGAAGACAGCATGACTTCCGTCACCACGAAGATGTCACGCAAGCAGTTGCTATTTCGCGAGATGGTGCTCGGCACGCTGGTGTATAGTTTGGTACTCGGCTTTTTCGCAGATTATACCGATACACTCATCATCGGTACGCAGTCGACGATATTTGCTGCCGCAATCGTTCTGGAGATACTGACGTTGTTGACGTTTGAGCTAAAAAACATAGTGGTCGCTCGTATCAAGGACCGCCATTTCAAATACTATCTGCCCATCAAGTATTTTAGTGTCTGGCTGATCATGTTTTTCTCGAAGTTTGTATTTCTCTGGGTTATCGACATCATATTTGGCACGGCCGTCGAGATCCGCGGCTTTGTCGCCCTGCTCCTCATGATTATCACTATGACGCTCGTAAAACTCGCTATCGACAAGTTTTATCAAAAGCTCGCAGATTAGCTAGCCCCACCCTCTTATTGCCCTTTCAAACAACTTGTGCTATAATACATGATGATGGGCAACGCAAAATGCGTGCCTCTACCACTGCCGCAAGGCAAAGAGTCTCCGAAGGAATCACCGCGCTCCAGAGCATTACCGACTTCATCAGCTCGATTCGTTCGCACAGCCACTTGTGTGCCGACACTGCCACCATGTTGGTCGCCAAGCTGCTTCAGGCAACTGACTCCAACGACAAGGAGGAGTTCGCCGTCGCAGCAGAGCAGCTCACGGACTACGTCAGTCGTTGCTCGATCCTGAGTGGCGACGCCAACTACAAGGCCATGATCGAGGCACTGACCACCATCGTCGACTACCGCGACAACGACACCCTCGCCGCGGCCTGAACCCGCCCGTACAACGTGCTCGAAGCTACTGCTCGCACGATCTGTGCGGGCGGTAGCCATACCTTGGCGTAGCCAGACTTATTGAATGATTAACCACAGGCCGATGATCGCAGCCATGAGTCCGACGATACGCAGCCCCAGGGCGTTGCGCTCGTTGAGGAACAAGTAGGCGAGGACAGACGTCAGCGTGATCTTTGCGCTCGTAGCGAGCATCGTGCCACTCAGCGTGCCGAGGCTAAGTGCTAGGATATACAGTCCGCCGGCGACACTTGTGAGTAGTCCGAGGATCAGGGCCTTGCGCACCACCTGTTTATCGACATGTATGAATTCTTTTCGCCCGATGGCCGCCACAAGTATGCTCGCGCAGACAAATTGCATCAGCCAGCCATAGCGTGCATATTCCCAGACGCCCATGGTATCGATGGCGAGTTTTTCAAACAGCATCCCAAACGAAAACGCCACTATCATCGTCAGTACGAGCAACAATTTTACATAGAGCGGTACGTTCGACTTGTGTTCTGTGTCGGGCCGCACAGTAAAAGCTATCCACAGACTCGCGATGATCAGTATCGCACCTGCCAGAAATGTGCTCGAGATAGCTTCACCTAAGATTAAATAGCCGAGCGTCGCCGAGCCGATGTAGTTTGCCATGCTTATTAGCACGGCATTGCTCGCGCCGACCAGTGCGATCGTGCGGTATAGCACCAGCCACGACGTGACGATTCCGATACTTGCGGGGATGATATAGCGCCATTCCTCGGCTTTCGGCAGGTACGACCAGTCGACGCCAAATACTATCGAGTAGACGATACCCATCAGTGCGACCATCAAGTAAGTAAAAAACCCTACGACAAAAAACACCCGCTGGTTCGACAGCGATAGCTTGCGTGTGGTGATCGTCATGACTGAGCTGACGATCACTTGTGCGATGATTACGAGTGGCCACATACAGACCGATTATAGCTCATGCGCTATACTTGAGATATGAAAAACGCTATTTTAGTCCACGGGTGGAATACTCACGCAGAGTTCTTTGACTCTACTAGACCAACGGCCAGCAACGACCATTGGTTCCCGTGGCTGACAAAGCAGTTGATGGTACGCGGCTACAAAGTCGATGCTCCTGAGATGACGCAGTATGACCAATCAACCTATGAGTCATGGAAGCGTGAATTTGAACGTTTTGACATCACACCCGACACCCTCCTCGTCGGACACAGCTGCGGCGGGGGATTCCTTGTGCGTTATCTCACCGAGCACGATATAAAGGTCGGTCGAGTGATCTTGGTTGCACCATGGCTCGGCATCAAAGGCACTGACCTTCAGGATGAGCCGTTTGATGAAAATTTCTTTGCTTTCACTCCCGAGCGTACGCTCGCCGCAAAGACGGCCGGTTTACACCTGCTTGTCTCAGATGACGACTTCGCCGACATCCATCAGTCGGTCGCGATACTCCGCGACGCAGTAGACGATATGCAGATCACTGAGTTCACAGGCAAAGGCCACTTCACACTAGGCTCACTCGGCACCGAGGAGTTCCCAGAGTTGCTTGATTTCTGCACCTGTCGGTAGATCAATCCACCTCTGCTATATATTGACAAAACACGACCACTATGCTATCATATAGCTCAATTCAGTTGTACACCGACCAAGGGAGCATCATGGATAGCACATACTTCAGTACGATGACCGTCTACCCCTGGGCGTTGTTCTGGGTAGGCATCCTCGTCACCGCCATGTCGGCGGCTCTCAGTTGGAGAGCCTACCGCTACGCCCAGCAGGACCGAGAGTTGAGCCTCGCCAAGAAGCTCAGCATCGTCGCTGCAGTGTTGGCAGTTCCGGCGGTACTGCTGGTGGCACCCGGTGTCGCAGAGACGGGGACAGGATTCACCACGATCGCGCTCGGCTGCTTGCCGGCGATTCCTTGCTTCGTCACCTTCTGGGCGATCGACGAGGCCGAACAGCGGATCGAGGATCAAAAGGTCTTCGGCACTCGTACCGACAACGATTCCTGAGCCCCTGCGGTTCGGAGTCTACATAGGCCTAAGCATGCCTCTAACTGCCAGGTTCTCTCAGCGAGAACCGACACAGGGCCCCTTCACCGCGGAGGGGCCCTAAGCACGGGGGTAATCATTGACAAAACTCTTGCAGTATTCCATCATATATTCAAGTTCATCATCCACCCCCGTCGAAGGAGCATCATGGACAGCACCTCTGTTGAAATCATGAGTCTGCCTGGAGCATTGGTCATGGCCATGGTGTTTATGGCCCTCAGCGCAAACTCAGTTGCATACCTCTTCACTGACGTGGAAGGGTCGACGCATATCGCTGTACGCGCAAACCTCGTCGCGGCAGTCCTCACGACGGTCCTCGTGGTGTCGCTGGTGTCATCGGAGCCAATTACGTCACCCGAGTTCACCCGCATCATCGCCTTGATCATCCTCCTGGTGACAGTCACAGCAGTGGTCTTCAAGGGAGTCAGGACCAAGCTGGAGGCTGAAGCGGCTGAGGTTGCTGCCCGAGACCGCGCCGACATGGGATTCAACTAGAGTCGAGCAATCACACGGCCCTCAGTGGAGCCGCAAATCCGCTAGGCTCACATCCCGTGAGCCGACAACCATTCCCGCCCGCACAAGTGCTCGAAGGCCGCGCCTCGCACGATCTGTGCGGGCGTAGCCATATCCCGAGTATTTATTTTGTTCCTTTCTCTCGGGTCATTGCAGATACTAGAGACCCACCATGAGCAGGGTGCTCATAGCTGCCGATGGCTAACCACCAGTGGTAGATGTTGACAAATATATATCAATATGCTATGATAGTATGGAAGAGCATTATCCCCACCACCAAGGAGTACCAATGTTCAGCACCGACGGCAACACCACCTTCACGATCCTCTGCGTCGCAGCAGCCGTGCTCACGGCATCCGTGGCTTCGTTCCTCCCCAGCTTCACCACCAACCGCAAGCCCGCCATCGTGGCGAACGCAGTTGGCGCGCTGCTGGTCACGCTCGCCACGACCCTGGTCCTGTACTTCTGGGACTGGGACATCTCGTGGCTCGCCCGGATCTGCATCATGCTCTGCGCGGTCTCCGGCTTCATGATCTTGGCCAACTCCGCGGCCCTCTACATGGACCGCGGCGACCGGATGAGGAAGCGGGCGCTCGAGAAGGCAGGCATCGACGTCAACTCCTGAGCCCTCACGGGCTCGGAGACGACTCAGGACTAAGCGGCCCAACCGCTAGCTACACTCTCCGGAGTGTCGCGGCCTCTCCCTTCGGGGAGGGGCTTGTTGTTTTTTTGGACTATACTTTTTGTTCCTTTGTGCCGACAAAGTAACCGAAAACTCCTGGGCGGCTGCGGAACTCGCTCCGGGAACGCGACGTGTTTTGTATAACACGTCGCTACTTGGTCAAGCCACATGGGGCTTGACTGGCATCAGACAGTCCTCGATTCGCCTTGAAACATTCGTGAAAATCTCTCGGGTCATTGCAGATGCCCAGACTCAGCATGAGCCTGGAGCTCATAGCTGCCGCTGGCTAGCGCATTGATATACATTGACTTTGCTAGATAATTAGTGTATAATAAACTATAAGGACTCATTTGAGCCCAAAGTTCTCTCTGCTTTCTCAGAGATTTGGAGGTTAACAGTGACCACAGAGACGTTGACGTTCTTCTACGTGCGTCTTCCCGAGCACTTCATGACCGATCCGCAGCGAGCCCTTCGCCACGCGGACGAGACGGTCCAGGTGGCAGGAGGACACTTCACTCTGGCGGGCGACGGAACTTACGCCGCACAGCCGGACGGCACCTACGAGGTACGCGCGCTCTCCTGGAGCAACACGGACACCGTCCGCACCATGCTCACCCAGCACGAAGGACTGATCATCGACCACGAGGAGCAGCACCCTCGCGACTTCACTGCACTGTTCACCGACCAACCCTGACCCTCGTGAGAACGGGACGGCTTCACGGAAGCCCCTTCTCATGAGGGCGCTTTCGTATCTAGAGATAATTCTTGCAGATGGTAGAGACCCACCATGAGCATGGAGCTTATAGCTGCCGCTGGCTAACCACCAGTGGTAGATGTTGACAAATATATACTAATGTTCTAAGATAGTGGTACGAGCATTACCCGCCCCAACCAAGGAGTTCCGATGTTCCGTACCGATGGCGAAACCCTCGTCACCATGTTCCTCCTCACCGCGGCCATCGGCGCCGCGGCCTGGGGACGACTCGCCCCGAGCGTCAGCAGCAGCCGCAAGACCGTCGTCGTGGCGAGCCTGCTCGGCGCGATGTTGGTGGCGATCACCGCGAGCCTGGTCCTGGTCTTCTGGGACTTCGACACCTCGTGGTTCGCCCGCATCGCCCTCGGGCTCTGCGCGCTCACCAGCCTGCTCATCGTGGCCAACTTCGTGGCCCTCTACCAGGACCACGGCCACCTGATGCGGCGGAAGGCGCCGGAGAAGCTCAAGGTCATCTGACCGCCGCCACACGCGGCAGTCATCGACCGGCCATAAGCGAGCCATATAACCGCTAGGTTCCAACCCCGGAACCGCAAGGCCCCTCAATCCCGAGGGGCCTTCACCATGTCTGTTTGTTATAATTATCTGATATGGCAAACGTTGCGAAACTATTATTTATAGACAAAGACGACAAGTATCTGATGATGTATCGCAGCCCGCACCCTACTTTTGGCGACAACGATCCCGACCTACCCGGTGGCACCGTCGACGGCGACGAGTCGATGATCGATTGTATGGTGCGCGAAGTTTGGGAAGAGATCCAGGTAAAGATTGATAAAACTCAAGTCGAGCAAATCTATTCTGGTGATGATTATTCTGCCCATGGCACGCACTACGCACTATTTATCACGCGAGTCGACGAGCGCCCGACGCTGACTATCAGCTGGTAGCACTCATCTTACGAATGGATCGACCGCGATGAATTCATCCGCATCTCCGCGAGTGCTTTGGATTCTTATATGCATATGGTTGCTGGCACTCTTGAACAGGGGTGACAGCTGCAGATTTACTGAGTACTCTTAGCGAGTACAAATTAGTGCGTGAATATCGGGCAAATGGCTGTGCACGATGTGCAACCACTTGATGCATGGGAAGTATTGCAGTAAGGCTGAATTAGCACAGAATTAACTTTAATTGGTGAAATGTAGTTATATTCACAACCGTAAGCGTTATTGAATTTATGGTGTTATTTTAGCCTGGACATGTGGATAACCTGCCTATGCTTTTGACAAAAGCTAAAAATGTGTTGATAAATTGATTGGTACATGATACTATATTGATACAGCGCCTTGACTTGGATTCGTTCCCGTCAAGGTTCTTTGTTTTTATGCTATTATACTTGCATGAAAACAGTGGTTTATATAGATGGGCAAAACTTTTTATATAAAGCATCTGATGTCTTGATAAAGAACGAGTTTATTTCTAACAAGCAAGAACTCCATAGGCTTGATATACGTGGATTAATTTCGAATATAATCTCAGACGAAGATATAGAAATAAAGTACTATGGTGCTAAAGTTAAGGTGATTAATCAAAAAGGTGAAGATGTTTATGCGAAGTCGAGGTCATTCTCGGATAATTTACGTAGATTAAAAAATACACTCAATCACCAACAGATAAGATACATTGAATCTGGTAAATTAAAACTACGCGATAGTGACTTATGCAAAAACTGTGGACACCAGGACTTACGTTTCCAAGAAAAGGGCGTTGATGTAGGGATAGCTGTTGATATGATTGTAGATGCGGTGTCGGGCAATATTGAACAATCCGTGATATTGAGTTCTGACACAGATTTGATACCAGCAATCAAAGTAGTACGATCTCTGCTGCCTTCTGTCATATATCTAGGCTTTAGCGATAAACTTACGAATGCGATTAATTCGCAGGTAACTAGAACTGAAACAATACGAGATAGTGAAATAATTGACGCATACAAGCGTCTAAATAGTTTGCCCATAATTGATGAAATTGGCTCCAACGCACCCGCTACCGAAGATATCACTTAATGTGCTAGCTTCATACCCCATACCAAGCAAAATTAGCATGCCAGCACGCATGTCTCGAATATCCCCTTTTGGTATAATAAGAATAGGGCTTGTGTCTTGTGATCGGATGTCGTCTAGTGGTAGGACGCATGGTTTAGGGCCGTGATACGTGGGTTCGAATCCCACCGTCCGATCAGAGGACATAAGCTCGTGTTCGTCGCAGGCCTCTTGTCGCGACGGCACCCCTCGCGCAGAATTAACTCTGATACAATAAACTCATGAATACGCTTACGTTTACAAAAAATCTTGTCAAAGGGCGCATCGCTGAAACCATTTTTTCACAGATGCTGCGTGACGCAGGGGTATTTACTGTTCTCGAGTTTGGCTATGAAAAAATCGTGCCCGACTTGTTGCAATACAATCACGGCCATGATGATCCCGTCATTGAAACGCTCCGAACAGCACCAGATTTCGCGATTATCAATCAAGTTACCAAAGAAGTTAAGCTCGTAGAGGTTAAGTATCGTCGGCAGCTTAACATCAGTGACATGAAGCTATGTGCCGAGCGTATGCATCAATCCTGGAATCCGTCATATCTGTTTGTGGCCACACTTGATGGGTTTTATTTTGATGAGATTAGTACGATCATAAAGAATGACGGCAAAGTTGCTCCGCTCGAGCATCCACAGATTCCGCCATCTATGCAAACAGATTATCTAAAGATATTGCAGGACTTCGAAAGTCATAATTAAAACTGCTGATGTTTTCTAATCATAGAATAATTTAGTACACTAATTTCATGAAAATGTCCGATCGAGCGAAGACAGATAGACCGCGAGAGAAATTGCAGTCAAAGGGTGCGAGTTCGTTGTCTGACTACGAGCTACTAATGGCGATTATAGGCAGCGGCAATGCGCAGGCGGATGTCACTAAGATTGCACGGGATGTCCGAAAAGTGATTTCTGAAAAGGGAAGCGAGCTCACGTATGAGGACTTGCTGACTGTGAAAAGCCTCGGCCCTGCAAAGGCTGCGAATATTATGGCAGGGTATGAGCTATGGCGTAGGCAATTTGAAGTGTCTGAGCGTCCGATCATCGACAGTCCAGAAAAAGCTGTCGCACAGCTCGCCGATATCAGAGACAAGAAACAAGAATATTTCATCTGCCTTACGCTTGATGGTGCAAATCGCCTGATCGCAAAGCGTATCATCACAATAGGGACGTTAACATCTAGTCTCGTCCACCCACGCGAAGTCTTCGCAGACGCTATTACTGACCGTGCCGCAAGCATCATCGTGGCGCACAATCACCCGAGCGGAAGCTTAGAACCAAGTCAGTCCGATAATGATGTGACAAATAGATTAAATGATGCAAATATAATGCTGAGCATAAAATTGAATGATCATCTAATCGTCACAAAGGCGAGCTACACCTCTATAATTTAACCTCTTGGTGCTATAATCTAGTTTATATATGGCATTCAATGAACATACTCGCGTACAAATACCCGCACTTATACATTTGACGCGCCTTGGCTATGACTATATTTCACTAAAAAGCCTTGATAAATCCTTCGATTCACAAACAAATATCATTACAGACATAT
>Ga0073899_10000487_pt1 | contig 36632 bp, 28 predicted proteins | sample KloWWTmetaKNB5Ph_FD_88975 | JGI IMG/M metagenome (GOLD analysis project Ga0073899, IMG submission 88975) | Active sludge microbial communities from Klosterneuburg, Austria, studying microevolution and ecology of nitrifiers - Klosterneuburg... | ecosystem: Engineered > WWTP > Aerobic digester >... | reverse complement strand
GCTGCGATGAGCTGCCCATTCTTGTCGACGATGAAGACGACCCTGGCGTTCGCTTCCTTCACCAGGCGGTCTACGACCGTTTGGATCTGGTTGAACTCCTCTTCGTACATCACCATCTGCGGGTTAACCATCCGAACCTCCGCAAGCCGCCCGCGTGATTTCGCGAGCGCCGCCTACGCGGCACCGGAGCGGCGTGCTAAGTGCCGCGCCGGGTGTTCCCCCCACGCTTCGACGAAAACCGCCGGAGAAGGAAGGGATCGAGCCTGATAGCGTTTCACCCTTCTACCGAACCCCCTACGGGCCAGCAAGCGCGGCATCGCGGGGGGCTCTCGGGCCGAAGAAACGCGCGGTTTTCGCCACCGTCCGGCCCAGCGGCTCGGACCCGAGCGGCGCTGTTTGCAGGTCCTCGGGACCGGTGCTTATGGTCCCGGCGTGAAACGCCATGCTCTTGGGGTTTTCTTGCTGGTCGGGTGCCTTGCCCATGACGGCAAGGCCAACGACGGCCGATTTCATCCCGAGCTTCAGACGGAGCTCGCTCGGCTCGATGCCTCGAAGGGGCCCCAGGCCTACGAGGCGCTGCGGGCGATCTGGAACACCTGGGACCGCGCCGACCCGACGCAGGTGGAAGAGGCCCTGCTTTCCGCCGAGCAGAACGCGAAGCTCGGACCGCCGGTTCGCGCGTATGCGGGCATGCTGGCGGCGTACGCGCGCATCCGCCGCGGCGACGTGAACCAAGCGCGATCGAAGATCGACTCGCTGGGCTTCGTTCGACGCTGGCTGGTGGTGGGGCCGTTCGACAACGAAGACCGCGGCGGGCTCGACGTGGAGCACGGCCCAGAGGCGGACTTCGCGCAGGCGATCGTGCCGGGACGCGCTTACTCTGGAAAGGAGCGCCCGGTGCGCTGGCGGGCGGCGCCGGACGCGTTTCCGTTCGGCTACATCGACTTCGGTTCGCTGCTGCGGCCAGAGCGGAAGATCTGCGCGTTTGCCACGAGCTTCGTGCGCGCGAAGGCCGGCTCGAAGGCGCCGCGTGCGATCAGCGCGTGGGTCGGCGCGAGCGGCGGCTTCACGCTCTATTGGAACGGGCGGCCGGTGCTGAAAGACCCGGCGCATCGCGGTCACGATGCAGATCGCTTCGCCACCCAGCTGAGCTTGAGCCCTGGCTACAACGGGCTGACCGTGAAGGTGTGCAGCGACGATGCGCCGCCGGCCGTCTCGGTGCGTCTGGGGGACGCCAGCGGCGCGCCCGACTTGGCACTGGAAACCACCAACGACCTGGGGGCCAGCGCCGAGGCGGCCAAGCGGGCACCGGCTGCGCCCGACAAGAAGGCCGCGCTGCCGGCCGCGCGGGGTCCACTGGGGCCGGTGCAGGCCTTCCAGGCCGTGGTGACCGGCAAGACCGCGCGGGCCGCCGATCTGGAGGCCTGGGCGCGCTACCTGCAAGCGACCAGCGGCGACGACAGGAACAAGCACGAAGCGCGCGACGCGGCGCGGCGCGCCGCCGAGCTCGAGCCCAGCGTGGGGCGACTGCTCTTGGCCGGCGAGCTCGCCGAGGACCGCAACCAGCGACGCGAGTGGATCGACAAGGCCGAAGCGCTGACCAAGAAGCGCGGCAAAGAGAGCGTGGACGTTCTTCTGGCCCAGGCCGAGCTGGCGCGCACCGGACTGAGCTGGCAGACCGCGACACGCCATTTCGATCGCATCTTGGCCATCGACCCCGACCAGGTCGATGCCATCGCCGGGCGCGTGGCCACGTACAACACCGCCGGCCTCAAGCGCACCGCGCTGGCAACGCTGGAAGGGGCGCTGCAGCGCAACCCGAATGCGCTGGGCTTGCTCAACATGTATGCCTCGCAGCTGCGCTCGCTTGGGCGAACCACCGAGGCGGGCGAGGCCGAGGCGCGATACGCCGCACTGCGCTTCGACGACCCGGCGCTGCTCAACGCCCAGATCGATCTGGCGCTGACGCGCAACGACCGTGCAGCGACCACCCGCTGGGTGGACCGCCTGCTCGAGATCGACCCCGACAGTCAGTGGTCCCATGGGGTGGCGGCGCGGGCGTACCGCACGCTGGGGCAGCCCGAGCGCGCTGTTGCGAGCTATCAACGCGCGCTGGCACTGGCGCCGGAAGACGTGGGAACGCTGCGCGCGCTGGCGGATCTGCAGGGCGATCTGGGGCGGCGCGACGAGCAGCTGAAGCTGCTGCAAGCGATCTTGAAGATCCGCCCGCAAGACAAGGACGTACGCGAGTACGTGGAGCACATCGAGCCGCAGAAGCCACGACCGGACGAGGCCTGGGCGTGGAAGAGCGAGAAGTTCTTGAAGCTGCGCCATGCGCCGGCAGCGGGGCAGAACCGGCGCACGCTACGCGACCTGACGGTGACCACCGTTTACGACAATGGGCTCAGCGGCAAGTTCCGGCAGGTGGTGTTCCAGCCGCTGAACGACGCGGGGGCCGCGCTGGCTCGGCAGTACGCCTTCCAGTACGAGTCGGATCGCGAGGTGGTTCAGCTGCGGGGCGCGCGCGTGTACCGCGGTGACGGGCGCACCGACGAGGCGGTGGAGTTCGGCGAGGGCGCTGCGGACGATCCGTCGATCAGCATGTACACCTCGGCGCGGAACTTCTACGTGCAGTTTCCGCGGCTCGACCCCGGTGACGTGGTCGAGCTTCGCTACCGCGTGGACGAGGTGACGCCGCGCAACGAGTACGCCGACTATTTCGGCGAGGTGGTGTACCTGCAGTCGAGCGAGCCGATGCAGAACGCCGAATACGTGCTGATCACGCCCAAGAAGCGCACGCTTCACATCGACGAGAAGGTGCCGGGGCTGAAGCGCGAGACCACCGAGCGCGGGGATCAGCGCATCTATCGCTTCTTCGCCGACAAGGTGCCGCCGCTGGTGCCCGAGAGCGCGATGGCGCCCTGGTCCGAGGTGCTCGGGTTCGTCCACGTGTCGACCTACAAGGACTGGAAGGACCTGGGTCGCTGGTACTGGGGCTTCGTCAAGGAGCAGTTCGACCTGGACGCCGAGACCAAGAAGCTGGCGCGCGAGGTGGCGAAGGACGCGAAGACCGACCAGGAGAAGGTCAAGGCCGTCTACAACTGGGTGGTCAAGAACACGCGCTACGTGGCGCTGGAGTTCGGCATCTACGGCTACAAGCCGCGGCGCTGCGTGCAGACGGTGACCCGCGGCTGGGGCGACTGCAAGGACAAGGCGACGGTGATCGTCACCCTGCTGGAAGAGCTGGGCGTGCCGGCCACGATCGTGATCCTGCGAACGCAGATGCGTGGCGACTTCCGCTCGAGCGTTGCGAGCCTTTCGCCCTTCGATCACGCCATTGCCTACGTGCCGTCGCTGGACCTCTATCTGGACGGCACGGCGGAGTACACCGGTTCGACCGAGCTACCGGACATGGATGCGGGGGCGCTGGCGCTCTTGGTGAACAAGGGCGACGCCAAGCTGGTGCGCCTGCCCGAGCGCGATCCGAAGAAGAACGTCCTTGCCCGCACGGTGGTGGCCCAGGTCGCCGCGACCGGCGACGCCAAGCTAGAGCTCGACTATGAAGCGCGAGGCTCGGAAGCGGCAGATTGGCGCCGGCGCTATCATGCCGAGCAGACCCGGCGCACGCGGGTGAATGCGGATCTGGGCCACGAGTTCCCGGGCTTCGAGATCGCCGCCGGGGCGACCGGCATCGTGGCCGGCGATCTGCAAAACCTGGAGGTGGCGCCGAAGTTGAAGGTGCGGGGCACCGCCCGGGGCTTCGCGCGGAAAGAGGGAGACGCGCTGAGCATGGCGGTCACGCCCAGCGTGCGACTCACCGCGAACTTCGCTGCGCTCTCGCAGCGCAAGCAAGACGTGCGGATCGCGTCGTTCTCGACCATCGACGACACCTTCGTGGTGAAGCTGCCGCCCGGGGCGAAGCTGAAATCGGCGCCCCAGCCGGCCGAGGGCAGCTCGCCGTTCGGATCGTACCGGGTGGAGCTGGCCGTGGCCGGCGGACAGGTCACGGTGAAGAGCCGCGTCGAGGTCAGCGCCACGCGCGTCACGCCGGCGCAGTACCCCGCATTCAAGAAGTTCTGCGAAGACGTGGACCGCGCCATCGGAGCGCGACTGGTGGTGGAGCAGTGAAGCGTTTCATCTTCTTGATCCTGTTGGTGCTGACTGCGGCCTGCGCCGGCGGACGCGGCGCCGAGCACGCGCAGACACCGCTGGCCGAGCTGCGACGGGTGGGGCCCGCCACCACCAGCGCCGAGCTTGCCGGCGAGTGGCTCTTGGCAGAGCTGATCTCGCCGGGCGGCGACGCCCGCACCGCAGTGAAGGCCCGGGCGCGACTCGACGAGATCGGCGGCGGCGGGATGCTGGCGCACCTGGCGCGCGGGCTGGACGACGCCATTCACGGGCGCATGCAGAGTGCGCCGGACCACTATCTGAACGCGACCCGCGCAGCGCGCGCTTCGAACGATCCGCGCGCGCCCATGGTGGCGTGGTTTGCGGCGAACCGGGCGGTGGCGCTGAGAAGCCACGGCAAAGACCTGTGGCCGCGCTGGCAGTCGTTCGTGTCCGACGCGATGAAAGAACCGCTGAGCATGGGCTGGCGCGCGCGGGCCGAGCTGGTCGAGTGGTGGGCCGACGAGGCGTATGCCGGCGCCACCCGGAACGTGGAGCAGCAGTCGGCGCGCGAGTACGGCTGCGTGGGCAACCTGCGCCTCGCGGGGCCCTTTGGCCGCGGCGTGGCGCCCGATTCGTACCGCCGTTTCGACGCCGAGCGCCCCGGTCCGTGGCCCGAGCGGTGGGAGCCATCGCGGGGGGCGCCCGTGGCGCCGCGCATCTTGAGGTCCAAGCAAGAAGGGTGCTTCTTGCGCGTGGACGAACCGGTGAGCGCCGGCGTCTTCTATGTCGAGACGTTCATCGAGCTCGAGGCACCGGCGGAAGTGATCGTCGCCGCGCAGGGCGCACTGGCGTTGTTCGTCGACGACGCGAAGCTGCTCGATCGTGACCCGCGCATCTGGGGGGTGTGGCCGCGCTTCGGCGTGCACACGTGGCTGGAGGCAGGTCGCCACCGGGTGGTGGCGCGCCTGGCCGATCCGCAGACCAGCGTGCGCGTGCTGACGGCCGACGGCCGCCCGGCGAAGGTCACGACCTCGAGCGACGCGGCCGCACCCTACAGCGTGGTGCCGCCGAAGACGGTGTCGGACCCGAACCTGGTGAGCCGGCAGGTGAAGAACGGCGACGTGGTGGATCCAGGGGACGACCTGTCGCGGTTCTTGCTGGCGTATCTGGCCTATGCCGAGGGGCAGGGGGACGTGGCCGCGGTCTTGACCGAGCCGCTGCTCAAAGAGAGCGCGAGCGCCACCGGTCTGGTGCTGGGGGCGTCGGCCACCTTCGCCGACAAGGACCCGCTGTTCGACCAGACCAGCGTCCGCGATCTGTCGCGCGAGCTGCACGAGCGCGCGTTGAAGAAAGATCCGAAGCTCTGGCAGTCGGAGCTGAGCTTGGCGCTGTGGCAGGGCGAGCGCGCAGGCCCGACCGAGGCCGTGCGCCGCCTGCGCAAGCTGACCGACGACTACCCCCAGGTGTCGGGGCTCGCGTTCGCTCTCGCCCGGTTGTACGGCGAGCTGGGCTGGAGCGCGGAATATGCCCAGACCGCCAAGAAGCTGGCCGAGCGCTTCCCCGACGACATCGAGGCGCTGTCGACCGCGCTCTCGGTCTACGAGTCCCAGGGCGAGCGGTCGAAAGCAGAGGAACTGGCCAAACGCATCAAGCGCCTGGCCCCGGACAGCGAGGTCGATCTGACGCGCGCGCTTGCCCGTGAAGACTTCGCGGCGGCGACGCGCGAGCTTCGCCGGATTGGAGCGCGCCACCCCGAGCGCAAAGACGTGGCCGAGCGCCTGCACGACGTGCTGGTGCGTGCCGGCAACACCGCCGAGACGTGGAAGAAGCTCGAGGCCGCCATCAACAAGAGCCCGCACGACGGTGGAGCGCGGCTGGCGCTGGCCGACGCCCGCTTGGGCGCTGGAGAGCGCGACGCCCTGCGCAAGGCGCTGGTCGACGCCCTGGCAAACGGCGCCGGCACGGTGGCGCTGGAAGAGGCCATCGATCTGGTCGAGGGCACGACCGAGCTCGAGCATTATCGGCTGGACGCCCGCAAGATCATCCGGGACTACGAGGCGAGTGGCGTGACCTTGCAGGGCACGGCAGCGCGCGTGCTCGACTATGCCGCGATCTGGGTCCACGACGACGGCTCGAGCCGCATGCTGGAGCACGAGGTGGTGCGCATTCAGAGCCCCGAGGCCATCGGCAAGCTGGCAGAGCACCCGAAGCTGGAGGGCGTGGTGCTGCACGCGCGCGTGATCAAGAAGGACGGCCGCGTGCTCGAGCCGGAGGAAGTGCCCGGCAAGCCGACCATCACCTTTCCGCACCTCGAGGTGGGCGACTACATCGAGACCGAGCACGTGATGACCAAGGCCGGAGACGGCCGGGGCAAGCAATACGTGAGCCCGCACTGGTTCTTCCGCGAAGAGAACATCGCCTACTCGCGCAGCGAGTTCGTGGTGATCGTGCCGGACGGCAAGCAGCTCGAGATCGAGACCCTGGGCAACGTGCCGCCGCCGACGGTCGAGAAGAAGGACGGCACCGTCAGCCGACGCTGGCGCGTGGACAAGAGCCCTGCGGCCGAGGTGGAGCCGGGCAGCCCGCCGATCACCGAGTTCTTGCCGAGCGTGCGCCTGGGCTGGGGCATCGAGCTCACCGAGCGCGTGGCAGCGCTGGGCGACTCGCTGAGCGACGTGGCGCCGGTCGACCCGCGGGTGCGGCGCATCGCGCGTAAAATCGTCGATCCGGTGGCGCCCGCCGAGACGCGTGAGCGCGCGCGCCGGCTGTACCGCTGGGTGCTCTCGAACGTGGAAGAGGGCCAAGAGCCGGACGGACGGCGCGTGGTGGTGAGCAAGCGCGGCAATCGCTGGCGCGCGTTCATGACGCTGTGCCGCTCGCTCGGGATCCAGACCGAGTACGCCGTGGCCAAGAACCGGCTGTCGCCGGAGTCGGTGGGCAAGATCACCAGCGCCACTCAGTTCGTCGAGCCCCTGGTGCGCCTCAAGACCAAGCAGGGGGACCTGTGGCTCACGGTGAGCAGCAAGTTCGCGCCGTTCGCCTACGTTCCCGCCGAGGTCCGTGGCGTGCCCGCCTATGTGCTGGCCGAGAGCGGCCCCAAGCTGGTCATGACACCGGCCGGCGGCACCGAAGACGCCGTGACCTACGAGGGCTCGGTGGAGCTGGCGCCGGACGGGTCGGCCAAGCTGGATCTGACCCAGCGCTTCACCGGAAAGTACGCGATGGCCGTGCGCAGCGCGTTCATGCAACTTCCCGAGAGCCAGCTGCGCGATCTGGTGGAGTCGAAGCTCTTGGGCCGCGCGCTGCGCGGGGCCCGCTTGATCAAGCACGAGATCGCCCAACTGGACGACCTGGATCAGCCGTTGCTCTTGAAGATGCGCGCCGAGATGGCGGGCTTTGCCCAGCAGACCAGCGGTGAGCTGGCGATCTCGCCGCCGTTTTCGCCGCGGGTGGCGCAGCTGGCGGCGCTGCCGACCAGGCAGACGCCGCTGATGATCGGCGAGGCCACGCACCAAGAAGTGCGGCTGCGGGTGCAGTTGCCCAAGGGTGCGGCGCTCCGCGACGTGCTGGCAGGAAGCACCATCAAAGACGGTGACCGGTCAGTGAAGGTGGCCGATCGTCTGGAGGGCGACGCGATCGTGCTCGATCGCGTGCTCGACATCCCCGCCGGACGCGTCAAGCCGGAAGCCTACCCCGCGTTCCTGGACTTTGCTCGCCGGGCCGACGCGGCGCTGGGCCGCGACGTGCGCGTGCGCGTGGGGCGCTGAGCCTCACTTGTCGGGCTTGGTGGACTCGGCGTCCTTCTTGGCCTTGGCGTCGGCCTCTTTCAGTCGCGCCTCGATGCGCTTCTTCACCGCGGCATAGTCCGAGACCAGCTTGGTCCAGCTGGCGATCTTGCCCTTGCGGTCCTCGGCGGACTTGGGGAACGCCTTGGCCGCGGGCTGCTGCTGGGCGAACTGCGCGTAGGCGTTCCAGCGATCGGTGGCGTCGTCGAACGACTTCTGCCGCTCGCGCAGATCGGCGAGCACGAACAAGATCTTGGCCTTGAGCGGGTGGTCGGTGCCCACGAACCGAAGCGCGGCGACCCACGAGGTCTCTGCCTCTTGCGTGTCGTTCTTGGCGAGGTGCGCTTCGCCGATGCGATAGTGACCCAGGGCGTTCTGCGGCTCTTTGGTGATCGCCTCTTTGTAGGCCGCGATGGCGCCGTCGAAGTCGCGGGCCACGTACAGGTCGTCGCCCTTCTTGATCTGCTCCCAGAACGGGCTGATCCCCTTGACCCCCTGCGGATCTTTGCGCGGACCCGCGTCGTCCTTCGCGGCCGCGGGCAGCGCGAGCACGAGCGACACGAGCGGCAGCACCCAGAACCTGCTCTTCATGCCCGAGAAGCTATCATGGGCCCGAGCGGCGACGCGACAAGACCCGGGCAAACCCCGGGAAATTGGCGCGTTTTCCCGGCCAGACGTGGTAACACGACAGACATGCGCGTCTCCGCGTATCCGTGGGCGTCGCTCGAGCGACTACCCCGCGCCGCCCACCGCGAGCTCGGGCGCGCGCGGCGCGCGCTGTCGCGGTCGGTGCGCGTCAGCGGGCTCGCGAAGGCCGCCAGCGAGCTCTTGTCGGTCGAGACGGTGCTGGTGCCCGGCGACGTGACCCTCGAGGTGATGCCGGTGGACGCCGATGCCATCGCCTTCGAGGCAGCCGATGGCTCGCGCCTGGCGCTGGCGCTGGAGCCGGCGCTGATCTCTGCCGTGCTCGGGCGCGTGCTGGGGCGCCCGGCGGGGCTCTCGGCGCCCGGCACGCGACTGGATGCCACCGCGGCCGGGGCCATGGCGGCGGTGGCGGTGGAGATCGCCCGCCGAAGCGGGGCTCCGCAGGCGCTGGCGGCGACGGCGCGGAGCCTGGCCGGCGAGACCTGCGTGCAGGTCACGGCGACGGTGCTGTACGACGGTCGACCGTACGCGGCCCGCGCGTGGGTGAAGCCGGCGGCGGCGGACGAGCCCGAGGTGAGCCTGGCAGAGCTGGGCGAGGTGCCGATCGCGCTCGGCGTGGTGGTGGCCCGCAGCCTGGCCAGCCCCGACGAGATCGCCGCGCTGGTTCCGGGTGACGCCTGGCTGCCGGGCGCGGGTTGGTGGATCGACCACACGGGCGCGGGCCGTGCCGCGCTGGCGGCACCGGGGAGCGAACGAGGGGTTTCGCTGGCCTTGGCCTCCGACGGGCAGGCCGTGTTAGGGGACGAAGTGGTCGAGCTTTCGCTCGACGTGGAAGGCGCGATGAGCTCGGAGCGAGACGACGTGGGTGGGGTGCTGGCCGAGGCGGTGCTCGACGCACCGCTGGTGGTGCGCGTCGAGATCGGGACGGTTTCGCTCACGGCCCGTGAGTGGGCCGCGATGGCGCCGGGAGACGTGATCGAAACTGGCCGGCGAATCAACGAACCGGTGGTGCTGCGGGTCGCCGGCCGCGAGGTCGCCCGGGGCGAGCTGGTCGAGGTCGAAGGCGAGCTGGGCGTTCGCATCCGCGAGATCGTGAGCGGAGGGGCGCGGTGAGGCTCTGCGTCGCCATCGCGCTCGTGGCGATGGGCTGCGACAAGCCTGCGCCTCCGGCACCCGCGGCCAGCGCGTCGGCCACGCCACAGGTGACCAGCGCGGCGCCGGCCGCCAGCGCGAGCACGGCGCCCAGTGCGGCGCCGGCGAAGGAACAGAGCTGGCGCGGCGAGTACACCGCGCAGGCTTACGCCATCGAGGTCCCGAAGAACGAGGGCGCGCGAGAGTGGGGCGACGACGACGGCGGCGAGCTGTCGGGTAAGGGCACTCTCGCCTTCACGGTCACCGCCTCGGGGACCATCCACGGCAGCGCGAGCGGTGCGCTGGGCGAGCACGCCGTGGTGGGCCAAGTGGAGGGCGACGCGCTGCGCATTCGCTTCGTACCCAAGGCGCCCGGCGACCGCGCCTTCGGCGGGGTGGCAGTCTTGGCGCGCGAAGGCGACGCGATGAAGGGCCGCTTGCAAGGCTCGACCGGCGACAGCAAGACGGTGCGCGACGCGCTGATCAGCGTCAGCCGCGAGGGCGCGGGCACCGCGCAAAGCCCGGCTCCGTCGTCGTCTCGGTGACGAATCGTGCTAGATCGCGGCGGTGTCCACGGCGCTGCTCGACTTGACCGTGCTCGCAACCCACGCGAGGACGCGGGGCATCGGGCGCTATGTCGCGGACCTTGCGCTGGGCCTGGCCCGCGCGGGCAAGCGCGCCGATGATCTGCGCGTGCTGGGGGTGGAAGAGCTGGGGTTTGCCGGCGGCGCGCAGGTCACCGAAGATCTGAGCGGCGCAGTGCAACGGTTGAGCCGGAGCTCGGTGCAGGCCCACGCGACCTGGGCCTACCGCGTGCGCGTGGCGCTGTCGGCGGCGGCGCGCGCTCTGTCGCCCGACGTGCTCCACACGGGTCACCCGAACGCCACGCCGCTGGGCAACCCCGGATGCCCGCGCGTCACGACCTGCCACGATCTGATCCCACTGCGCTTTCCCAAGCACTATGTCGGCTGGCGCGACGGCACGCGGGCGAGCCGAGAGTGGCTCGACCGGCGGCGCTTCCACTCGGCGGACCACGTGATCGCAGTGAGCGAATCGACGGCCAACGACCTGATCACCCTCTTGGGGGTGTCGCCGCAGCGGATCACGGTGGTGCACAACGGCGTGGATCTGGCTCGCTGGTCGAGCGAGCCGGGCGAGCAAGACGGCGCTGTGCGGGCGCGGCTGGGCCTGAGCGAGTCGCACTATGTGCTCTGCGTGGGATCGGCGGATTTTCGCAAGAACCACCACGGCATGCTGGCGGCGCTCGCCAAGGTCCGCAGGGCTCGTCCGGACTCGGACGTGGTGATGGTCTGGGCCGCGCGCCTCGATCTGGGGATGCAGCTCGAGCTGCGGCGCTCGGCGCTGGAGCACGGCGTCTCGGGCGCGCTGAAGCTGGTGGGGTACGTGTCCGACGAGGAGCTGGCGGCGCTGTACCGCGGCGCGGTGGCCCAGCTGTTTCCATCGCGCGCCGAGGGCTTTGGCTACCCGGTGGTCGAGGCGATGGCCGCAGGCTGCCCGGTGGTCACCAGCGATCGCTCGAGCCTGGCCGAGATCGCCGGGGACGCGGCGTACCAGGTGGATCCGGAGGACGACGACGCCATCGCAGACGCGATCCAGACCTTGCTCACCGACTCGGGTGAGCGCGACCGGATGAGCGCGCGGGGCACGGTTCGCGCGCGCCGCTTCGCGCTCGAGCGAATGGCCGAGGGCACGCTCGAGGTGTATCGCGACGTGGTGGCGCGGGCGCGGAGGGGCGATTGAGTGACGAACTTGCCGCGCGCCTTGCGGCCGTGAACGCGCGCATCGCGCGGGCCGTGGAGGGTGCCGGCCGACCGCTGGGGTCGGTGCGCCTGCTCGCCGTCTCGAAGACCAAGCCAGCGGCCGACGTGCGCGCCGCGTATGCCGCCGGGCAGCGAGATTTCGGCGAGAACTACGTGCAAGAGCTGGTGGACAAGGCCGCCGCGCTGGCCGATCTGGCTGGCATTCGCTGGCACATGATCGGCCATCTGCAGCGCAACAAGGTGCGGCACGTGGTCAAGCTGGTGAGCGCCGTGCACACCGTGGACTCGGTGCGGCTGGCGGAAGAGCTGGGCAAGCGCGCGGGCGACGCCGGGCGCAGCCCGCTGACCACGCTGGTGGAGGTCAACGTGGGCGGCGAGGCGCAGAAGAGCGGCTGCAGCCCGGAAGAGCTGGGTTCGGTCTTGGCGGCGGTGGAGCGGGCACCGGGCCTGGCGCTGTCTGGGCTGATGACCGTGCCACCCCACACCGACGACCCGGCCGGCGCGCGCCCGTTCTTCGACCGCCTGGTCGCGCTGCGGGACGCACACGGCGGCGCGGCCCGGTTGCCCGAGCTCAGCATGGGCATGACCCACGACCTGGAGCACGCCATCTTGGCCGGGGCGACCTGGGTGCGGGTGGGCACGGCCATCTTCGGAGAGCGCGGCTGATGGCCGCCCGTCGGCGCGAGGCTCTCGTCCAGCCGACCCTCTTGGCGGCGAAGGCGAGCGGCAGCGCGCCGCTGGCCGACCGCATGCGCCCGCGGGCGCTGGGGGACGTTGTGGGCCAGCGCCACCTGATCGGCGAGGGCAAGTGGCTGGCCGACGCGATCCTTCGCGACCGCGTGCCGTCGCTCTTGCTGTGGGGTCCCCCCGGCGCCGGGAAGACCAGCCTGGCCCACGTGATCGCCGGCTCGACGCGCTCGGAGTTCGTGCCCTTCTCGGCAGTGCTGGGCGGCGTGGCCGAGCTCCGCGAGATCATCGACGCGGCGCGCGAGCGTCTGGCCTATCAGGGCCGGCGCACCACGCTGTTCGTCGACGAGATCCACCGCTTCAACAAGAGCCAGCAAGACGCCTTCTTGCCCCACGTGGAGGCTGGCACCATCACGCTGATCGGCGCCACCACCGAGAACCCTTCTTTCTCGGTGAACGCGGCGGTGCTCTCGCGCTGCAAGGTGCTGCGGTTGCACGCTCTGGACGAGGACGACCTTGCGGGCCTCTTGGCGCGCGCGCTGAGCGATGGCGAGCGCGGGCTGGGTGCACGCTCGGTCACCGCGGCACCCGAAGCGCTGCGCCTGATCGCACAGAGCGCGAGTGGTGACGCGCGGCGGGCGCTGGGTTTGCTGGAGACGGCGGTCACGCTCTTGCCCGAGGGCCAGGCGACGCTCGAGCCCGACGACGTGAAGCGCGGCGCCGAAGAGCGCACGCTGCTCTACGACAAGAGCGGCGAAGAGCACTACAACGTGTCGAGCGCGCTGATCAAAGCCATGCGCGGCAACGACCCCGACGCCGCCATCTACTGGCTGTTGCGCATGCTGGACGCCGGCGACGACCCGCTGTTCCTTTCCCGCCGGTTGATCATCTTTGCCAGCGAGGACGTGGGCAACGCGGACCCGCGCGCGCTGCAAGTGGCGGTCGCCGCAGACGACGCCTTCCGGCGGGTGGGGTTGCCCGAGGGCGTGTATCCCCTGGCGCACGCCTGCCTGTATCTGGCGAGCTGCCCCAAGTCGAACGCGGTCAAGCGGGCCATCGAGGCCACGCGGGCCTCGCTGGCCGAGCGGGGGGCGCTGCCAGTGCCGATGAAGCTGCGCAACGCGGTCACCCCGTTGATGCGCGACGAGGGCTATGGCCAGGGCTATCAGTACGCCCACGATTTTCCGGGCAGCCACGTTGCCGGCGAGAGCTACCTTCCGGACGAGCTGGTCGGGCGTCGCCTGTATCAGCCCTCGAACGAGGGGCTCGAGAAGCAGATCCGGGAACGCCTGGAGCGAATCAACCGCCGCCCGGAGAAATGACCACGCCGATCTCGGGCATGTTCCGGTACTTCTGCGCCCAATCCAGGCCGTAGCCCACCACGAACACGTCGTCGATGGTGAAGCCCAGGTAGTCGATCGACACCTTCTTCTTGGTCCGCGCGGGCTTGTGGAGCAGCGCGCAGATCTTCACGCTGGCGGCGTTGCGCGCTTGCACCTGGTGCATCAGGTAGTCGAGCGTCAGGCCAGTGTCGACGATGTCCTCGACGATCAACACGTCTTCGCCGTCGACGGGCCGGGCCAGATCGAGCGTGATCTGCACCACGCCGCTGCTGGTGGTGTCGTCGCCATAAGACTGCACACCCAGGAACTCGACACGCAGCGGCAGATCGATGGCCCGGGCCAGATCGGCGGCGAACACGAAGCTGCCCTTGAGCACGCACAAGAGGACCAGCGGCCGATCCCGATAGTCGCGTGTGATGAGCGCGCCCAGCTCGCGAATGCGCGCCTGGATCTGCTCGGGGGTGTACAGCGTCTCGACCTTCTCTCGGTACCAACCGTCGCCCATCACCCGCGGGTACCGATTCGCGACGCGCCCGTCAATCTGCGCGTGGCACCGTGACGCCGACCTTCACGTCACGTCCGTCGGTGAGCCAGAAAGCTGCCCCGTCCTGGTCTGTGCGTAAGGTGTGGATCCCTCGCTTGCGGAGCGCCGCCAGCGTCTCGGGATGGGGGTGACCGAAGCGGTTCCTGAGTCCACAGGAAATCCCCACGTGGGTGGGTCGTGCTGCTGCCAGGAGCGCCGGGCTGCTCGAGGTCCGGCTGCCGTGGTGGCCAAGCTTCACGAAGTCCGCGGCCAGCGCGCCGCGGTGACGCAGGACCAGCTCGGCCTCCTCTTCTCGCTCGGCGTCACCGAGCAAGAGCGCACGCCGCTGGCCGAGGGAGAGCGCGAGCACGATGGAGTTGTCGTTGCCGTCGCGGCCGGGAACGAAGTCGGGGCAGGGTGCGAGCACGCTGACGGTTGCGGCGCCGAACTGCCGCTGGCCACACAGCTCACCGGGGCGCACGACGCGGGTACCACGCTGGCGCAGGCTCGCCAAGAGGGCGCGATACACCGGACCTGCGCCTTCGCGCTCGCCCTGACCGTTGTCCCAGAGCTCGCCCACGCTCACCCGCTCGAGCGCCCCCGCGAGCCCGCCGAAGTGGTCGGGGTGCGGGTGCGTGAGCACGACGATGTCGAGGTGCTTGCGGCGGCGCGCGCGCAAGATGGGTGCGATGACCCGTGCGCCGGGATCGATGGGGCTGCCGACGGTGCCACCGCCGTCGACCAGCATCAGCGACCCATCGGGGAGATCGATCAAGAGCGCGTCCCCCTGACCGACGTCGAGCAGCGTGATGCGCAGCCGATCGCGCGGATGCCCGGCACGAACTGCCGCGAGCTCGACCGCCACCAGCAAGAGCACGCCGGCGCCGAGCCACGCCCAGCGTGGGCGGCGGAGCCAGGCGCCGATCACCGCCAGCGACAGCGCGGCCAGGTGCCACGCGCCCGGCGCGGGGATGGGAAATGCCACCCAGGTTGCGGACGCGCCGAGGTGCGCCACGAACCGCACCCAGAGCAGGGCGCCGGAGCCCACCAGCGCCACGCCGCGTTCCAGCCCCGGGATCGCGCTGATCAGCGGGTGCAGCAGGCAGAGCGGCAGCGCCACCGCTTCGCCGATCGGAGCCGCAAGGCCGTTCGCCACCACGCCCGCCAGCGTCTGGTCGGGCGACATGAGCGCCAAGAGCGGCGCGCAGGGGATCATCGCCGAGAGTGTGGTGGCCACCGACCCAACCACGAAGCGAAGCACGCGCTGATCGATCCGCTCGCAGAGCGCGCCGAAGGGGCGCCCGAGCACCACCAGGCCCACGGTGGCCGCCGCCGACAGCAAGAACGACACGTCGAAGGGCAGCAGCGGGTCCGCGCACACGCCGGCGATGAGCGAGACGGCCAGCGTGCGCTCGGGGCGCGCGTGTCGCCCGAGGGCCCGGATGGCGTACGCGGCCGCCAGCATCCACGCGGCGCGCCAGGCCGAGCCGCTGCCGCCCGCGAAGTCGGCGTAGACCAGCGCCGTGGGCACGCCCGCTGCTGCGGCGATGCGCCCGGCGTCCACCCGGGCGGCGAGGCGCTCGATGCGCACCAGAAGCGCGGTGAGCGCGCCGATCAACGAGGCCACGGCGAAGACCAGGTGCGTGCCGCTCACGGCCAGCAGGTGCGACAGCCCACTGTGGCGAAACGCGCGGTCGTCGTCCGGGGCAAGGTCGGACTCGCCGAGCACCAGCGCCCGCGCCAGCGGTGCCGCAGCCGGCACGAAAGAGCGGTCGATGGCGCCACGTGCGTGGTTGCGGGCCGCGTCGATCCAGGCTGAAAGTGAGCGGGACCGGAAGACCAGCTCGGCGGTGAGGGCGGCGCCGCTGGCCGTGGCCTGGCGGCGCGCGGCCCCCGGCACGGGATCGGGCAGCTCGCGGTTGCGGAACAGCTCGACGGGGGCAAGCTGCGCGATCACGGCCAGCTGATCGCCGCGCCGGAGATCGTGGTGCTCGGTGTGGAGGCGCGCCGTCAGGCCAGCGACGGCAGCGCCCTCGCACTCGAGCTGGCTCAGCTCGGCCAGGAACGAGGTGCGATCGCCGTGCCGGGTGGGCGAGGCGATGATCCGCGCGACCGCGGCGCAGCGTGTGGGCTGCCGGAACGCGGACCGGGCCTTCTGCCACTCTCGCTGATACCGGCCGAGGGCCGCGTGCGCACCCATGCCGCCGGCACCGAAGGCGAGGGCGGCGATCAGCAAGACGCGTGCTTGCACCCGGCCGAGGGCCAGCGCCAGCGCGACGACGAAGGCGATCAGCGTGGCCGCCGGCGCCACCGTGGCGAGGGGACCGGCGGCCAGCGCCAGCGCGACGATCAAGAGTGAGTCGGCGCGCACGAAGCACGCGAGAGCAATCCGCGGACCAATGCCCAAATGACGAAAGCGCCCGGGTAAGCCCGAGCGCTTCGTCGTTCGATGACTGGCGAGGCGCCGGTCACCGGGTGGCGATCGCCACTATCCGCAGTACGCCGAACACGCTTGCGCGTTGTTCTGCGTGGCGCACATGCAGGTCTCGCAGTTGTCGGTGCAGCCCGAGCAGCTTGGGTACTCGCACGAGCCCGTGCCGCCACCCATGCCGCCACCGCCACCGCCGGCCACGCCGCCCGTGCCGCCGCCGCCCGTGCCGCCGCTGCCGCCACCACCCGTGCCGCCGGTGCCGCCGGCAAGGCAGGCGGCGAGCTTACCTTCGTCGCACCCCGAGCTGCCGAAACAGCTGGCCGCGTTCGGGTACTGAGCACAGATGGAAGCGCACTGCGCGGGGTTGCCCCCGCACTCGGTCGCGGCGGCCTGGCACGCGCTGGCGCAGTCGCCACCGCCGCCGCCCGTCCCGCCCGTGCTGCCGCCCATGCCGCCGTCACCGCCACCTTGACCGCCGCCGCCGCCTTGTGCGCCGCCGCCGGGGGTGGTGATGCCGCCGCCCTTGGTGGGCTGGCTCTTGTTGCCGGGCGGATTGTGATCGTCGTCGAGACCGGTCACGTCCCCACCGTTGCCGGTGGAGGCGCACCCCAGGAAGATGATCGCGGTACCCAGCCAGATCAAGCTCTTCATCGGCGGATGCTCCCTTCGAGCCAGTCTATCAGAAGTAGTAGAGCGCGGCGACGTTGCTCGTGAAGATGTTCCACGGGTTGTCGTAGACGCTGGTCGTGATCACTGTGTTCTTGTCCTCGTAGGACGTGCTCGCACCCGAGGGCGGGGTGTATTCAGCCGTGCGGCTGACGTTCTGGAAGTACGCGCCGACGCTGCCCTGAAGGCTGAGCTCGGGCACGCCGATGAAGCCGAAGTGCAGCTCGGCGCCCACGCGCACGCCGACCTCGACCAGAAGGCCGCTGAGCTTGAGCTCGTCGTTGGTGGCCAGCACGTCTTTCTGGGTCTGCTGCGCGAAGCCGATGTTCACCTCGGGCACCAGCTGGAAGCTCATGTGCTTGTGGTTGGCGAGGGCCAGTGGAACGCCGGCGTGGATCAGCACGGCGTTGACCCCGGCCTTGTCGGTCGAAGTGTTGCCGTTCTTCGAGCTGCCGCTGGTGCTGCGGAAGCCGAGACCCGCGTCGAGACCCAGGCCTTGATCGAGCCAGTAACGCAGGCCGATGACCGGCGCCTCCTCGACGCCGAGGGCGAGTTGCGTACCGTTGAGGCCGCCAATCGGGACGGAGCGCGCACCGAGATAGCCGACCGCGAACCGCCCCACCATCTGATCGTGATCGGTCTCGCCCTCGGTGGCCTTCGCCTTCGGCGCGCCGCCGGGGAGCGTCATGCCCACATCGGCACTGGCGCCCGCCTCGCCCTCTTGCGCCAGCGCGCCACCCGCGAACGAAACCGTCGCCACCACCACAGCCGCTCCAACACTGAGCTTCGACATGCGCATCTACTGATCCTCCGATGAAGGCCGCTTCGGCCCGGGAACTGAAAAGGGTGCCCTGCTTGGGGCGGGCGCATGGTTGCCCGAGGGCGACGACGCAGTCAACAAACCCATGCCCAAGCAAGAAAGGCGGGTTTTGCCCGCTCGGGCTGCTCTTACGAGACCGCTGGTGCCCATCTTCCCCGCCTGGCGGTAGAACAGGCCGGTGACCGTGGATAGACGCGCGTTTCTGGCGGCTTTGGCCGCCCTGGCGTGCGCGCGGGCCCGCCCTGCGGGGGGCCCGGCACTGCGGGTGGTATCGCTCTCGCCCGCCACCACCGAGGCCGTGTTCGCCCTGGGTCATGGGCCCCGGGTGGTCGGGCGCTCGCGGTACTGCGACTTCCCGCCCGAGGTGAAGAGCGTCCCCCCGGTGGGCGGGTTCGTCGACCCCAGCCTGGAGGCCATCTTGGGGGTGAAGCCGGATCTCGTGGTGGGGGTGCAGGGACCGGGGCTCCGCGACTTCGCCGAGCGACTGGACGCGCGCGGCATCGGCACGTTCTTCCCGCCGACCCAGAGCTTCGCCGAGATCGGCGCGATGCTGGTCGGGCTCGCGCGCCGCCTGGGGGACGAGTCGCGGGGGGAAGCGGAGCGCACCCGGCTGGAGCGCGAGCGACTGCAGGTCGAGCAGGCCATCGTGGGCCGACCACGCCCCCGTGCGCTGTTCGTCTTCGGGTTGCGGCCCATCGTGGTGGCGGGGGCCGGCAGCTTCCCCGACGAGATGCTGCGCCTGGCGGGCGCGAGCAACGCCATCGTCGGCGACGAGCAGCGCTTCCCCACCTTGGGCGTGGAGCGCGTGCTGGCGCTCGACCCCGACGTGGTGATCGACGCCACCGGGGGGGCGATGCGCGAGGGCATCTCGATCACCAAAGATCTGCCGGGCTGGGGAGAGATCCGGGCGGTGCGCGAGGGCCGGCTGATCGTGGCCAGCGACGATCGCTTGCTGCGCCCGGGCCCGCGCGTGGGGCAGGGCCTGGCGATCTTGGCGCGCGCGCTGCACCCGGGAGCGAGCATCCCGTGAAGATCCGCGCCGACGTGCTGCTGGTGGAGCGGGCGCTGGCCGCGTCACGCGCGCAGGCGCAAGCGCTGATCTTGGCGGGCCGCGTGTTCTCGGGTGAGCGGCGCGTGGAGAAGGCCGGCGAGACGCTGGCAGAGGGCGCAGAGCTCTCGGTGCGCGGAGGCCCGCGCTACGTGTCGCGAGGCGGCGACAAGCTGGAGGGCGCGCTCGCGGACCTGGGGGTCGACGTGAGCGGCACGGTGGTGGTGGACATCGGCGCGTCGACCGGTGGCTTCACCGACTGCGTGCTGCAGCACGGCGCGACACAGGTCTTCGCCGTGGACGTGGGGCACGGTCAGCTGGCGCAGAAGCTACGCGACGACCCTCGAGTGGTGGTGATGGAGCGCACCAACGCGCGCCACCTGGAAGCGGGCGCGTTTCCGAGGCGGATCGAGCTGGTGGTGGTCGATGCCTCGTTCATCGGCCTGGACAAGCTGATGCCAGCGATTGCCGCGGTTCTGCCGGCAGGCGGCCGCCTCTTGGCGCTGGTCAAGCCGCAGTTCGAGGCAGGCCGCGAGGCGGTGCGGCGCGGGCGCGGAGTGATCCGCGATCCCGAGGTCCGCAGCGCGGCCATCGCCGCGGCCAAGGGCGCCATCGAGGCGGCGGGCTTCCGGCTCGAGTCCGAGTGCGATTGCCGGGTGCCGGGTCCGAAGGGCAACGTGGAGTGCTTCGTGCTGGCGATCCGGGCCGCTCAGAACACCAGCACCCAGACGTCGTAGAGCGTGTGCGTCCACACCGCCGGAGCGAAACCGCGGAAGCGGTAGATGACGGTGAACACCACGCCGCAGGTCCAGCGGAACACGAACGAGCGCAGCTCGAACGGGTCGCCGTAGGCGCCGACGTAGTGCCAGCCGCTGAAGACGGCGGCCGCCACCAGCGCCCAGCCCAGCTCCATCAGGCGCGGCCGCACCGGATCGATCATCGGGAACATCAGCTTCAGCACGCGGATGCCGAGGCCGAAGATCACCACGCGGAACGCGATCTCTTCGTAGAGCCCCGCGCCGGCGCTCATCACCGCACCGCTGAAGCCACCTTCGAGGGGTGAGCCCGCCAGCGTCAGCTTGCCCACCACCCAGCCGGCCACGAAGCGCATGGCAACGGCGTAGATCGTGCCCTCGACCGCGATGAACGCGAAGCGCTCCCACTCGAGGGCGTGACCGCGCCCCAGCATCAACAGCACCCCCACGAAGACGGCGCCGATCAGCAGGGTGAGCCCGGCGTAGGCCAGCATGTTGTGGTTGGCCAGCGCGGTGAGCTCGCTGGTGACCACGTCGGCGGCGTTGCGCACCGGCAGGAACACCACGCCCAGGTGGTAGACGATGAAGATCGGCAGCGTGAGGACCAGGTCGGACCAGGCGTCGCTGGCCTTGGCGAAGAACCCAGGCTTCGCTTCTGGTTTCTTCTCGGGCTCGGCCATGTCAGCCGGGCCGAAGGTGGTAGACGACCCACATCACGAGCACGACCCAGAGGAGCACGATGCCGACGAACGGCCCATCTTTCAGCATTTCCTGGGTGGGGCTCTCGGCGCGCGGGCGACTGCGCACCAGGTGCAAGAAGCGCCACACCCCGAGCACCACGAAGGCGGTGCTGGGCCAGAGCCACCTGGTCTTGAAGAACTCCTGGGTGCGCGGATCCAGGGTGTAGGCCACGTAGGTCGCGATGGTCGCCAGGGCGGTCACCGTGAGTGCCACGTCGATGCCCCGCGCGGTGTACGACTCGAGGGCGGCGCGCGTCTTGCCGCTGCCGCCCAGGGCCGCCACCGCCAGCTCGTGCCGGCGCTTGCCGAACCCCAGGAACAGCGCCAGAAGCGCGGTGCACACCAAGAGATAGTGCGAGACCGAGATCTGCGTCGCGAAGCCGCCGCCCATCACGCGCAGCACGAAGCCGGCAGCGATGCAGCCCACGTCCAGATAGGCGATGTGCTTGAGCTTGAACGAGTACGCGACGTTGAGCGCGAAGTAAGCCGCGGCGGCCGCGAAGAACTGCCACGAGCGGAGCGCAGAGCCGGCGAGCGCGCCCGTGACCAGCACCACCGCCAGCACCCGCGCGGCCCCGATCGGCACCCGGCCCGAGGCGATGGGGCGGAAGCGCTTCACGGGGTGCTGCCGATCGGCCTCGACGTCGGCCAGATCGTTCATGGTGTAGACCGCGCCGGCGAGCAGGCAGAACGCGAGGAAGGCCGCGCCGGCACGCCACAACAGGAGCGGGTCGAAGATCTCTTTCGCGAACACCACCGGCGCCAGCACGAAGACGTTCTTCACCCACTGGTGGGGCCGGATGGTCTTGACGATGCCACGCACCCGCCAGACGAGGTCCCCCTCGCTCTTCGGGTGCTCCGACGGAGCCAGGCTCACATGGGGCGGCTCTTCGGGTTCCGAGTCGCGGAGCTCGGCGTCGGTCAGGTCTCGCGGCGCGTCCGCCATCGGAGGCGGGACCTTAGCGCAATCGGGGCGATGGGCGCGACCATCCCCAGCCTTTGCGATCCGAGCTAGTCTCGGGCGCCGTGCTGCCGCCCATTGCTTACCTGGATTTCGCCGGTCGCTGGTACGGACAGGTGAGCCACGATCTGGCCACCAGCGGCGTCACCCAGGTGGGGGAAGACGCGCTGGGCGCAGGTGCGGCGGTGGCCGATCTGGGTGCGCGCGAGCGCTTCCGCGGGGCGGTGGCCACCCGCTACGGCGTGCCGGCGAGCGAGGTGGTGACCACCCTGGGCGCCAGCGGCGCGCTGTTCGTGGCGCACGCGACCCTGCAGGGCCCGGACCGCCGCCTGCTGGTCGAGAGCCCGAGCTACGAGCCGGTGTGGCGCGGGGCCGAGGCGCTGGGCGCCGCCGTGGACCGCTTCGAGCGCCGCTTCGAGGCGGCCTTCGCCCTCGAGGCGGACGCGATCGTCGCGGCGTGTCGCCCCGAGACCGCCGTGGTGGCCATCACCAACCCCCACAACCCGACGGGCATCGTCGCGAGCGACGCGACGCTCGTGGAGCTGGCGGGCGCGCTGGCCACGCGCGGCATCACCTTGCTGATCGACGAGGCCTATCTGGAGCTGGCCGCGCCGCGCACCACCGCGCGCCGCCTGGCGCCGAACATCGTCACGTGCTCCAGCGCCACCAAGTGCTGGGGCGCCGGGTGGACCCGTGCGGGGTGGCTCCTCTTGCCCGAGGGTCTGGCGGCGGCGGCAAGTCGCGTCGAGCGCTACACGCAGGGCATGGCGCCGCCGATCACCTGGGCCTGGGGCGAGCGGGTGGTCACCCGCGCCGATCGGTTGCTCGAGCGCGCGCGCCTGCTGCAGACCGGCAAGCGCGAGCTGGTGGACGCGTTCGTGGCACGGCACTCGAGCCTGGAATGGGTGCCGCCGCCCGCGAGCAGCGTGTTCGGCTGGGTGCGCGACACGCGTGGCGCCGACCTGCTGCCGAAGATCGAGCGCGGCATCCGCGAGCTGGGCGTGATCACCGCGCCGGGCGGGTTCTTCGGCGAGCCCGGCGCGTTTCGCCTGGGCTGGACCAGCGAGCTGAAGAAGCTGCCGGAAGGGCTGAATCGGCTGGCCAAGGCCCTGGAGCTGGAGAGCCGCCCGTGAAGGCAGCGCTGCGACACGCCGAGCTGACGCGAGAGATCCGCGCGCACGACTATCGGTACTACGTGCTCGATGATCCGCTGATCGGCGACCGCGAGTACGACGCGCTGTACGCCGAGCTCGCCCGGCTGGAAGCCGAGCACCCCGAGCTGGCCAGCGCCGACTCGCCGACCCGCCGAGTGGGCGGAGCGCCCCGCACCGATCTGAAGACCGTCGAGCACGTGGTGCCGATGATGTCGCTGGACAACACCTACGACCAGAAAGAGCTGGACGAGTTCGTGCGGCGCGTGCACGCCGGCTTGCCGCACGGCGCCACGCCAGCGTTCTGCGTCGAGCCCAAGCTGGATGGTGCCAGCGTCGAGATCTTGTATCGCGACGGGAAGTTCGCCGGCGGCTCGACCCGCGGCGACGGGGTCGCCGGCGAAGACATCAGCGAGAACCTGCGCACCATTCGCTCGCTACCGATGACCATCGAGCACACCGGGCCGCTCACGCTGCGCGGCGAAGTGGTCATCTATCGACGCGATCTGGAGGCCATCAACCAAGAGCGCGCTGCCGCCGGCGAGCCTCTGTTTGCCAACCCGCGCAACGCGGCAGCCGGCAGCCTGCGCATGATCGACCCGCGCGAGGTGGCCAAGCGCCGCCTGCGCGCCCTGATCTGGCAGGTGGTGGAAGATCTGGGCGGCAGCCACTCGGCGGGGCTGGACCGCCTGGCCGAGCTGGGCCTGCCCACCCATCGGCAGCACCGGATCTGCAGGAACCCGGGCGAGCTGTCTGCCGCGATTGCCGCCATCGAGGACAAGCGCAAGGACTTTCCCTACGAGATCGACGGCGCCGTGGTGAAGGTGGATTCGCTCTCGGAGCAAGCCGTGCTGGGGGCGACCGCCAAGTTCCCGCGCTGGGCCATCGCCTACAAGTTCAGCGCCGAGCGGGCGGTGACCCGGCTGCTCGACATCATCGTGCAAGTGGGGCGCACCGGCGCGCTGACGCCGGTCGCCGTGCTCGAGCCGGTGCAGCTGGCCGGCACGGTGGTGTCGCGCGCCTCGCTCCACAACCGCGAGATCGTAGAGAGCCTGGGGGTGCGCCTGGGCGACCGCGTGAGCATCGAGAAGGCCGGCGAGATCATCCCGCAGGTGATCGCGGTAGAGACCAGCGCACGCCAGGGCGACGAGCGGCCCTGGGCAATGCCCGAGCGCTGCCCGGTGTGCGGCACGCCCGTGGCCCAGGGCGAGGGCGAGGTCGCAGTCTGGTGCCCGAACGCGCGCTGCCCGGCCATCGTCAAGGGCAAGATCATCCACTTCTCGCGGCGCTACGCCATGGACATCGACGGCCTGGCGAGAGCCTGGTGGACCAACTGGTGGACGGCGGGCTGATCGGCGACGTGGCCGATCTGTACGACCTGGACGTGCCCCGGGTGGCCGCGCTGGAGCGCATGGGCGACAAGAGCGCGCAGAACCTGATCGACGCCATCGCCGGTTCGAAAGAGCGGCCGCTCGAGCGTTTGATCACTGGCGTGGGCATCGAGCACGTGGGACAGGTGGCGGCGCGACAGCTGGCCGAGGCGGCGGGTGAGCTCGCGACGCTCCTCGGCTGGACGCCGGAGGAAATCGAGACCCGCGTGGGCGCCATCGCCGGTTTTGGCCCGAAGATGGTGGAGAGCGTGAAGGGCTTCATGGCCGACCCCACCAGCCGCGCGCTGCTCGAGAAGCTGCAGCTTCGAGGGGTTTCGCGCCGGCAGCCGGTGGCCGTGGTGGCCGAGGGCGGGCCGCTCGCGGGCATGAGCTTCTGCGTCACCGGTGTGCTCAGCAAGAAGCGCGAAGACGTGCACGCCGAGATCCGCGCCGGGGGCGGCGAGGTGCACGACAAGGTGAAGAAGGGGACGACGTTTCTGGTTGCGGGGGCCAAGGTCGGCAAGTCGAAGCTGGACGGTGCGAAGAAGTTCGGCGCCCAGGTGATCGACGAGCAGGCCCTGGGGGCGATGTTGAAGGGAGAAGCACCATGACCCGATTCGCACGCGTGGAGCACGAAGGGCGGGCCACCTGGCTCCGCGTGGACGACGGCGCCGTGTTGAAGGGCGCTCCGTGGGTCTCGGAAGAGGTCACGGGCACGGCCGACCCGACGCGCCTGCCGCGCCTGCCGCCGGCCACACCGAGCAAGCTGGTATGCGTGGGGCGCAACTATCGCGCGCACGCCCAGGAGCTGGGGAACGAGGTCCCGAAAGAGCCGCTGCTGTTCTTCAAGCCGCCCTCCAGCCTGCTGGCGCCGGGTGGCACGCTGCTCTTGCCCCCCGAGAGCGAGCGGGTCGAGCACGAGGGCGAGCTGACCATCGTGATCGGCCGGCGCGGCCGGCGCATCGCGCGCGAGCGCGCCCTGGATCACGTCTTCGGTTACACCATTGCCTGCGACGTGACGGCCCGCGACCTGCAGAAGAAGGACGGGCAGTGGACCCGCGCCAAGGGCTTCGACGGGTTCTGCCCGCTGGGCCCCGAGATCGTGACGGGCATCGACCCGGCGGCGCTGGGCGTGCGCGTGCGCGTGGGCGGCAGTCTGCGGCAAGACGGCAACACCCGGGACATGGTGTTCGACGTGGCCGCGCTGGTCGCGTACGTATCGAACGCGATGACCCTGGAGCCCGGCGATCTGATCCTGACCGGAACGCCCGAGGGGGTCGGGCCGCTCGCCGCCGGCGACCAGGTAGAGGTCGAGATCGACGGGCTGGGCGCGCTCGCCTTCGACGTGGCCCGGGAGAGCGTCGCGGGCTGAATCGTGCTGCTCCCCACCGCTTATGCACTGGTCGTCGCGGGCTTCGACTTCGCCGTGGCAGCGCTGTGCTGGGGTTGGCCGCGCGGTGAGCTCTGGCCCCTGGGCACGCGCCTCACCGCGGTGGCCGCGGCCCTCGCGGGGCTCACCTCGATCGCGGCGGCGCTGCTCATGGCCGGGGTCGCCCCCGAGCTTTCGATGCGCGCGCTGGTGGCGCTGTGCATCGTGTCGTTCGTCGCGGGCACGGCGGCGGTGATCCCCTCGGATCTGGAGCGGGCGCGGCGCTATCGCACGCTGCTGGGCGTGGTGGCCGTGCCGATACCCCTGGGGGTCGCGCTGGCCATCGATACCCTGCCGGGGGTCAGCTCGGCGATGGGGGCGCCCAGCCGGATCCTGCCCTGGGGCTCGGCGGTGCTCTTCGCGCTGAGCTGCGGCGCATTCCAGCTGGTCGAGGCCCTTTCGATCGCGGCGTTCTGGCCGAAGAGTCACGCGCGATCGTCCTTGCCGGCGCTGCTCTTGGTGTTCTGCGCCGGCTTCGTGGACGTTGCGGCGCTGGTGGGCAGGCCATTGCCGCTGGTGGGCGCCGTCACGGCGGCGGCCATCGCCTGCGGCTTCATCGCCTCGCGCATGCTGCTGCAGTTCCGGGTCGCGCTCGAAGGCGCCGAGGGCCGCGTTCCCGGCTTTGCGCTCCAGCGCTTCCTGGGCGCCGGCGGCATGGCCGAGGTGTTCGTGGCCGAGGCGGTGGGGCTGCTCGGGTCGCGGCGCCTGGCCGCGGTGAAGCGCGTGCGCCGCGACCTGGTGGAGAACGCCGAGCTGTGCTCGATGTTCCTGGAAGAAGCGCGGCTTGCCGCTCAGTTGCACCATCCGAACATCGTCGAGGTGCTCTCTTTCGGCACCGGCGGCCGGGGCTCGCACGTGCGGCCCTACATCGCCATGGAGCTGATCGATGGCCTGCCGCTCGCCGTGCTGCTCCGCCATTCGGCCGCGGCCGCCCGCCCGCTGCCGCTGGCCGCAGTGAGCGAGATCGGCATCGCGCTGGCGTCGGCGCTGCACCACGCGCACACGCTGCGAAGCGCGGACGGGCAGCCGCTCGAGGTGGTGCACCGCGACGTCTCGCCGCACAACGTGCTGATCTCGCGGACCGGTGAGGTCAAGCTGATCGACTTCGGCATTGCGCGCGCCGCTTCACGCGCCACCCACACCAAGACCGGGCACATGCGCGGCAAGCTGGCCTACGCCGCGCCCGAGCAGGTGGCAGGGACGGGCGTGGACGCGCGGACCGACGTGTTCGCGCTGGGGGTGCTGCTTTACGAAGCGGCCACGCTCACGCGCCCATTCACCGGGGACAGCGAGCCGGCGATCGTCAGCGCCATCTTGGAGGGCCGACGCAAGGCGGTGATCGAGCTGCGGGCCGATGCCACGCCGCTCGCGGCCGCCATCGAGCGCGCGATGAACGTCGACCCCAAGAAGCGCTGGCAGACCGCCCACGATCTGGAGGCAGCCCTGAAGAAGGCGCTCCCCCCCGCCGACGCCGGCCCGAGCGCGCTGGCCGAGCTCGTGACCTTGGTGGAGCGCGATCGCAGGCGAAATGCGTCGACCGGCAGCGCGCCCTTGATCGAGCTGGCGCCCGCGACGGTGTCCAGCGGTCCGCCCAGCACCGGGGACACCGCCACGGTGGCCGATCGCGCGACGGAGCGATGAGATGCAGCGGCTCGCCAAGATCGCCCTGCTCGTGACCCTGGCCGCCGCCAGCTGGGGTTGGGTGCGCCTGGCGAGCGTGGCGTGGGGTTTCGCACGCCTTCCGGGGCGCGGGGCGACGCAGCGCGAGCGGGGCTGGCCCGCGCGCTGGGAGCGGATCGAGAAGGTGCTCCTCTTGCCCGATGGGCAGTCGGCCTTCTTGGTGCCCAGCCGCGGCGAAGGGGCAGCGGTGTGCCACCTGGAGCTGACCTCGGGCCGGGTGTCGTACTGCACCGAAATCCCCTATGCGCACCCGGGCGGCGGGCTTTCGCACGCGTATGCTTCGAGCACGCTGCTCGTGGTGTCGTGGCGGGGGCCCCAGGGCACCGCCATGGCCAGCCTGTTCACCGCGGCCGGACGACAGCGCGAGGTGGAGCTGCGCGACGTGGGGCGCATCACGAACGCGGCCTTCGACGGCGCGAAGCGGCGGTTCTCCGTTTCCTACGTGGTCGAAGGGAAGTCGCACTGGCACACGCGATTCGGGCTGGCGCACATTCCGCTCGACGGCGGCGAGCCCGAGCTCGAGAAGGACGAGTACGTCAACACCGCCTTGCACAAGTTCGAGGGGGACGAGCTGATCGCGAGCTTTCCGACGGGCACGCTGGTGTTCGGGCGGTGGCGAGCACCCGGCCGGTGCGTGGCCGGGGCAGGCCGGGGCGAGCGCCGCTGCGTCGAGGGCGAGCAGACGATCTTCGTGGGCTCGACGATGGGTTCGACGGCTCTCCGGCCCAACGCCGGTGATCTCTGGGTCGACGCTCGAGGCGTCGAGACGCCGCTGGGCAAGGCTGCCGAGGGCTTCGAGCGGCGACCGGGCGGCCCCTGCGATCTGGCCATCCAGGTTCGCGACAACGGCAGCGAAGAGCCCGAGCTGGCCTGCCCGACCGTCGACAACGTCATGGAGGTGAGGCGCGGCAGCGAGCTCGTGCGCTTTCGAACCCTCCGGGGCGGCGGCGAGTCGGTGCTGGTGGCCGAACGCGCCGACGGAACCGAGGTGCGCGTGGCGCGCGGCGCCAACGAGGCGCCGCACGTGGGGTACTTCATGGGCCAGAGAGCGGTGCTGCTGAACACGCCCTATCTCATGCCGCTGACCGACGACCTGAGGCCGCGGAAGCCGGAACCACCGCGCGTGCGCCTGGGCCAGATCCTGGAGCGACGTTTCGAGCTCGCGCGCGCCGAGACGGCGGCGTTTCTCGGCGCGCTGCTGGTGCTGCCCCTCCTGGCGTGGGGCGCAGTCCGGCTCTTGCGAAGCGCCTCACCCAGCCGCTGGATCTGGCTCTTGTCGCTGGCTCTGGCGCTTCACGGGGCGTTTGCCGCAGTGGCGCTCGGCCGATTCGCCGAGTTCTTGATCGTGCCCTGAGGGGATCAGTCCCGAACGCCGCTCGTCCGGTCCTTGCCGTAGATGCCGTCGCCGATGCGGCGCATGCGGGCGAGCTCGTCGTCGCTCATCGGCCCGAGCTCGAGCGCGCGCAGCGCCTCGCGCATCTGCTCGGCGTTGGCGGGGCCGCTCATCACCACGTCCACGTGTGGGTGCGACATCGCAAAGCGGTAGCAATCGGAGCCCGTGGGCGTGGTCTCGCCAGGCGGCGTGCGCTTCGGATCGACCAGGTGCCCCCAGCGGGTGGTGGTGTAGGTGATCACGCCGGGGCGCTTGCCCACGTCGAGGCCGTCGAGCGAGGCGAACACCTCGCGCTCGGCGCCGCGGTGCACGGCGTTGTAGCGGACCTGCCACAGCCCGATGCGCTGATCGTCGAGCAAGCTCGGGAACAGCGTGCGGCGATGACCCGACAGGGCGATGTGTCGCACCTTCCCGCCGGCGACCAGCTCGGTGGCGGCGTCCATGATGCGCGGCGGCGGGTGGTCGTTGTACCACCCCAGGAGCAGCACGTCGGCGTAGTCGATGCCCAAAGACCGGAGCGCCCGCTCGACGGAACGCTTCAGCCAGAAGCCCATGCGCGCGTAGCTCTGCACGCACACCACCAGCCCCTGCCGGTCCTTCTTGGCAAGGGTGCGGATCGCCTCGCCCATCTCGTCGGTGCGGCGCGACCCCCAGTAGAAGTAGTTCACGCCCTGCTCGAACGCCGCTTCCAGAGCCGAGGCCGGCACGCCATAGCTCGAGGCGACGCCGAGTCGGCCGACCTCGAGCCCGGTGCGCCCGAGCACGATCTTGTCGCGGAAGCTGCTCATGCTGCGGAGCCGCGAGTCTATGCCAAGACCGCCGCAGAGTGCGATGCTGCGGACGGATGCGCCGACCGGTGGTCTTGGGGGGAGCAGCTTTCGCCGCTACTATCGCGCTGGGCGTGGTGCTGTTCGTGGCCCGCCGCGAACGGGCGGACCCTGCACGCTGCCCGCTGGGGCTCGAGGCCCGGGGGGCTCGCTGCTGCGCGGCGGGGCAGCGGCTGGAGCGCGGGGCGTGCGTGGGAGCACCGGTCAGCTGCCCCGACGGGCTCGCCAACACCCCGAGCGGATGCGTGGCCCCCGAGCGGCGCGTGCGCATCGCCGGCGGTTCACTCACCCTCGCGCCCAGCGACTGGGAAGCCGAGGGCATCGTCGCCAGGACCATCCGCGTGGCGGCGTTCGAGCTCGACGCCGTCGAGGTCACCCATCAGCGCTACGGCGCGAGCGAGGAGCCGGGTCTGCCCGTGGTTCGGGTGACGTCGGACGAAGCCGAGGCGTTCTGCCAAGCAGCCGGCGGACGCCTGCCGACGGCGGACGAGTGGCTGTTCGCCGCCGCCGGCAGCGGTGCGCGCCGCTTCCCGTGGGGTCCCACCGGGCTGGTGTGTCGCCGCGCCAGCTTCGGCCTGGTCGAAGGGCCCTGCGCCACCGGCGCCACCGGCCCCGAGCTGGCCGGCGCACGGCCGGACGGGCAGAGCCCCGAGGGTGCGCTCGATCTCTCGGGCAACGTGGCCGAGTGGGCGCGGCACCCGGACGGCTCTGCGCGCGCTCACGGCGGCAGCTTCCGTTCGCGCGTCGCGGGTGAGCTCAAGTCATGGTCCAGCGAAGCCGCGAGCGGCGCAGCCGATCACGTCGGCTTCCGCTGTGCATATCCCGCGGCGCAGCACTAAGCTCTGCTCATGTCCGCCGCGGTCCTCTGCATTGGCACCGAGCTCACCCGCGGTGAGATCGTCAACACCAACGCCTCGTGGCTGGCCGAGGAGCTCACCGACCGCGGGATCGAGGTCGGCGCCATCGAGACCATTGCCGACGATCGCCCGCTGATCGTCGAGACGCTGCACCGCCTTTCGGCCAAACACCTGGTGATCGTCTGCACCGGCGGCCTTGGGCCCACCACCGACGACATCACCAGCGAGTGCGTGGCCGAGGCGCTGGGCGTGCCGCTGGTGCGCGACGAGGCGTCGCTCGCCGCGATCCGCACGCGGATGGAGAAGTTCGGGCGGGTGATGGCCGAGTCGAACAAGAAGCAGGCCGACTTCCCCACCGGTGCGCGTGTCTTGGAGAACCGCAAGGGCACGGCCCCGGGCTTTCAGGTGGCCCTGGGGCACGCGCAGGCGTCCTTCATGCCGGGCGTCCCCCGCGAGATGAAGAGCATGTTCGGCGAGCAGGTGGCGCCGGCGCTCGAGCCCTTCGTGAAGGGGCAGATGTTCCAGGTGCGGCTCAAGACCTTCGGCATGACCGAGTCGGCGGTGAACGATCGGTTGGCCGGCATCGAGGCCGAGCACGCCGTGACGTTGGCCTATCGCGCGCACTTTCCCGAGATCGAGGTCAAGGTGCTGGCCCGTGGCAGCGACTGCCCTGCGCGGGCTCGCGCTGCCGCCGACGCGGTGATCGCGCGGCTTGGTCTGGACGTGGTCTACGGCGAAGGCGACGTCACGTTCGCCCAGCAGCTGGGCAAGCTGCTGGTGGAGCGGAAGCTGACGCTTGGCGTGGCCGAGTCGTGCACCGGCGGCACCGTGGGGCGCCTGCTGACCGAGCGCGGCGGGGCGAGCGACTTCTTCGTGGGCGGCGTGATCTGCTACGCCAACCGCGTGAAAGAGGGCCTCTTGGGGGTGCCCGCGCCGCTCTTGGCCAAGCACGGCGCGGTGAGCGCACCCGTGGCCCGTTCCCTGGCCCAGGGCGCCCTCGCAGAGCTTGGCTCCGATCTTGGGCTGGCGCTCACCGGCGTGGCGGGCCCCAGCGGCGGCACCGCCGACAAACCCGTGGGCCTGGTGCACTTCGCCGTCGCGTCGCTCGCGGGCATCAGCGATCGCCAGATGGTGTTTCCGGGCTCTCGCACCCAGGTGCGCGATCTGGCCGCGTTCGCCGGGCTTTCGCTGGTGCGCAAGGTCTTGCTGCACGGCCACGACGCATGAGCCGGCTGTTCTTCGCGCTGCCGCTGCCCGAAGCGGCGCTGATCGCCCTCGAGCGCGCACAGCACGAGGCCAAGCCCGCGGCGGCACGCCTGGCCCCGCGCTGGACGCGCCCGGAGCAGATGCACGTCACGCTGAAGTTCCTGGGCGAGCAGCCCGACACGGCGCTGCCTGGGCTGCGCGCCGCACTGGCCGCTCGTGCGCGCGCCGCGCGCCCCATCGAGGCCACCCTGGCTCGGGTCGCGGCGTTTGGCGGGCAGCGGGCGCGGATCTTGGTCGCCGAGCTCGAGAGCCAGGGCGGGGGGCTGGGCCAGCTGGCCGCCGGGCTCGAGGCCGATGCCGCCGAGCTGGGAGTCGAGCGCGAGACGCGGCCTTTCGTGGCCCACGTGACGCTGGCCCGGTTCCGCCACCCGGGTGACGCCCGGGCCGTGATCGCAGCGGCCACGCTCGAGCCGACCGCGCTGCGGTTCACCGAGGCGTGTCTGTATCGCTCGGAGCTGAGCCCGGCCGGCAGCCGCTATGCCGTGATCGAGCGCTGCCCGCTGGGCGAGGTTTGATTCACGGCTCTGGGGGTGCGCCCGGGCAGAGCGAGCTGGGCACGTTACAATTGGCGATCAGGCACGGGACCATGCTGCCGCACGCGCTGGTGGCCAGACAGTTCAGACACGCCGGGCTCTGACCCGCGGCCGTCGCGCACCCCTCCATGCAGTCACTGAAGGTCATGCCGCTGCAGCACTGGGTGATGCTGCCGCAGGCCGAGTTGCAGTCGACCCCCGAGCCGCCACCGCTGCCGGTGCCGCCGCCACTGCCCGTGCCGCCGCCACTGCCCGTGCCGGTGGCGCCGCACGCCCCCGAGCTGCACGTGCCGGTGAACTGGCAGGTCCCGGTGCTGGGGTCCTTGCACGAGCCGCTCGACGTCTTGTTGCCGACGTTGGCGCTGCACGAGACCGGGCCACTGCCGAAGCTGATCGAGGAGCCGCTCACGGTACCCTGGTACACGTCGCCACTGGGCGAGCACGAGAGGGTGATGTTGCAGTCCTTCTGCGTGACCGTGCAGGCGTTGTCGGCGCAGTTGCCGCTCAGCGTCCAGCTGCCCGAGACGTCGGCGCAACTGCCTGGGCCCCCGCCCGAAGAGCTGGAGCCACACGAAGCGGCCAGGAGAAGAACCGCCGGGACTGCGAGCGCACTCTTGAAGATGCCCATGATCCACCTCACCTGCCCGCGGTCTTAGCACGGGCAGGCGGGGTGCGTTCAAGCCTGGGCCTGCGGGCGCGGCGCCTCGGGCTCGGCGGCCTTCTGCTTCTTGTCGAAGACCAGTCCGTCGCCGCCGCGCCGGACCACGACGGTGTCGCCCGGAGCGAAGTCCCCGGCGATGACCCGCTTGGCGAGCCCGTCCTCGACGTACTTCTGGATGGCGCGCTTGAGCGGCCGGGCGCCGAACTGCGGATCCCAGCCGACCTCGGCCAGGAACTCGCGCGCGTCGGTCTGCGCTTCGAGCGAGAGGTCGCGCGTGGCCAGCCGCTCGGCCAGAAGCTCGAGCTGAATGTCCACGATCCGCCGGATCTGGTCGCGACCCAGGCGGCGATACACCACGATCTCGTCCAGCCGGTTCAGGAACTCGGGGCGGAACTGGTGCCGCAACGCCTCCATGGCCGTGCGCTTCATGATCTCGCCCTTGTCGGCGTCCTCGAGATCGCGTCGCTCTTCGATGGCCGACAGCTCGGTGGTGCCCACGTTGCTGGTCAGGATCACCACCGTGTTCTTGAAGTCCACGGTGCGGCCGTGCCCGTCGGTCAGCCGCCCGTCGTCCAGCACCTGAAGCAGCGTGTTGAACACGTCGGGGTGCGCCTTCTCGATCTCGTCGAACAGGATCACGCTGTAGGGCTTGCGGCGCACCGGCTCGGTGAGCTGCCCGCCCTCGTCGTAGCCCACATAGCCGGGCGGCGCGCCGATCAGCCGGCTGACGGCGTGACGCTCCATGTACTCGCTCATGTCGATGCGGATCATGGCGCGCTCGTCGTCGAACATCTGCTCGGCCAGGGCCCGCGCCGTCTCCGTCTTGCCCACGCCGGTGGGCCCCAGGAAGAGGAAGCTGCCAATCGGCCGCCGATCGTCGCCCAGGCCGGCGCGCGAGCGGCGCACGGCGTTGGCCACGGCCACCAGCGCCGCTTCTTGCCCGACCACGCGCTCGCGCAGCGTCTCTTCCATGGTCAAGAGCTTCTGCATCTCGCCCTCGAGCATCTTGCTCACGGGCACGCCGGTCCACTTGCTGATGATCTGCGCGATGTCTTCGTCGCTGACCTCTTCTTTGAGATAGCTGCCCTTCTCTTGCACGCGGGCAAGCTCGGCCCGCAGCGCCTCGGTCTCGCGCTCGGCCCCGGGGATGGTGCCGTACTGGTACTCGGCGGCCCTGCCCAGATCGCCCTTGCGGCGCGCCTGGTCCATCTGGTTCTTCAGCTCTTCCAGCTCGACCTGCTTCTCGCGCACCTTGGTGATGATCTCTTTTTCGCGCAGCCACTGGGCGCGCATGGCGTCGCGCTGCTCTTCCAGGTCGGCGACCTCTTTCACCAGCTCGTCGAGCCGCGCCTTGCTGTGCTTGTCCTTCTCGCGCTTCAGCGCCTGCTCCTCGATCTTCAGCTGAAGCAGTTTGCGCTCGAGCTGATCGATCTCGAACGGCATGCTGTCGATCTCCATCTTGATCTTGCTGGCCGCCTCGTCCACCAGATCGATGGCCTTGTCGGGCAAGAACCGATCGGTGATGTAGCGGTTCGAGAGCACCGCGGCCGCGACCAGCGCGGCGTCTTGGATGTGGATGCCGTGGTGGGTCTCGTAGCGCTCCTTGATCCCGCGCAAGATGGCGATGGTGTCTTCCACCGTGGGCTGGCTGACCATCACCGGCTGAAAGCGCCGCTCGAGCGCTGCGTCTTTCTCGATGTGCTTTCGGTACTCGTCGAGGGTGGTCGCGCCGATGCAGCGCAGCTCACCCCGGGCCAGCGCGGGCTTCAGCATGTTGGCCGCGTCCATCGCGCCCTCGGCGGCGCCGGCGCCGACCAGCGTGTGCAGCTCGTCGATGAACAGCACCACGCCGCCGCTCGCGGCCTCGACCTCTTTCAGCACCGCCTTCAGGCGGTCTTCGAACTCGCCGCGGTACTTCGAGCCGGCCACCATGCTGGCCAGGTCCAGCGCCAGGATGCGCTTGTCTTTCAAGGACTCGGGCACGTCCCCCGCTGCGATGCGCCGGGCGATGCCCTCGGCGATGGCGGTCTTGCCCACGCCCGGCTCGCCGATCAGGACCGGGTTGTTCTTGGTGCGCCGCGAGAGCACCTGCATCACGCGACGGATCTCCTCGTCGCGACCGATGACCGGATCGATCTTCCCGCGGCGCGCCAGCGCCGTCAGGTCCCGGGTGTACTTGTCGAGGGCCTGGAACTTCCCCTCGGGGTTCTGATCGGTCACGCGCTGGCTGCCGCGCACCTCGGCCAGGGCCTGCACCAGCTTGTCGTACGAGAGCCCGTGCCGGTCGAAGACGGCCTGCAGGTCCTTGTCGTGCTTGGCGCCTGCCAGGATGAAGTGCTCGACCGAGACGAAGTCGTCCTTGAAGGCCTTGGCTTCGTCCTCGGCCTTGGTGAGCAGGGGCACGGCGCGCCGGCCGAACGAGGGCTCACCGCCCCCGCTGACCTGGGGCAGCTTCGCGATGCGCTCTTCCAGCGCCTTGGCCAGCGCCTCGGCGTTGGAGCCGGCCTTCTCGACCAGCGGCCGGCCGAGACCGTCTTCTTGCCGGAGCACCGCCACCACGATGTGCTCGGGGATCACCTCGGGGTTGCCGCGCCGGACGCAGTCGTCCACCGCAGCCCGCAACGCTTCTTGGCTCTTGGTCGTGAGTCGATCCATCCGCATGGCTACACCTGTATCGCACGCCCCCGAGCCCGGGGGCCGTCGGCGCTGGGAACCGCCCCGCGGCCGTTCCGGCACGAAGCTCGGACCAAGCTAAGGCCGGATATTTGGGGATCAAGGGGCGAAGGGCGCGCGCAAGAAATGCAAAAGAGCCGCGAGGCACATGCCCCGCGGCCCTTCCGCGTCTCAGAGAAGACCTGAGATCAGTCGGCCTTCGCGTCGCTGGAAGCGTCGCTGCCACCGCCGTCGGTGCCGCCGTCCGTCTTCGGATCCGGGCAGCCGCCGTCGGGCGAGGTGCCGGGGGTGCACGACGGTGCGCCGGCGTCCGAGCCGAAGGTCTTGTACGGCAGGCAGCCGATGTTCGGGCCGTTGTACGGCGCCTTCGAGATGTCGATGTTGATGCCGCAGGTCTTGTCCGGCATGCAGCAGCCATCGAGCCAGGCCGGCTTGCCCTGAAGGTCCTTCACTTCCTTCTGGGGGCAAGAGGTGCAGTCCACGTTGCCGGGCTGGTTGAGCTCGTAGCAGTCTGCCGGCAGGTTGAGGAGCTTGCCGCTCTGCGCCGTGACGTCAGCGCCGCACTTGTCTTTGCTGGCGCCCGCGCAGCACGGAGACACGTCGATCGCGCCCGCGACCTTCCAGCCGGTGCAGGTGTTGCTGCCGCAGGTGATGCCGCCGCCGCCGTCGGTGCCGCCGCTGCCGGCCGTGCCGCCACCGGTGCCCGCCGTGCCGCCGCCGGTGCCCGCGGTGCCGCCGGTGCTGCCACCGCCGGTGCCGCCGGTGCTGCCGCCGGAGCCGCCCTTGCCGCCGCCCGAGCCGCCGCCGCCCTCGTCGTCATCACCACAGGCGGCCGTTCCAAAAGCCACCGCGGAAACCAGACCCAACCCAAGAACCAGCTTCAAAGAACCACGCATAATCGCACCTCGTTAGAATTCGGCCGCGGAATAAAGCACAACTCGGCCGGATGTGAAAAGGAAACCAACCCCCCACCCTAAGACGGGAGTCCGGGGTTTCTAGCACAGGTCACCCGGGCCGGCCGCCGCGCCCGCGCGGGGGCGCCGGCCGAACGGGGCTAAATGTCTAGATTCCGTACGTTCAGCGCGTTCTCTTCGATGAACTGCCGGCGGGGCTCGACCTGATCGCCCATCAAGACACTGAACAACTCGTCAGCGGCCACGTCGTCGGTGACCCGCACCTTGAGCAGGGTCCGGGCGTCGGGGTTCATGGTGGTCTCCCACAGCTCGCCGGCGTTCATCTCGCCCAGGCCCTTGTAGCGGGTGATGCTGGTGCCCTTGCGACCGCGCTCGTCGATGAAGGCGTCGAGCGCCTCGGGGTCGGGCAAGCTCACCGGCTCGCCGTTCTCGGTCTTGGCGGTGTAGGGCGC
>Ga0073899_10000486_pt1 | contig 36641 bp, 30 predicted proteins | sample KloWWTmetaKNB5Ph_FD_88975 | JGI IMG/M metagenome (GOLD analysis project Ga0073899, IMG submission 88975) | Active sludge microbial communities from Klosterneuburg, Austria, studying microevolution and ecology of nitrifiers - Klosterneuburg... | ecosystem: Engineered > WWTP > Aerobic digester >... | reverse complement strand
CGTGGAGCTGGGCGCGCGTTACTACCTGGGCCATGTGCTGCACAAGGCCAGCGAGAACAAGTTCCGGTTCAACTCCTACCGGGTGTACGAACATGTGCCCGGCTATCAGGAGCGCGAGGGGGACCGCATCCGGTTGGCCATCAATGCGAACGGGTTCCGGCGCTCGGAGGATGTGCCCCTGACCAAGCCGCCTGGCACCGTCCGCATCTTCTTCCTCGGCGGATCGGCGGCCCATGGCATCAGCAGCGCAGCACCCTATCCGGTGGTTCACGTCGACCAGACCGAGACCGTGGATGCGCATCTGGAAAGACTGCTCACCGAAGCGATGCCCGGGACACGGATCGAAGTGATCAACGCGGCCGTCACGGGTTACCAAGTGTTCCAGCACACCCAATACCTGCTCACCGAGCTGTTGTCCTATCACCCCGACATGGTCATCTTCTTCGACGGCGCCAACGACCACTACGTGAACGACCCGGCCTACCGCTACATGGAGGATTTCCGGTACCAGTTCTGGCGTCCCCGGTTACAGGAGCCTTCCATCGGAGGAGCGTTCACCTACCTGGGGCATTGGCTTTCCCGCTACAGTGCCGCGTTCAGGGGTTACATGGCCTGGAGCATGATCCGCGATGCGGTGCGGAGCGGTGAACGCGTGGATTGGCAGGCGGCCTATGTGGACGATGCGACCACGATCAGCAATCACAAGGCCGTCTCCCGCGATCAATTCCTACGCGCCATCGAGACCAACCTCTTCCTGCTCCAACGTGATGGCGTAAAGGCCGTGCTCTGCCTTCAACCGATGCTCGTGCTCCGCGATACGGCGCTGCTGGCCGCCGAGGAGCGCGCCTTCCTTCACGAGGACCCGAACGTGAAAGTGCTTCATCCCATCGTGCTGGACGAACTGAAGGAGGTGGCGCAACGCTGGCGCGTACCCCTGGTCGATCTCAATGTGACGTTCAACGACCCGGTCCATAAGGGAAGACAGCTCCTGATCGACTACTGCCACCTGAACGGATCCGGAGGGGAGGTCTGCGCTCAAGCCCTCCTTCCCGTGGTCCAGGTGCTGCTTCGACCGACCGTGGCGGATAGCAGTGTTACAGCACCTGCAGGATCAGGCACTTGAGGTAGAGGCTTTCCGGTATGCTCCAATGCACCGGATGGTCCGGGGGTTGCGTACCGTAGTGGACCTCCCGCAGGTGGCGACGCGCATCCTTGGCGGCATCCGCGACCATGGCCCGGAACAGGTCCGGGGTCATGTGCTGGCTGCAACTGCAGGTGACCAGGAACCCTCCGCGCGGAAGGCATTTCATGGCCCGCAGGTTGATCTCCTTGTAGCCCCGCGTTGCGCCGGCGACCGTCGCACGGCTTTTCGCAAAGGCCGGTGGATCGAGCACGACCACATCCCACGTTCGGCCTGAACGACCGGCCTCGGCCAGGTGGTCGAACACATTCGCCTCCCGGAACGAACAACGGTCGGTCAAGCCGTTCAACTCGGCATTGTCCACCGCCGCCCGGATGGCTGAGGGGCTGATGTCGAGGCCCTCCACCCGCTTCGCGCCGTAGTGTGCGGCATGCAGGGCGAAGCCCCCCGTGTGGGTGAAGCAATCCAGCACATCCGCTCCTTCGACGACCGGAGCGATCGCGGCATGGTTGACGCGCTGATCGAGGAAGTGGCCCGTCTTCTGTCCCTCCGCCACATCCACGATCACCTTCAATCCGTTCTCCATGATCGGGAAGCGCGTCGTGAACGTGTCCCCGAGAAATCCCCTGATCGGTCACAGACCTTCCTTTTCACGGATGGGCACGTCATTGCGCTCGTAGAACCGAGTCACACCGGTCACCTCGCGGAGGGCCTCCACCAGGCTGTGCTTCCAGCGGTCCATGCCCAGGCTCAGCGTCTGTAGCACGATCGTGTCCTCGAACTTATCGGCCACACAGGCCGGCAGGCCATCCGATTCGCCGAAGATCACCCGGCAGGACGTGGTATCGACCATCCGCCGGCGAAAGGCCCATGCCTCCCTCACCTTCCGAAGGAAGAAGGCATCGTCGATCGGCTCGTCCAGGTCGGCGGTCAGGATGCGGACCTGGATCTTGCTGGCCGGGTTGAAATACCCCTGACCGATCGGGCGCCTGCGGTCATCGAAGACCTGCACCACATCGCCCGGCTTGGGATCGCCCTCCACGCGCACCACCTGGTTGTCGAAGATCCACGGATGGCCGTTGCGGACCCGGTCGCGTGGGTCGCGGATGATGGTACGATGGCGCATGCAGGGCGCAAGGTAGATGCTGGTCGGAGCAGCGTTCTGTCGACATATGTATGGCCAACCATACGTTTCGTCGTTCAGCCATGACCGCGGTGCGGTGACGGCTTCGGGCCTTCCACGTCTTCCCTCTGATGTTCTGACTAGTCAGGTTGTTTCTCCCCGGTCGTCCAGGCCGCTCAGTTGTACCTGTCCGTAGCGGGAAGTATGTATGGCCATACATATGTTCAGCGTACTTCAGACCAAGGTGAGAACATCGGTTGTCGGAACAATTCGCTTCAGCATCAGTCCTTTAAATCACCTCGACCCGTCCTGCTTCGCCGATCTACTGCCCTGACCACTTGTCAAAACATATGTATGGCCATACATGTGTTTCGGCCCTCTTCGAGTGCAAGGAGCCCTAACGCCCCGAGAGCGCGCAGCCTCCGATCTGCTGAGGCCCAGCTGATCACCACCGAAGCTCGTATCTGATCCGGATCCGCGAACGCCGTGTTCTCCCCCTCGAAAGCATGTATGGCCATACATGCTTTTGCCAGCGCATCCGACCCTCAGCCAGTTCCCCGCCAGCCCCGAACTTCGCCACCTCAACCGCCAACAACGCGGTGTGCATCATGGACAGCTCGATGGACGTGGCGGTGATCGGGGCCGGGGCGATGGGCAGCGGCATCGCGCAGGTGGCTGCTCAGGCGGGTCATCCGGTGCTGATGATGGATGCGCGGCCAGGGGCGGCGCAACGCGCCGTGGACGCCGTACGGACCACGCTCGGCAAGCTGGCCGAGAAAGGACGGCTCACTTCCGCCGAGGCCGCAGAGGCCGGTGCGCGCCTGCGGGCCGTGGGCTCCGTGGACGATCTCACCGGTTCGCGCCTGGTCATCGAGGCCATCGTCGAGGATCTCCCGGTCAAGCGCGGGTTGTTCACCGAACTCGAGTCCGTGGTCGGCACCGACTGCGTAATGGCCACGAACACCAGCAGCCTCAGCGTGACGGCCATCGCTGGGGCGTGCGCCCATCCCGAACGGATCATCGGCCTGCACTTCTTCAACCCCGCTCCACTGATGCCCCTGGTGGAGGTGGTGCCCGGCCTGGCCACCGCTCCGGGGCTGGCCGAGCGATGCAGCATGTGGATGGAGCAGTGGAGCAAGGTCCCGGTGCTGTGCAAGGACACCCCAGGCTTCATCGTCAACAGGGTGGCTCGACCGTTCTACGGCGAGGCCCTGCGCATCTATGAGGAGGGCCTGGCCGACATGGCCACCATCGACCACGCCATGCGCACGGTCGGTGGCTTCCGCATGGGGCCTTTCGAGCTGATGGACCTCATCGGCAACGACGTCAACTTCGCCGTCACCCGCAGCGTGTTCGAGGCCTTCTTCTTTGATCCCCGCTACCGGCCGAGCCTCACCCAGCAGCGCCAGGTGGAGAGCGGTCGGCTGGGGAGGAAGTCCGGTCGCGGGTACTACGACCACAGTAACGGATCGCTGCCTCCCACACCCAAGAACGACCCGGAACTGCTGGACATGATCTACCGCAGGATCCTCGTGATGCTCATCAACGAGGCTGCGGATGCCCTCTACCTGGGCATCGCCGACCGGGATGCCTTGGAACTGGCCATGACCAAGGGGGTCAATTACCCGAAGGGCCTGCTGAGGTGGGCGGATGAATTCGGTCTTGAACGATGCCTGTCCGCATTGCAGGACCTGCAGGCCGAATATGGAGAGGACCGCTATCGACCTTCACCCCTGCTGCGCAGGATGGTCCGCGAGGGAAGGCTGTTCCACGGGTGATCCGACACCGGTCCGTCGGTAATTTATTTTCCATGGCAACTTTCGGTGGCTACATTTGCCGCCCCAAACACCAACGACAGATCCCATGAAGCTCCATTTGTTCAGCGCCACCGGCTTGGTGGCCCTCACGCTCGCCTCCTGTGGCGGCGGCGGAAGCACCGAAGGCCAAGGCACGATCGACAGCACGGCCGCGATGGCGGCCAAGGAAGTGACCTACGCCTTGGACGTTGCGGCCAGCAAGCTCACCTGGAAAGGGGTGATGATCGGCGTGAAGTACCACGAAGGGACCATGGCCTTCACCGAGGGCAGCTTCACGGCAAAGGGTGGCCAGCTCGTCACCGGTGGCTTTGTGGTGGACATGAAGAGCATGGTGCCTCTCGATACCAACTACAACAAGGACTACACCAAGGAGAAGCTCACCGGTCACCTGGCCAGCCCTGACTTCTTCGCGGTCGACAGCTTTCCGACCGCCAGCTTCAAGGTGACCTCGGTGAGCGGCAATTCCGCCACCGGTGAGTTGAACGTGCGTGGTCGCATCGGCACCGAAACGGTGACCGACATCGTGATCAGCGAGGAGAACGGCATGGCCAACGCCAGCGGCAAGCTGGTGTTCAACCGCCAGAAGTACGGCGTGTCCTGGGCCAACCCGATGAAGGACATGGTGCTCAGCGACGACATCGAGATCGTGGTGTCGCTGGTGGGCAAGGCGCAGTAAGCTCGTGCGGAGGTGTGCGGAAGGCGACCCCCGGGTCGCCTTCCTTCGTTTCAGGCCTTGCCCAGTAGGAGATCGTTCAAGGGCCGCATGGCCGTGTAGTGCTCCATCATCACGTCGGCCAGGTCGGGCGAGGTGACCTTGGACGCGGGCAGCTCGGCGCACCAGTAGAACTGTTTGTTGTAGAGCAGCGGTTCACGTTCGGCCGCTTGGCGCAGGTCGGGGGGAAGCACCTTGTTCCGCTCCCCGAGCACCGTTCCGAACCGGCTGGTGAACGGCTTGGCCGTGTACAGTGATCGAAAGATGGCCGGCCTGGCGGCGATCCGTTCGCGGATCGCGAGCAGTGCCGCCTTCTCCGGCTGGTAGCTGCCCCCGTAGATCGCCACTTTCTCCGGACCCAGCTCGATGTACATGCCGGGGACACCATGGTCCTTGCGCCCGGCCGCGGAGATGATCGCTGAGCAGGCCAGCTTGTAGGGCGCCTTGTCCCTGCTGAAGCGCACGTCCCGATGGATGCGGAAGATCGCTTCCTGCGGGGTGATCCGGACCCGCTTGTCCACAGCGCCCACCCGGGCGATCAATTCGCCGACGAACGCCGTGAACGGCTCCTTCACGCTGACTTCGTAGCGCTTGCGCTGCCCGTCGAACCACTCCTTGTTGTTATGGGCCGCAAGCTCCTTGAAGAACCGGTTGAAGTCGGGACCGAACCACGCCATGGCTGCCTATTTTGCGCGGAAGTTAACCCAATGCCCATGCCCACGGCCGCCCGCAGGACCCGCGCACCTGAACTGTTCGCCCCGCTTCACGTCGTGGCGGTGGACGGTCCGCTCGGCAAGGTCTTTCTGGAGAGCGATGGCGCGTTGATCACCCGTGTCTCCTTCGATGCCATCACGGGCAATCGCAGCAAAACCCCTCCCCTGCTGACCGAGGCTGCGCGCCAGGTGGACCACTACTTCGCGGGAAAGCGGCGGACCTTCAAGCTGCCCCTGCAGCGGCTCGGCACCCGCTTCCAACGGCTGGTCTGGGCCGCGATCGACGACATCCCCTATGGGCGCACGCTGACGTACCAGGCCATCGGGGAGCGCATCGGTGGCCGCGCCCTGGGCCGCACTGTGGGCCACGCCTGCGGCAGCAACCCGCTGCCCATCCTGGTGCCCTGCCACCGGGTGATCGCCAGCGACGGCCTCCTTACCGGTTACGTGGGTGGGCTCTGGCGCAAGAAATGGCTGCTGGAGCATGAAGGGGCCCTGCCCAAGGAGCTCTTTCCCGACCCACCCCGCTGACCCGCCCGGGCCGTTAACGTTTTTTCGCTCACCTCCCGAAGCCCCCACGCGTGGCCGGATATTTTTGCGCCGCTGCCATGGACATCCGCATCGAAGGCCTCACCAAGCACTACGGCCCGCAGGCCGCGGTGGATGGCATCAGCTTCGTGGTCCGTCCCGGCGAGGTGCTCGGTTTCCTGGGTCCGAACGGCGCCGGGAAATCCACCACCATGAAAATGATCTGCGGCCTGCTCGCCCCGGATGCGGGCGCCATCCATGTCGGCGGCCGTTCGGTGTTGAGCGAGCTCCAGGCCGTGCGTCGGCACATCGGCTATCTGCCCGAGAACAACCCGCTTTACGAGGACATGCCCGTGCTCGACCACCTGCGCTTCGCGGCACGCTTGCAGGGCCTTTCCGAGGGCCGGATCCGCGAGCGCCTGGCCGAGATGGTGCGCGTGTGCGGTCTCGACGCCGAGAAACACAAGCGCGTGGGCGAGCTCAGCAAGGGCTACCGCCAGCGTGTCGGGCTCGCACAGGCGATGGTGCACGATCCGGAGGTGCTCATCCTGGACGAGCCCACCACCGGCCTGGACCCCAACCAGATCGTGGAGATCAGGGAGCTGATCAAGGAAGTGGGACGGGCCAAGACGGTCATCTTCAGCACACACATCCTGCCCGAAGTGGAGGCCACGTGCGATCGCATCCTCATCATCAACAAAGGACGGATCGTGGCCGACGGCACCCCTGCCGACCTGCGGCGCCAGGCCCAAGGCCGGCCCTTGGTGCGTGTGCGGATCGAGGACGCTCCGTCAGGCGCTCCGCCCGAGGCCCTGCGCGAGCTGCCCGGCGTGGAAGGACTGGACCTCACCCCTGACGGAGCCTACCTGCTGCAGGCCGCCGTTGGAGCCCATATCGCCCGCCCCATCTACCGCCTCTGCGTCGACCGGGGCTGGACCCTCACCGAACTGCATTCCCCGGGCTCGCGCCTCGAGGATGTCTTCCGCGACCTTACGCTGAACTGAACGACCGTGCGCACGACCTGGACCATCGCCCGCCGGGAGCTCGCCTCCTTCTTCGACTCCCTCATGGCCTATATCCTGCTGGTGGTCTTCCTGGGCATCAGCGGCTTCTTCACCTGGTGGTTCGGCGCGGATGTGTTCATGCAGGGCCAGGCCGACCTCGGCAGCTTCTTCAACATCGCCTACTGGACGCTCTTTTTCTTCATCCCCGCCCTCACCATGCGCACCCTGGCCGAGGAACGCCGCACCGGGACCCTCGACCTGCTGCTCACCAAGGCCGTCACCGACTGGCAGGTGGTGCTCGGCAAGTTCACCTCCTGCCTGCTGCTCATCGCGGTGGCCCTCCTGTGCACGCTCCCCTACTACATCACCGTGGCCCGCATCGGGCCCATCGACCATGGCGCCGCCATCTGCGGCTACCTGGCGCTCCTCCTGATGAGCGCCAGCTACATCGGCGTCGGTGTCTTCGCCAGCTCGATCACCAACAATCAGCTCATTGCCTTCCTCATCGCGCTGGTCATCGGCGCCTGTTTCCATCTCTTCTTCGGCATCGTGGCCGCATCGCTCACCGGCCCCGTGGGACGCGTGTTCGACTTCCTTGGGATGGGCGTTCATTTCGACTCCATGTCGCGCGGCGTGGTGGACAGCCGCGATGTGCTCTATTTCCTGAGCATCGCCACCGCCGGACTGGTGGGCGCCGAACTTCAACTGGCCAAACGCGGACTGCAGCGCTGATGCCATGAGGACCAAGGCCACCATGCTCCGCTTCGGGTTGCTCTTCGCCGCCCTGCTGGTGCTGCTCAACCTCGTCGGATCGCGCTTCCACGTCCGCCTCGACCTCACCGGCGACCAGCGCTATACGCTCAGCAAGGCCACGCGCGACATCCTGAAGGACATGCCCGAGGCCGCCACCATCACCGGATACTTCACCGAGGAGCTGCCGCCCGACCTGGCCGTGGCCCGCGATGAGTTCCGCGATCTGCTGGTGGAGTACGCCGAACGCTCCGGCGGCAACGTGGTGTACGAGATGATCGACCCGGCCGCGGCCGACTCCCTCGAGCAGCAGGCCTTGGAGAGCGGCATCCGCCCCCTCCTGGTGAACACCCGGGAGAAGGACAAGGCCGAGCAGATCAAGGCCTTCATGGGCGCCGTCGTCCGCATGGGCGATCAGCAGGCCGTGATCCCCGTCGTACAACCAGGCTCACCCATGGAATGGGAGCTCAGCTCCCGCATCAAGGAGGTGAGCGTGCAGGAGAAGCCCGTGGTCGGCATCATGCAGGGCCATGGCGAACCCTCCGTGAACGCCATGGCCCAGGCCATGCAGGGTCTCAGTGTCCTCTACAGTGTGGAGCCCATGGCCATCTATGACACGATGCCCGTGCATGGCCGCTTCCGCACCATCGCCATCATCGACCCGGCGGATACCATCAGCCCCATGGCGCTCCAACGGCTGGAGGAGTTCATGGCCCGCGGTGGTGGGGTGGTCATCGCCTTCAGCAATGCCGCCGGCGACCTGCAACGTACACCGCTCGTGGAGCAGCGGACCACCGGCCTCGATGCATGGCTCGCCCGCCACGGCCTGCATGCCGAGCAGGATTTGGTGACCGACGCCCAATGCGGCCAGGTGCAGGTGATGCAGCAACGCGGCTTCTTCAACCTCCAGACGGCCATGGCCTTCCCCTACTTCCCCTTGGTGACCCGCTTCGGCGAGCACCCGGTGGCCTCGGGCCTCGAAGCCGTCGTCCTGCAGTTCGCCCGATCGTTCAGCGTCGTCGGCGACAGCACCTACCGCTACACCCCCTTGCTCACCACCAGCGACCGCACCGGCTCGGTGGCCCTGCCGCACGAGATCGACCTTCAGCGCCAATGGTCCGATGCGGACTTCACCCAGCCCCCCCGCCACCTCGCCTTCGCCATCGAAGGGCCCTTCGGCAATGGACCCGGCGCCCGGCTCGTGGTGATCGGCAGCGGCAACTTCGCGGTCGGCGCGGAAGGCGGCCAGCTGAACCCGGACAACGTGAACCTGCTGGTGAACGCCGTGGACTGGGTCAGTGACCAGACCGGACTGATCGATCTGCGCGGCAAAGGCGTGAACTACCGACCCATCGAGGAACTGAGCGAGGCCGAGCGCAGCACGCTCAAGTGGTCCAACCTGCTGCTGCCCATCCTGCTCGTGATCGCCGGCGGCGTGCTGCGCATGCAGTGGCGCCGGCGCCAACGAAAGGCCCGAACGGCCCCCGGCCATGTGGAGTAACCTCAGCACGCGGGCCCTGCTCATCGCGGTCGGCGTGCTCGCCCTGCTCTTCCTCATCTCCAACCTCTGGAGCCCGCGCACCAAGGATCGCAGCTTCCGCGACGTGGTGATGACCCTGGACACCGCCGCGGTCACCGGTTTCTCCCTCTTCCCCAGCGCGATGCGCCCCACCGAACTCCGCTTCGACCGCAGCCCCGATGGGTGGACGGTGAGCGTGGACGGCCGCATCCATCGCGCCGACGATGAACGTGTCCGCGAGTTCCTCGGAGGCCACGCCCACATGCGCAGCAAGCGGCTCACGGGCTTCATGGACCTGGTGAAGGATCGCTATGACCTCACCGACAGCCTTCGCGAGACCGCGATCTTCCGGCTGGTGGACGGTCCGGAGCGCACCGTGCATTACGGGCGCAACACCTTCGCCCCGGGACAGGTGGGCATGTGGTCCACCGTGAACCTGCCGGGCGAGGAAGAGGTCTTCTCGGTGGAGGGCACCATGAGCATGCTGGCGGAACAACCCCTGGCCGAGTGGCGGCCCAAGTGGCTGGTGCGCGGTGATCCCGCACGCATCCAACGCCTTCGGTTCAGCTATTCGATGGACACGGCCTTCGTGGTGGAGCGCGTGGGCAACACCTGGATGGTGGACGCCGACACCGCGGACCAGAGCAAGGTGGACGGCTACCTCGCCCCCCTCGTCCGCGCTCGCACCCAGGCCTTCGCCGACACGGTGAACATCGCCGGTCTGAACCCCGACTACGGCCTGGAAGTGAGCTTCGACGATGGCCGAGCGCCCATCACGGTCAGCATCTACACCGGTTGGTCGGGCTTGGTGGCCACCACCTCGCTCGACCCCGGATCGAAAATGCGCTTCGACCCCTCGCGTGAGCTGACGCGCATGTTCAAGACACGCGGCTTCTTCCTGCCCTGACGCGCCATGAACGGCGGGCTGTTCATGGCCGGTCGTCGCCCGACCGCGCGCACGACCCGGTCCCGTTCACCTTTGCATGGTCCGCCCCAACGGCTTCCATGCCCAGGCTCCACATCCTCCCCCAGCCCGATGACAACACCTGCGGGCCCACGGCCTTGCAGGCGGTGTACGCGCACCTGGGCCTCGACCTGCCGCTGGACCAGGTGATCCGGGAGGTGCACGCCCTGGAGGACGGTGGCACCCTGGCGGTCTTCCTCGGCCTGCACGCACTGAAACAGGGCTTCCATGCGCGCATCCACAGCTACAACCTCCGCGTGTTCGACCCCTCGTGGGAGGGCCTGCCGGGCGATATGCTTCGCAAGAAGCTCGTGGCCCAGACCCGCTTCAAGGACGGCAAGAAGCTCACCGCGGCCTGCCTGGCCTACGCCCGCTTCCTGAAGATGGGCGGCGAGGTCCGGTTCGATGACCCCACGCCCGAGCTCCTGCGCGACTACCTGGACCGGGACCTGCCGATCCTCACCGGGCTCAGCGCCACCTACCTCTACCGCAGCAAGCGCGAACACACCGGCGCCAGCGGGCAGAGCGTCTTCGATGACCTCCGCGGGAAGCCCATGGGGCACTTCGTGGTGCTCACCTCCATGGAGGGCAAGACCGTGCATGTGGCGGACCCTTACATGGACAACCCATACAGCCGCGAGCATCATTACCCGGTGCATGTGGGCCGTCTGATCAACTCCATCATGCTCGGCATCGTCACCTACGATGCGAACATGCTCATCCTGTCCCGCTCGCCCCTTCCCCCCCCGCTGGTGAAGGAACGCGCCCCGAAGCGTCCGAACCCCTCCGACAGCCCATGAGGAAGATCATCGTGGTGCGCGATCCGCGTGAGTTCCACCTCGGCCTTTCCGGCGTGGAGGTGGTGTCCAGCAAGGATTACCTCACCGACCCCACCTACGCCGCGCTGCGCAACGTGCGCATCTTCAACCTGGCCCGCAGTTACAGCTATCAGAGCCGCGGCTACTACGTGAGCCTGCTGGCCGAGGCCCGCGGCCACAAGGTGATCCCGGACGCGAAGAGCATCCTCGACCTGCGTTCGCCACGCCTGGTGAAGGTCATGGGACGTGACCTGCACGGCCACATCCAGCAGCAGCTGGCGGACAGGAAGAAGGACCAGTTCGACCTCAGCATCTACTTCGGCCGCAATGTCAACCGCAAGTACGACCGCCTCGCGCACGAACTCTACAAGGTGTTCCGGTCGCCGCTCCTGCGCGCCCGTTTCCAGCGCACCGGCGGTGAATGGGAACTGCGCACCATCCGTCCCATCCCGTACAACGACATCCCCGAGGACCATCTGCCCTTCCTGCGGCGCTTCGCCAGCGAGTACTTCTCCAAGAAGCGCTACGACCGCGCCCGCGAGGACCACAGCAGCTACGACCTGGCCATCCTGGTGAACCCCGAGGACCAGGCCTCACCCAGCAACAAGCGTGCGGTGGTCAAGTTCCGCCAGGCCGCCGAGCGGCTCGGCTTCAAGGTGGACATCCTCGGCCCGGACGACATCGATCGTGTGGGTGAGTACGACGCCCTGTTCATCCGTGAGAACACCCACGTGGACCACCACACCTACCGCTTCGCACGGAAGGCTCAGAAAGAGGGCCTCGCCGTGATGGACGCGCCGGACGCCATCCTCAAGTGCAACAACAAGGTCTTTCTCGCCGAGGTGATGGAGGCGCACGCTGTGCCCACGCCGCGCACCATGATCGTGCACGCTGAGAATCGCCACGAGGTGATCGCCCGTTTCGGCCTGCCCGTGGTCCTGAAGCTACCGGACAGCACCTTCAGCCGGGGGGTCACCAAGGCGCACAGCCCCGAGGAGCTGGAAAGCAAGCTCGACGAGCTCCTGGGCGAGAGCGACCTGGTGATCGCCCAGGAGTTCATGCCCAGCGACTTCGACTGGCGGGTGGGCGTGCTCGACGGCCGGCCGCTTTACGCCTGCAAGTATTACATGGCCCGCGGCCATTGGCAGATCTACAACTGGAGCAGCGGCACCAAGAAGGACCAGACGGGCGACTTCGCCACACTGCCGGTCGACCAGGCGCCCAAGGCCATCGTGGACGCCGCTGTGAAGGCCGTGCTCGCCGTTGTGGGCGACCAGGGCCTCTTCGGGGTGGACGTGAAGGAGCACGACGGGCGCCCCTATGTGATCGAGGTGAACGAGTGCCCCAACATCGATCATGGCGTGGAGGACGTCGTTCTCGGCGACGCCCTGTATGAGGCCATCATCTGTTCCCTGAAACACCGCATCGAACGCAGGATCGGCATCCGACCGACCGCCGCACCGGCCGCGCCGGCACAACGCACATGACCCCTCCCAAGCGGAACGCCTTCAAGCTCTTCGAGGTCACCGGCATCGAACTGGAGTACATGGTGGTGCAGCGCGGTACGCTGCGTGTGATGCCCATCGTGGACCAGCTCTTCAAGGATGTCACCGGCCGCATCACCAGCGATGTGGAACGCGGTGATGTGGAATGGAGCAACGAGCTCGTCAGCCACGTCGTGGAACTGAAGACCGCGCGCCCCACGCGGCGCATACCCGCCTTCCGGCGGAAGTTCGCCACGGAGGTGCGCGCCATCAACGCGGCACTCGCCGCACACGACGCCATGCTGCTGCCCACGGCCGCCCATCCGCTCATGGACCCCTTCACCGAAACGGTGATCTGGCCGCACGAACACAATGAGGTGTACGCCCTGTACAACCGCATCTTCGATTGCCGGGGCCACGGCTGGAGCAACCTCCAGAGCACCCACATCAACCTCCCCTTCGCCAATGATGAGGAGTTCGGCAAGCTGCACGCCGCCGTGCGCATGGTGCTGCCCATCATCCCCGCGCTCTCCGCCAGCTCACCCCTCCTCGATGGCAAGCCCACCGGGTTCCTCGACTCGCGCATGGAAGCCTACCTGCACCATCAGGAACGCCTTCCCGCCCTTATGGGCTCCCTGATCCCCGAAGCGGTGTTCACCCAGGAGGACTACTACCGCGAAGTGTTCGACCCCATCGGCCGCGCCCTCGCCCCGTTCGATACAGAACACGTGATGGACCACCACTTCGCCAACTCGCGGGGGGCCATCGCGCGGTTCGACCGTGGTGCCATCGAACTGCGCGTCATCGACATCCAGGAATGCCCGGGGGCCGATCTGGCCATCGCCGAACTGATCATGGTCCTCTGCCGCGCCATGACCAAAGGCCGCTGGACCAGCACCTACCTGCAACGCGCCTGGGGCGAGACCGACCTGCTGCCCATCTTCCTGCAGACCATCAAGGACGCCGGCAAGGCCGTCATCGCGAACAAGGACTATCTGCTGATGTTCGGCGTGATGAAGGAGCAGCGGATGACCGCGCAGCGCCTGTGGGAGCACATCGTGCAGGAGCTGCGGGGCGAACTGAGCGAGGAAGCGCGTGCCGTGATCGATCATCTGCTTGCCAAGGGCTGCCTGGCCCAGCGCATCCTGGCCCGCACCGGTCGAAAGCCCTCGGCGGACAGGATCCGGCAGGTCTACATCGAACTCGCGGCCTGCCTGCAGGACGACCGGCTCTTCGTATGACGCGCGTGCTGCTCACCTGCGAGCATGGCGGCCATGAGGTGCCCACCGAGCTGCGCGCCCTCTTCGCCGGGGCCGGCGAGGTCCTTCGCTCCCACTGCGGTTGGGACCCCGGCGCCCTGGACCTGTTCACGGCCCTGCGCCCTCTGGCCCACCTCGCGCTGGAAGGCACCACCTCCCGCCTGGTGGTGGAGCTGAACCGCTCGCTCGACAGCCCGGCCCTGTTCTCCGCGTTCACGCGCGACCTGCCGCACGCCCAGCGCAGCCACCTCATCGACGAGCACTACACCCCCTTCCGCACGGCCGCCGCCGATGCCGTGGCCACCTGGCGTGCCGACCGACCGAGTGTCCTTCACCTCAGCGTGCACACCTTCACCCCAGTGCTGGACGGTGTGCAGCGTCCGATGGACATCGGTCTGTTGTACGACCCTGCACGCAGTTGGGAAAGGGCGCTGGTCGAGGCATGGGAGCAACTGTTGAACGCCGCGGCGCCGGACCTCGTGATCCGCCACAACGAGCCTTACAGGGGCACCGATGACGGCCATACCACGGCCCTGCGGGCCGCCCACGCCGTGGGGTATGCCGGGATCGAGCTGGAGGTGAACCAGCGCTTCGCTTCGGCCGATGGCCTTCGCATGGACGAGCGTGTCACCGGGGCGGTCGTGAGCAGCTTCCAGGCCTTGCTCGCCCACCCCGTGGCGACCACCCCCTGAACGCGAGCGCCCCGGGGATCCCCCGGGGCGCTCGTGTTCGGCACGGATGATCAACGCACCACCTGGAAGCGCTCCTCACCCCGCGCCCGATCGGTGATCACCTGCAGCACGTAGCTGCCGGGTGCAAGGCCTGCGATGTTCAGGACGATGCGATCGCGCAGCGCAGCGCCGCTCACCTGCTGTCGCACGACCACACGGCCCGAGGCGTCGAGCACGACCAGCTCCGCCGAGCGCGCATCGCCCATGGCCCCGCGCACCTGCAATTGGTCCTGCGCCGGTTTCGGGAAGACGAGCAGCTCGACCGTGGAGGCTTCCTCGATCCCGATGCCGTCGGCCAGGTCCCACAGCTGGATGTCATCCACCGCGGCCTCCACCAGGCTGCCGCCGTCCAGGTTCTGCCCGGGCCGGATGCTGTCCGAGGCGTTGTACTTGATGTACACCGTGGAATTCGGGCTCACGAAGTCGCCCACCCGGAAAGCCACCCGGCGCCAGCTCCGGTCGCTCGTCCTCGTGTTCTCGACGGGGACCCAGTTGCTGCCATCGTTGCTCAACCACACCTGCCACCAGTCCGCGCCGGGGTTGGCGCCGCTCGGGGGATCGTTCACGTACCAGCGCCAGTAGGACATGGCCGGCTCCTGCATGTTCGACATGTCCAGCGCGGCGCTCCGCAGCGTGGTGGTGCCACCGTCCACATCGTTCTCCCCCAGCGGGGCGAGCTCGCTCGATGCGTTGCCCGTCACATAACAGATCTCTCCACCCGGAGTGTGCTGGTATCCGGGCTGCACCACCGTGCTCAGGTCGCCCGGGGTGGCATAGCTGCCCACGGGCATGTTGAACTCCCACTCGCCGGTGGTGGCATTGTCCGTGGGGAGTCCGATGTCCCAATTCCCGAGCTGGGTGTTGTTGTCCGCATCGTCCGTGGCCACCAGCCCGAAGCCCACCATGATGTAATAGGGCACGTTCGGGTCGGGTTCGGCCGCACCGATCGGCACCACCGCGCTCAGCTGCTGGAAGCTGTCCTCCACCCCCATGTAGTACGCGATCACCGTGCCCGCAGGCTGCGCAGGAATGGTGACGTGGTAGTCGTTGCTGCCGAAGTCCACCATCGGCAGGGTGTTCCATGTGGCGCCGTCATTCACCCGGTAGAACAGCTTCACCTCCGAGAGGAAGGGCAGGAAATCGAAGTCCAGGACGAGCTGTGCATCCAGCTCGATCCCCTGCGCTTCGGGCGCCGTCTCCAGGTTGCTGTGCACCAGGGTGGCGTTGCTCAGCAGGGTGATCCCGTGCAGGGCGAAGGCCTCCACGATGGCCGCGGCGTTCGGCGTGCCGTTGGTGATGTCGCCGTCCGTGTCATCCGCCTGCAGCACGTCCAGCAGCACATCGCGGAACGCCTGCCCTTCATTGCCGTTCACCGTGTTCGCCTGCAGACCCGGAAAGGCCTCGACGAACAAGGTGAGCATCGCGTTCATGTCATTGCCCAACAGCAGGTAGGTGTCCCACCAGGCCCCGGCGATGATCTCCCCGTCCGCATGCACCTGGCCCACCAGGTCCACCGGGTACACCTTGCGGTTCTCGTCATAACGCCGGATGAAGTTGTCAGGGTCGCTCAGCGAACTGCCTTCGGCCAGGATCGGGTCCTCGGTGATCGAAAGGGCCCACACATCCGCATAGCCTTCGTTCATGGCCCCGTTGGTGAACTGGCTCAGCAACGAACCATAGAACTTGTCGTTGATGCCGTGCCCATACTCGTGGTACACCACCTCGGCGATCTGCGCGTAGCTCTGGCAGTCCCCGCCCTCCTGATAGAAGTTGATGGAACCGCCATCGTAGAAGGCGTTGCAGGTCCCGGCCACATCGACGTTCGTGGCGAAGGGGACGTCAAGGGAAGTGAAGTTCGGCAGCCACGTCTTCATGTGGTCGTGCACCACGTTCACATGGTAATAGGCACTGCGCTCACGGAGGTTGGCGTTCGCGTCGAAGCTCACCGCGTTCGGACCCTCCTGCAACGTGGTCTGGAAGCTCGGGGTGCTGCCTCCCGTCTTCACATTGCACCAACGGCCGTCCAGGAAGAAGGTGGCGTTCACCGGACCGCCCACACCGGTGTTCAGATAGCCCTGGTCATCCAGGTATTGGCTCAGTCCGTTCACGACCACGCGCAGGTCGGGCAGCACCTCGGTGGTGGCCGGCACGTACGGGTTCACCGTGTGGGCCGCGGCGGTGGCGGCGATCTCCGCCCCGGCGGAGGCCGGGGGCGCATGATGCACCACCAGGTCCTGCCGGTAGAGCAGCTCGCCCGAATGTGCATCCACCCAGCACGACCAGCGGCCGGGCACCCCCTGCTCCATGGTGTTGATCATGACCTCATGCACCAACCGGTGCTCCACGGTCCGATGGCCCGGGACCGGCAGGATGCGCAGCCCGTTGACCGCAGCGCCCACGATACCGGTCAACCCGCTCGAGGCGTTCACCACCGCCGCGGCTTCACTGATGCCCGGCTGCGTCTCCACCTGGATCCCCGGATACAGATCGGTGCCGAACGCGATCACCCGGCCTTGGGCGTCCAGCTTCACCATCGCCTGGCCGAACACGACGGGCAGGCCGGCGTGGGTCTGGGCAAAGTGCACATAGGTGTGCTTGGCGGTGGGATACACGGACCTCACGCTGACCTCTGCGAGGGGCAGGTTGAAGCCCGCGAGCTGGTGCTGGAGGAAGTCCCATGCCTTCGACACGGGATCCGCGCCCATCGCCGGGATGGGCCTGCCGAAGGCCCGATGCGGAAGCCCGCTGGCCTCGTTGAACTCCGTCCACCACGTGCCATGTTCGGCCACGAAGGCCCGCCACTGGGGCCGTGCACGCAGCTCGGCCTGCCAGGGGATGTCGGGCGTACGCTGCGGATCGCGGATGAAGGTGATGCTCCGTTCATCGCGGCCGCCTTCCACGGCCATGGCATTGAGGGTGCCGGCGATCAGACCGGCGACGAGGAGGACTTGACGCATTGCGCAACAGGTTGGTGGAACGAAGTTCGGGTTCGGTCAGCTACCGAACAACTCCGACCACCGCCATGTGCGGGGAAGTCCATCAGGCGTCGGGCAGCACCATCGATAGGCCATCGTAGGCCAGTTCCACGCCTTCCGGCAGGGTGCGCTGCACATCGGCATGCCTGCCAAGCAAATGGCTGATGTGGGTGAGGAAGGTGCGGCGTGCGCCCAGTTCCCGGGCCAGGTCCAGCGCCTCCTCCAGGTTGAGGTGGGCCGCATGCGGCTCGTGACGCAGCGCGTTGAGCACCAGCACCTCGGAACCTCCCACGCGCTCCTTGGTCGAAGGTGGCAGCTCCTTCGCGTCGGTGATGTAGGAAAGGCCGCCGATCCGGAAACCCAGCACCGGCATCCCCAGGTGCAGCACCTCCACGGCTTCGAGACCGACACCGGCGGCGGTGAAGGGTCCGGGAGCGATGGGATGCAGCTCCAGCTCGGGCACTCCGGGGTAGCGCACTGCGGCGAAGGCGTATGCGTAGATGCGCCGTACGGCGGCCAGGGTGGCCTCGGAGGCATGCACCGGCATCACCGCGCGCTGACGGTGGTTGAAGCTGCGCAGTTCGTCCATGCCGCTGATGTGGTCCATGTGCTCGTGGGTGAGCAGCACGGCGTCCACATGATCGATCCCGGCACGGAGGCTCTGTTGCCGCAGATCGGGCCCGGCGTCGATGAGGATGGACCGCCCCCCCACCTCCAGCCAGCCCGAGGTGCGCAGTCGCCGATCCCGTGCATCGCTGCTCGTGCACACCGCGCACCGGCAGCCGATCACCGGCACACCCTGGCTGGTGCCCGTTCCAAGGAAGGTGAAGCGCATGAGCGGTGCGCAAATTACCCGATCGCCGGGCGCTACCTTCGCCGCCGCTCGGAGAGGTGGCAGAGCGGTCGAATGCGGCGGTCTTGAAAACCGCTTTACCCGCAAGGGTAACGGGGGTTCGAATCCCTCCCTCTCCGCCAAGCCCCCCCGCGGAAGCGGGGCGTGTTCGGGCCGGGCTTCGGACCGAGCGGCCCCGGCCGAACGGAGCGGTGCGAACAGCAGCCCGTGCATCGGGTGTGGCGTGAACCTTCGCACAGGAGCGCGCAGCCATCCCTTACCGCGCCCCTCGTTCCGAACAGCGGATGCCGCGGGAACGGTGGCGCGATCCCAGGGAACGGTGATGATCCGCCCGACGGCCGAAGTACCTTTGAAAGCATGTCACGCTCCATCCTCCCGCTGGCCCTGATGTCCCTCGCCCTTCCCATCGGAGCCCAATCGCTGCCCGAGTTCCTGGTGGAGGTCCGGCGCTTCGAGGTGCCGGAGCAGGGCCCCTTCGTGGACCTCAGCGTGGCCGTGCTCGGGGCCTCGGTCCATCACGAGGACTCCGCTGCGGGCCTGTCCCAGGCCCGGTTGGAGCTGGTGGCCCTGGTGGAGAAGGCCGGTGCCATCGTCGACCACCGGAAAGTGGAGCTCACGGGCCCGCCACGCACCACCGAGGTCCCACCCGATCTTCTGTACACGACCGCATTCGCCCTTCCCGCCGGTGAATACACGCTGGAGATCCAGGTCCGGGACCTTCAGGGAGCGGACTCGGCGCGGACGGAGCGCCGCCCGCTGCTTGTGCCGGCCTTGCCGGACGGACCCACGTTCTCCGATGTGCTGCTGGTCTCCGGCACCGGGGAAGCGGGCTCCTCAGGACACGCCCACGCGGGCCGGACCTTCATTCCCTTCGTGGGCGCCTACTACCCCAGCTCCGTGGAGCGCATGGACCTGTATGCCGAGCTCTACGGCATGGACGTCCGCCTCGGGGGTGACAGCCTCTACCTGCTGAGCTATCAGATCGAGGGTCAGGGGACGGGCACCCCGATCGGTGCGTTCCGCGCGGCGGCACGCGTAAAGGCGCGCCCTGTGGAACCTTTGCTGGGCGGCTTCGACATCCGCTCGCTGCCCAGCGGGAACTACGTGCTCGCCTTGGAGGCACGCGATCGATCAGGGCAGCTCCTGGCCCGCACTGAACGGTTCCTGCAGCGCAACAACCCGATCTCCTACCGGATGGACGACCTGTCCACCGTGGCCATGGGCGGCACTTTCGCCGACCGCATCACCGAGCCGGACAGCCTGGCCGAGTTCATCCACTGCCTGCGCCCCATCGCCGACGACCTGGAGCGCAAGATGATCGACGACCGTTGGAAGGACCGCGAGATGGACCTCATGCGCCGCTTCTTCTACAGCTTCTGGTTCAACCGCAATGGGCTGGACCCGGAAGGAGCGTGGAAGGCCTACCGTGCGGAGGTCCTGCGGGTCAACCGGATGTACGGCTCGCGTATCAAGCGGGGCTATGAGACCGACCGCGGCTACGTGCACCTCAAGTACGGGGCACCCAACACCATCGTCGACCGGCCCAGCGACATGGGCGTGTATCCTTATCAGATCTGGCACTATTACCGCGCCGGCCGTTACACCGACCGCCGCTTCGTGTTCTATCTGCCGGACATGGTGACGAACGACTACGAGCTGTTGCACTCCGAGGTGCCCGGCGAGATCCAGAACCCCCGCTGGAACCAGGTGCTGCACGCCCGCGACACGCCGATGAACAACGTGCAGCCCGGCTCGGTGAACTCCCTGAGCGGTGAACGTTCGGACGAGTTCTTCATGAACCCACGCTGACGGTCGCGCAGCCTCGGCCATCTTTGCCGCCGCACGCAGCCCCCATGCGCGATACGGCGATCGTGATCCTGAACTGGAACGGCCTCACCTGGCTGCAACGCTTCCTGCCCGGCGTGGTGCAGGCCGCCGAGGGCGCCGAGGTCGTCGTGGCCGACAACGGCAGCTCCGATGGTTCGCTGCGCTGGCTGAAGGCCTCCATGCCCGGCGTGCGTACCATCGCCCTGGAACGGAACCTAGGCTTCGCGGGTGGCTACAACGCCGCGCTGGAGCGGGTGAAGGCCTCGTACTTCGTGCTGCTGAACTCCGATGTGGAGGTCCGCCCAGGCTGGCTCTCGGGCATGCGGGCTTTGTTGGACGCCGATCCGCACATGGCGGCCTGCCAGCCCAAAGTGCTGGCCCATGCCCACCCCGAACGCTTCGAACATGCCGGCGCCGCAGGCGGATACATCGACCGCAACGGCTACCCTTTCTGCCGCGGGCGGATCTTCGAGATCACCGAATCGGACCATGGGCAGTACGATGACGACCGCGAGGTCTTCTGGGCCACCGGGGCCTGTCTGATGGTGCGGGCGCAGGCCTTCCGTGATGCCGGCGGCTTCGATGCCTCACTGTTCGCGCACATGGAGGAGATCGACCTGTGCTGGCGGCTGCGCCGCCGCGGCTGGCGAATCGGCTACACGGCCCGGGCCAGCGTTCTCCATGTCGGCGGCGGGGCGCTCGGGTACGGCAGCCCGCGCAAGACCTACCTCAACTTCCGCAACAGCCTCATCGTGCTCACCAAGAACCTGCACACGGGCTGGCTGCCGGGCCGCCTGTTGCGCCGTTTCCTGCTGGACGGTGCGGCCGGCTGGAAGTTCCTGCTCGAAGGGCACGGTGCGCACAGCTGGCAGGTGGCCCGTGCCCATGTCCACTTCCTCGGCCGTCTACCGGGGCTGCTGCGCGAACGCGCACGGCTCATGCGGGAGGAGGACGAGCCCGACCTCACCGGCATGTACACGCGCAACATCGCGTTCGACCGGTTCATCCTCAAGCACGCCCGCTTCAGCGACCTCCCGCGGGAGGCCTTCGTGCAACGCACCTAACTGGCGGCCGCGCGGCGCAAAAGGTGGTCCACGGCAAGGCGGTAGCTCTCGGTCCCCAGTCCCATGATGCTGCCCACGCACACCGCTCCCACGAGCGACGTGTGGCGGAAGGGCTCACGCGCGAGCAGGTTGGAGAGATGCACCTCCAACACGGGTACGGCCACCGAAGCCACCGCATCACGCAGCGCCACCGAAGTGTGGCTGTAGCCGCCCGCGTTCAGCACCACACCGGCGTACACGCCGTCCGCCTCGTGAAGCCAGCGGATCAGTTCCCCCTCCAGTTCGCTCTGGCGGTGGTCGATCCGATGCCCGGGGAACGCCCTGCGCAACCCCGCGATCAGGCCATCCAGGTCCGTGCCGCCGTAGATCGAGGGCTCACGACGACCGAGCAGCCCGAGGTTCGGGCCGTTGACCACCAGGATGTCCGCCATGCGGGCGAAGTAACGAAAGGCCCGCCCGATGGCATCTTTGTGCGGTGGACTGGCCCCGCGCGCTCACCCTGTTCCGCACCCACCTCAAGCTGGAGCGCTCCCTGAGCGACCGCACCGTGGAGGCCTACCTCTCCGACCTGGCCAAGCTGCGAGCCTTCGCCGAATCCCATTCTCCGGCATTGCCGGCGGATGCCCTGCGCTTGGAGGACCTGCAGGCCTTCCTCACGCACACCGTGAAGAAGGGGCTCGGTCCGCGTAGCCAGGCCCGGCTCCTCAGCGCCGTCCGCGCCTTCCATCACGCCCTGCTCGTCGATCGGCGCATCGGAACGGACCCCACCGAACTGCTCGAGGCGCCGCGGCTTGGGCGTCACCTGCCGGAGTTCCTCAGCGTGGCCGAGATCGACGCCATCGTCGCGGCCATCGACCTGTCCAAGCCCCTGGCCCATCGCGACCGGGCCATCGTGGAATCATTGTACGGCTGTGGCCTTCGCGTGAGCGAACTGTGCGGCCTGCGGATGAGCGACATCCACGAGCAGGAACGCTTCATCCGTGTGCTCGGAAAAGGCGACAAGGAGCGCCTGGTGCCCATCGCCTCCCACACGCTCGACCGCATCAGGGCGTATCGCGAGCATGAACGCGTGCATCAGCCCAGGGTGCCCCGCGCCGGGGACACCCTCTTCCTGAACGCCCGCGGAGGTCCACTCTCCCGTGTCGCGGTCTTCAACCTGGTACGCACGCTCGCCGCAAAGGCCGGCATCTCCAAGGCCATCAGCCCGCACACCTTCCGCCATAGTTTCGCCACCCACCTTGTGGAGGGCGGGGCCGACCTGCGTGCCGTTCAGGAGATGCTCGGCCACGCCAGCATCACCACCACCGAGATCTACACCCACCTGGACCGCGAGTTCCTCCGCAGCAACATCCTCCAGCATCATCCCCGTGCCCGGGGGCGCTCGACAGGTTGATCAGTTCAGCTTCGCCAGGGCGCCCCGGGCGGCCAGCGCGCGCGTCACCTCCTCCATCAGCACCGCCACTTCACCGCGGATCCGACCGTCGTACTTCTCGTCCCAATCCATCCGTCCGTCCAGCGGGTCGAACCGCGCAATGCCCATGGGCAGGTCGAAAAAGGACAGGTCCATACCGGGCACACGCTCGAACATGGTCATCTCGATGAAGACCTCCTTGACGCTGTGGTCCCCCTCCCAGATAGGTCCGTGGGTGGTGACCGTGAAGCACTTGGTGACATGGCCTGGAAGGACAAAGCGGATCACATAGTCCGCATTGTTGTCCAACAGCAGTTCGTAGCGCCCGCTCTGGCCGGTGGACAGGGTCCTCACACGCTCGCCGTTGCGGTATACACGCACCTGGGCATCCGCCAGGGGAGCCGCGGTGAACTTGTCCGTCACCGTGCCGACGATCCGGAGCTGGGCCGCTTCCACGGTCCATGTCAGCAATACGGCGGCCAGCAGCATCAGGTCACGCAGACGTTCCATGCGAGCGGTGGTCCGGCTGGTGCGCGGACCGGGCGGCGAAACTATCCGCGAGGGGTGCGGGATCCAAGGCCAGGAGCCGATGTGATGGGACGATCGATCAACAGCACCCTGTTCACAACCGTGCAGGCCGGGAACGAAGCGGGGCGGCCCTGTGGACCGCCCCGCTCCTCATCGGTCGAACGGCTTACTGCACCACGAGGCGCTGTTCGCTGGTCGTATCGTCAGTGCTGACACGCAGGATGTACGTGCCCGCCATGAGCGTTTCGGCGCCATCGCGCACCAGGTTCATCCCGGTGTTCAATGTGCGCCGGTCGCTCCACACCACCCTCCCGGTGGCGTCAAAGAGCTCCAGCCGCGCATCGGTCGCCGCCGCAGGCCACACGACGGAAACGGAGCCTTCGGTCGGGTTCGGGAACACCGTCCAGCCGTCCACCACGGACCCGGTGAGCGCGGTGCTGATCGCTGCGGAGAGGCAGATCTCGAAATCACCACCGCCGCCGTACTGGGTGTTGGAGTAGACACGCACCACGTGGTCCGTGTTCGGGGCCACGGTGACATCATAAGGCGCGGCTGGATTGATGTCGCAGCCAAGCTCCGCACCATTGCACCCATCATACACGACCACCACGGCATCCCCCATGCTGATGTTGTTGAAGGTGATCGTGACGGCATTGTTGGGCCCGGAGTTGAACGCATACCACATGTCCAGATAGGTGCCGGTGGTCGCATCGCAGCTGGGATCGCCCGCATCCTGGGTCGCCTGGACATTGTTGCCCTGAGCGCTGTTCTGGGGGCAGTCCGTGGTCGCCCACACCGGGAGGCCGATGGCGTTGGCGCAGTCGTTGTTCGAAGGAGGACCGGCGCACGCCACCGCGCTCACGGACATGGTATACGGTCCGGTGGTGCCCGACCCGAATTGTCCGACGGGGAGCCAATAGGTGCCCGGCTGCAGGTTCACGAACCCGATGGTGATGTTGCCATCGGTGCAGCTGGTGAAGTCGAAGGTGCCCGCGTAGAACGTATCCGCCAGGCAGGTGGTCCACACGATGTAGGCCTCGTCGAACACCGGGGTCGTACCACAGTACGAGACGGTGACATCCGCACAATCGGACAGCGTGAAGGCGTGCCACACCTTGGGTACGTTGTCGTCCATCGGCGAACCGGGGACCGCATCACCCGTGGCGGTGGCGCCCACCGTGGTGCCGGAGAAGGTCAGGCCACCGCCCACGGCCAACGCCTGCGGTGTCACGTTGGCGCAGTTGTCGTTCGCCGGGGCCGCGCCGCCGCCGAACACGCAGATATCGAAGGTGGTGGTGACCGGGATGTCCGAATAGTAGTGGTACACCCGGACGTGATAGGTCTGACCCACCGTAAGGCCGCTGGCCTGGATCACTTCGGTGCCTCCCTCCAGGGTCGCATCCGCGCAACCGATGCTCGTCGGGTTCGCACAGCCGCCGGAGAAGAGCTCGACGACCGCATCGAGCGAATCGGATCCGGCCACTTCCACCGTGAGCTGCGCAGCCGTGGCCACGAAGCTGAACCACACATCGTCGTTCGCATCACCGGTGAAACCGTTGCACGCAAGCGCCGGCAGGGACTCGGTGGCGTTCGCGACGTCACCGGTCACATACTGGCAGGTGGTACCCGCCGTGAGCGACGTGGCCCCTCCGCAGTCATCATTGGCCGGCGCACCGGCACAGGCCGTGGCCGTCAACGCCAGGCTGTACGGCCCGGTCGTGGCGGATCCGAACTGGCCGATGGGCAGGTGGTAGGTGCCTGCTGGCAGGGCATTGAAGAACACCGTGCCATTGCCGTCCACACAGGTGGTGAAGTCGAAGGTGCCGAGGTTGAACGTGCTCGCCGGACAGTCCGTCCACACGATGTAGATCTCGTCGAACACCGGGGTCGTATTGCAGTATGAAACCGCGACGTTCGCGCAGGTGCTGAGGGTGAAGGCATGCCACACCTTGGGGACCCCATCGTCCATGTCGGACAAGGGCACTGCATCATTGGTGGTCGTGGCTCCCACGGTGGTGCCCGTGAAGTTGAGCGAACCGCCCACGCTCAGCGCCTGCGGAACGATGTTCTGGCACTGATCGTTCACAGGTGCCGTGCCGCCGCCGTAGACGCAGATGGTGAAGGTGGTGGTGGTGGGGAAGCCGGCGGCATAGTCGTACACCCGCACGTAGTAGGTCTGCCCCACCGTCAGCCCGGTGGCCTGGATGGTCTCCACCCCGTCGGCCACGGTCGCGTCCGCGCAGGCGATGTTCGTTCCGGCGCAGGCTCCGCTGCGCAGGTCCACCACCGCGTCGAAGTTGGTCGATCCGTCCACCTCGATGGTGAGCGCCGCGGCCGTGGCCACGAAGCTGTACCATACATCATCGTTGGCATCCCCCGTGAAGGTGGCGCAGGTGAGCGCGGCGATGGACTGGGTGGCACCGGCCACGTCACCCGTCACCGGCGTGCAGGTCGTGCTCACCGCCAGCTGCTGGGCGCCGGAGCATTCATTGTTCGCCGGCGCAGCCCCGCAGGCCGTGGCGTTCAGTTCGATGGTGTACGGGCCCGTGCTCCCGGCGCCGAACTGGCCGACAGGGACGTAGTAGCTGCCCGCAGGCAGTTGCGCGAAGACGACGGTGCCGTTGCCATCCACGCAGGTGGTGAAGTCGAAGGTTCCGATGATGCCCGCGTCGGCCGGGCAACCGGTCGCCAGGGCGATGTAGATCTGGTCGAACACCGGGGTGGTCCCGCAGTAGTCCAACGTCACGTTCGAGCAGGTGCTCGTGGTGAACCGATGCCACACCTTGGGGATCGCGTCATCGAAGTCGCCCCCGGTAACGACGTCATTCGTGACCGTGGCCCCGGCGGTGCTGCCCGTGAAGGTGAGCGATCCGCCGACGCTCAGGTTCTGCGCCACCACGTTCGCGCACTGGTCGTTGGCCGGTGGTGGTGGTGTGCCGAACACACAGATCGTGAAGTCCGTGGTCGGAGCCGCGCCCGTGTAATAGTCATACACCCGCACGTAGTAGCTCGCACCCACCGTGAGGCCGGCGAGGGAGACCTGCTCGATGCCGTCCTCCACGGTGGCATCGGCGCAGCCGATGTTGGTGCCATTGCAGGCCCCGCTGCGCACATCCACCACGGCATCGAAGTCCAGCGACCCGTCGACGCGAACGGTCAGCGCTGCTGCCGTTGCCGTGAACGTGTACCACACATCATCATCGGCATCGCCGGTGAAGGTGTTGCACGAAACGGCGGCCAGGCTGTTGGTCGCTCCCGCGGTGTTCCCCGTCACCGGGTTGCACGTGGCGCCCACCGTGAGGGTGATGGCTCCGCCGCAGTTGTCGTTCACCGGTGCGCCACCCCGGAACACCCCGGTGTTCGTCGGGCGCAGTGATTTGGGGACCGCTCCGGAATGCACAAGCAGCTGTTTCTCCCCCGGGGCCGCCGCACGGTCGGTGCTCGCCTTTCGAGCGACCGGGGTCCGTTCCATGTCCTGTTTCGTCCGTTGCGCGGAAGCATCCAAGGCCGGCAGGGCCAGGAGCGCCAAGGCCACGCTCATCGCGTAGGGTCTGATCATGGGTGTGGGTGTTGAGGCGCCGAAACTAGCGCCCCCCCCCATGCCCGGTCGCCCGGTACATGGCAACTTATCGACAGTCCTCAGCGCCGCACCACCACCGGCTTCCGCAAAAGGCCGCCTTCCTTCGAGCGGACCTCCAGCACATGCGCGCCCGGGGGCAGACCGGAAACGGCCATCCGCTGGATGGGCTCCCGGGTGGACCGCTGCCGCACCAGTTCCCTTCCAACGGCTGCGATCATGCGAAGCTCTTCGGCCTTGAAGCCGGCGGGAACCTCCACAAGCAGCTCGTCCGAGGCCGGCACGGGGAAGACGGTCAGCTCCGGAGCTCCGTCCGGATCCAGCCCGGAGATGGAAGCGATCGCCCCGCTCTTACCCAGCGCGTACTCTCCCGGAAGAAGGGAGTCCAGCTCCATGTAGCCCGTGCCGTTGGTGAGCGAGCCGGCCACCACCACCTGATGCGGATAGGTGGTCCAAGGCTGCCCGGGATGCGCGCGGTACAAGACAGCAGCGCCGGCTTCCGTGGCGTCGTAGAGGTCGAAGTCCAGCTGGCTGGTCGAGGCACCGTAATAGTTGATCCGGGCCGAGAGGTGCATACCCGCCGGCCAGAGCCCGTCCACCACCCAGTAGTGCGTCCCACTGATGGCCTCGACCTCCGCAGTGGTCTGCGATGCTTCCGGCGCGGCCCAGATGTGGTCGATGCGGAAGAGGGCCGAATCAGGGACCGCCTCCGGGAACAGGCGGAAGTCCACCCGCGGCAGCGTGGAACTGAAGCTCTCGCCCGGGTGGATGACGAACTCATGGTCCATGCGCGCCTGGTTCAATCGTCGGTGACCGTTCACCACGGCCATCACCGGCTCGAACGGCGCCGTGAGGGTCACCGTGGTGAGCTCCCCGCCGCCCAGCACGTGATGCTCGCTGCGTTGCCACCCCGCACCGATCAAGGTGACATCCAGTGGCACCTGCTGATGGAAGGTGGTCGTGCCGCGCAGCCGTTGGCGAAGGGTAAGGTCCACCGACCAGGACCCGCCCTGTGTCACAGAGCTCATCGCGTCAACGACGAACACGCTGAAGCCGGGCGCGAACACCCAGGCATCGAAGAACGGATCGAGGTCGGTCCCGGTGACCTGCTCCAAGGCGTCGCGGAAACCTGCCGCGTCCAGGGCCGTGTCCGCAAAGGCCAGCTGCACACCGGTCATCGCCTGCCGGAACAGCGTGTCGCCCAGGTAGCCACGCAGGTTGTGCATCACCGAGGCCCCCTTGTAGTAGGTGTGGTGACCGTAGATGTACGGATCGGGCATCGGCGAAAGGGGCTGGAAACCGCCGTCCTGCAGGTGACTGTTCTTCAGCACATCGTACTGATTGTTCAGCACCGTGGTGATGAACTGGTCGTGGCCATAGACCCATTCATCCACGAGGTGGCCGCTGTATTCGGCAGGACCTTCCTTGAGCCACATGTCGTTGTGGATGTACGGTGTCACGATGTCGCCCCACCAATGGTGCCCCAGCTCGTGGCTCAGCAGCTGGCGGTTGTCGGATACCGGCTGCCCGGTCATGAACTGGGGATAGGCGATGTTGGTGGGGATCTCCAGGGCCCCGTCGGTCGTCAGCACATAACCCACCCGGCCCCAGCCGTAGGGTCCGTACCAGTGCTCGCACGCGTCGATGGCCCCGCCCAGGTCGCCGAACCGGGAGACCATGCCGGCCAGCTGCGCCGGCTTGGCGGTCAGGGTCACCGGGATGGTCCCGAACGCACCGGTGTGCAGGTAGGTGCTGTCCACATAGTTGGAAACCGCCACCGCTGACACGTGCGTGGGGAGCGCACGGCCGATGCCATAGGAGCGCACCACGGTATCACCGCCCAGCTGCACCTCGCCCAGGAAGTCGCCCTGGCCCCGCAGGCGATAGGTGCCCGCGCTCTTCACATGATACGTGTACGTGGCCCGTTCCACGAACGAGTCGAAGCACGGATACCACACCTTGCCGAAGTTGGGCGGGATGGTGCTGATGCCGATGCCGAGGTTGTAGATGTACCCGCTCTCGAAGTAGAAGCCGCCCCAATCGGGGTCGCGGTGCGGCGCTCCCTGATAATGCACGGTCAGCGTGCGTTGCTCGCCCACCGCAGGCACGCCCAACAGGTCCACCGTGAGGAACGCCCCGTCGTAGCTGTACGGATGCACGCCCAGGGCGCTGGTCACTGAATCCACCGTGAGGTCGTACAGGTCGAAGCGGATGCTGTTCTGGCCGGCCAGTCGTGGCGTGAAGGACACGGCGCACATGCCGGCGATCCACTGGTCCTGCACCAGGGTCACGTCCAACCGGATGTCGTAGTGCAGGATGTCGAACGTATCGCTGCGCGCGATGGTCTGGTCGATCTGGGTGCGCTGGAGCGCGGTGAGCGCAGGCCCCGGACGGTAGGGCTCGTGCAGGATCCTGCAGCCCATCCGGTAGGGCTGGGCCAGGGCGGCGATGAAGGATAAGAGGGTGATGGGGAGGACAACAAGGCGCATGGAACAAGGGTCAGGTCGCACGAAGCTACGGGCCCGCTACCTTCACTCTGCGGACAACTGCTCCGCTACCCGTGACGTCAACCCGAAAACCGGACCCACATGCACCGCCTTGTTGCGCTCGCCTTGCTCGTCCTACCAGGACTGTTACCCACGGTGAAGGCCACCCATATCATGGGCGGTGAGCTCACGTACCGATGGCTCGGTGGATCGGACTACCTCGTCAGTCTCGTCCTGTACAGGGACTGCGCCGGCGTTCCGGTGGTCTCCCAGGAGAACGTGTACATCTCGTCGAGCACCTGCGGCTACAGCCAGTTGCTGCCCGTGAACCTGGTCGACACGGCCGTCATCGCATCGCCCTGCGCGGGGCTGTTGTCCACCTGCGACGGGGGGCAGGCACCTGGATTGGAGGTCTATGTTTATCGCGACACCATCGCGCTGGCCCAGGCCTGCCCGGACTATGAATTCACCTGGACCACCTGCTGCCGGAACGCGGCGGTGACCAACCTTGTGGATCCGAGCACACAAAGCGGCTTCCTGCAGGCATGGCTCAACACCGTCGATGGCCCGGGCAATTCCGCACCGGTATACCAGGAGCTCCAGATGCCCTTCATCTGCTCCAATGTGATGTACTGCCAGGACAACAGCACCTTCGATGTCGATGGGGATTCGCTCGTGTTCAGCATGGTGCCCGTCCAGAACGGAACGCTGGGACCCGCGTCCTACGCCGCGCCCTTCAGCCCCACGGACCCCTTTCCGACCGTGAACGGTCACGCGTTCGATGTATCCGGTGGGAACCACTGCGCCATCCCCACCACGGTCGGCGCCTGGGTGGTGGCCTATCGCATCGATGAGTACCGCAACGGGGCGTGGATCGGCAGCACGATGCGCGAGGTGCAGCTGTGGGTGGTGAACTGTCCGTCCGCCATGCTCGGCTTCACCGGCACCGTGAAGGACTCCACCGGCACACCGGTCAGCAGCGGCACGGTGGAACTGTGGGAGTACGGGCTCAACAGCCTCAGTTCCACGCTCATCGCCACCACACCGGTGAACTCACAAGGGGAATATGCCTTCTCCGGCCAGCCGAACGGCCAATACATCCTGCGCGCCATCCCCGACTCGACCAATACCCCGGGGCACGCCACCTCCTATCACCTGAACACCCACTACTGGGACTTCGCCGAAGTGCTCGGCGCCGTATGCGATACGACCATCGACGCTGACATCACCCTGGTCGGTGTGGGGAACCTGGTCGGGACCGGCCATGTGAGCGGCTACCTGGGCGACCTCGGCATTGTGCGCAGCCAGCAGGGCACCCCATGGGAAGGGGTCATTGTCTTCCTGGAAGCCTGGCCGTCCCACGAACCGGTGGCCTTCGATCGCACGGATGCCGACGGGCTCTTCGCTTTCGTCAACGTGCCCTTCGGTGAGTACCGCGTGGTGTTCGACCACCCCGGACTGCCCATGCTCGGTTACTACCGCTTCACGGTCAGCGCCCAGAACCCGAGCTTCACCGGTCTTGACCATGGCGCCGACCCGGACGGATTCTTCCCCACGGGCATCTCCACGGGCATGCGCGAGGACGCGCCGCTCAGCCTGGTGGTGGCCCCCAATCCGGTGGGCCAGGGCCGGGTGACGATCGGGGGCCTGCCCGATGGACCGGTGACACTGTTGGTGGAGGACGCGACCGGCCGCACCGTCGACGTGCAACGGGCGATGGTCGGCAACGGCCGCACGTCGATGGCCACCGACGCCCTCCCCGCCGGCACCTTCCTGATCCGGATCGCAGGGGCCGGTGCCATCCGCCTCGTGAAACAATGACATCCCATGGAGCGCTCATCCCTCGGCAGGGATGCCCTCTCCATCGCTCTTCCATCCCGCTTCGTCGAGATCGGCATACCATCCGAGCACGATGAACGTATTGTTGTAAGCGTCGCCCATCGGACCGCCAGCTAAACCTCCCTCCCATGAATCAAGCCCGCATCCTGGTCGTTGAGGACGAAGCCCTCATCCGCAAGGACATCGAACGCAGCCTAGCGCTGCTGGGCTATGATCTGGCCGGCAGCACCGGCGATGCTGAGGAAGCCGTGCATCTGGCCATGGAACAGCGGCCGGACATGGTTCTCATGGACATCCGGCTGCGGAGCGCCATGACGGGCATTGAGGCCGCCAAGGTGATCCGCACGAGCATGGGCATACCCGTGGTCTTCCTCACCGCATTCTCCGAGGATAGCACGCTCCATGAAGCCAAGGTCGCCGAGCCACTGGGTTACATTGTGAAACCCTTCACCGAGGCGGCCCTGCGCTCCAACATCGAGATCGCGCTGTTCAAGGGTGGCGAGGAGGTCAAGCTCCGCATGGAACGCGACCGACTGATGCGCTCGGTGGGCAAAGGCCAGGATGAGGAGCACGTGTTCATCAAGCACAAGGGACGCGCGGTGCGTGTCGCCTACCGGGAGATCGAGCATATCGAGGCCCTCAAGGACTACGCGTCCTTCCACCTCAAGGACCGCAGGTATGTGGTGCATGGTACCATGCAGGAGTTCGAAGCCATGATGCCCACGCGCGACTTCATGCGCATCCACCGCTCGCACATCGTGCGTCTCGACCGGATCCAGAGCATCGACGACGGCGATGTGGTCCTGGAGGGTGGTGCCAAGCGCATCCCCATCGGCCGCACGTACATGAGCCGCCTGCTGGCGCTCATCCCCCAGGTCTGAGCCATTTCGGTGCGTATGTGAATAGGTTTGTGGGCATGGAGCGCCTGTGCCCGGTCCGTGCGTTCGTCCTCATCGCCCTGCTGCTCCTGGGCGGTGTGGGGCGCGATGGCTGGCACCTGGCCTTCCATGCGGATGATGTGTCGCATGCAGGCCTGGGGCCGACGCTCTCCGAGTCCTGTTCGTTCTGTACCGAAGGCCTTCCCACCGCGCTCGCAGCGGTCGCACCGGTCATTCAGCCTCCTGTGGCGCTCGCCTGGGAAGCGGTGAACGGGTGCGAGCGTTCCAAACTGGCGACTCCGGCGCGGATCCCTTCCGATCGGGGACCTCCACAACGCGGTTGATCCACCGCCGGACGGGAACCGTCCGTGCGGCCCAGGGCTTCGACCGAAGCCCGCACACCCGGGGTCGTCCAACGCCACGTGCAGGTCGGACCATCAACCCAACGGCGCACAGCGCCACAGCATTCCTTGCCATGACCACGACGTTCCACGCCGCGCAGCGCGGCCTTGCCCTCCTCCTTCTGACCACCTTCATCCTGCCCGGTTGCAAAAAAGAGGAACCCGGAGCCAGTGGCCCTCCGGCCAACGAAGAAGAGCTCATCACCACCGTTCGCCTCCACTTGCGCTCGGTGGGCGGCACCGAGCACAAGCACTGGACCTACCGCGACATCGACGGCCCTGGTGGCAACGATCCCGTTCTTGAGGTGGACACCCTTTCGGCCGATTCGGTCTACCATGTGGAGATCGACGTGCTCAACGAGAGCGCGAGCCCGGTGGACACCATCACCCACGAGATCGACGATGAAGGCGCCGAGCACCAGTTCTTCTTCCAACCCAGCGGGGTGAACATCACCGTCGCCTACGACGATGCCGACCTGAACGGCCGTCCCATCGGTCTTCGCTCGATCTGGACGGTCGGCGCTTCCAGCACCGGTTCCATGCTGATCACCCTGCGCCACGGACCGGACAAAACAGCGCCCGGGGTGATCGATGGGGACATCACCAATGCCGGGGGAGAGACGGACATCGCAGTGGTTTTTTCACCCTTGGTGGTGGACTGACCCGTGTGGGAACGCGAACGGAAGGTGGGCAGGAGCCCGACCTCCGTGTTTCAGGCCGCTCGGGGCGATCTTCGACGCATGCGACGGATAGGGGTGCTCCTGACGTTCGGCCTTCTGGCCGGCCTGGTCTCCACGGAGCTTCTGCTCAGGGCCTTGGGACGTCTGAACCATCCCCTGTTCGAGGCCGATCCCCAGTATGAGTACCTGATGCGTCCCGATCAGGATGTGCGGTACGGGCGCATCCACTACGTGACCAATGCGCTCGGGCTTCGGTCGCCTCCGATCGGTCCCAAGCGCGGCCGCCGCGTCCTCATCATCGGCGACTCGGTGATCAATGGGGGGCAGCAGACCACACAGGACAGCCTGGCCACCGAACAGGCCGCACGACGGACCGGGGTCGAACTGATCAATCTCAGCGCGGGCAGCTGGGGCACCGAGAACGCGATGGCGTGGATCCGGGCCCATGGCCTGATGCAGGCGGACGCCCTGATCATCGTCCTCAGCAGCCACGACGCCTACGACCGGATGACCTTCGAGCCGGTGGTCGGCCATCATCCCTCGTATCCGGCCGAGCGCCCGCAACTTGCCCTATCGGCCGAGTTGGACCGCTGGACCCATCGCAGGAGGGATCGGAGAGCGGTGAGCGACCGCACATTCGCGAGCGGATGGCGGGCCCTTCGGGACACCGCTGTCGTCCGTGGACTGCAGCTCACGGTGGTCCTTCATCCCGAACTGGGCGAATTGGCCATGGGTCGCTACGACGTCCGCGGTGCACGGATCCTCGACTCGCTCACGACCTGGAACGTTGCCGTAGTGACCACGATCGATCGGATGGACAGCGCGATGTACACGGACCGCATCCACCTCAATGATCGCGGGCAGGCCGCCCTTGCCGATGTCCTGGTGGAGGTGATCGACCGGTCGACACCCGCGAATACCTTCGGCCATGATCCGTCCTCTCCCACCCGCTGAACTGCTGGAGCAGGCGGACCGCGTTCCCTTGATCGACGTGCGCTCCCCTTCGGAACACGCACGCGGTCACATCCCCGGAAGCGTCAACATCCCACTCTTCTCGGACGCGGAGCGCGGTGAGGTCGGAACCTGCTACAAGCAACGCGGACGCGATGAGGCCGTCCTGCTCGGGCTTCGCTTGGTGGGTCCCCGTTTGGGCGACCTGGTGGAGCAGGCCCGCGCGATCGCACCGGAAGGCCGCATCGCCGTGCATTGCTGGCGCGGCGGAGAGCGCAGTGCCAGTGTGGCCTGGTTGCTCGACAAAGCCGGCTTCGCCGACGTCCGCACCATGCGCGGCGGATACAAGGCATTCCGCAGGCACATCCAGGAATGGTTCAGCCGGCCCTGGGACCTGCGTGTCCTGGGTGGTTATACGGGCAGCGGCAAGACCGAGCTGCTGGCCCTGTTGAGGGAACTGGGTGAGCAGGTCGTGGACCTTGAGGGGCTCGCGCAGCACAAAGGTTCGGCCTTCGGTGGGCTTGGTCAGGCCCCACAGCCCAGCACCGAGCACTTCGAGAACGTGCTCTGGCAGGTGTTGGGGACCGTTGACCCGAGCAGGCCCATCTGGGTGGAGGACGAGAGCCTGATGATCGGGCGTGTTCGCATACCGGATGCGCTTTTCGCACGCTTGCGCGCAGCCGACCTGTACTTCGTGGACATGCCTATCGAGGACAGGGTCCAAAGGCTGGTGTCGGACTATGGTGGCACCAGCGCGGAAGAGCTGAAGGAACCCGTGCGCCGGATCGAGAAGCGACTGGGGCCGCAGCACTGCAAGGCCGCACTGGAGGCCTTGGACCGCGGAGACCTTGCCGAAGTAGCGCGCATCACGCTGCGCTACTACGACAAAGCCTACCTGCGGGGCGCGCGTGAACGCGATCCAGCCCGTGTTCGGACCATCCCGGGCCGGGCCACCGATCTTCGCGGCCTTGCCCAACGACTCGCCGACCATGTCCGCCACGAACACCTCCCCTGACCCCCCGGTGTTGCTCACGCAGTTCAGCCGCGGCTCCGGCTGTGGCTGCAAGCTCGCACCGGATGTGCTCGACCGCATCCTTCGCAGCGACCGCGTCGGTGCCGTCGACCCCCGGCTGCTCGTGGGACCGTCCACCAAGGATGACGCCGCCATCTATGCGCTGGACGACGACCAGGCATTGATCAGCACGGTGGACTTCTTCACTCCCATCGTTGACGATGCCCGGATGTTCGGCCGCATCGCCGCAGCGAACGCCCTCAGCGATGTCTATGCGATGGGCGGTTCGCCCCTTTTCGCCATCGCCGTGCTGGGCTGGCCGACCGACAAGCTTTCACCCGGGCTGGCCGCGGAGGTCATCGAGGGTGGGCGCGACACATGCCGTGAGGCGGGCATCGTGCTCGCTGGGGGCCACAGCATCGATGCACCCGAACCGTTCTTCGGCCTGGCGGTCACCGGATCGGTCAAGCGCGCTTTCGTGAAACGCAACGACACGGCACGGGTCGGCGACGTGCTCCTGCTCACCAAACCCCTCGGCACCGGGGTGCTGGCCACCGCCCTGAAGCGTGCGCAGCTCGATGACAACGGCCTTGCGGCGCTTACGGCACAGCTCGCCACGTTGAACCGGGCCGGCAGCATCCTGGGGCCCGTTGATGCCGTGCACGCCATGACGGACGTGACCGGATTCGGGCTGCTGGGGCACCTCTGGGAGATGTGCAACGGTGCAGGCTGCGCAGCCGAGCTCGAATGGCATGCGATCCCCTTCATCGAAGGTGCTTCGGCCCTCGTGGCGCAAGGTATCTATGCCGATGGCGGCATGCGGAATTGGCGGTCCGTGCATGCGCATGTGGAGGGTGCGAACACCATGGAACGCATGATCCTCGCCGCAGACCCCCAGACCAACGGCGGTCTACTGATCGCCGTCGATCCGCGAGCAGTGGACGAGGTGCACCGCATGATCCAGCGCACGGGGGTCACGGCCCAACGGGTCGGGATCTTCGTGCAGGGCCCACCCGGCATCCGCATCCATTGACCGGCACCCTCGATCGGCGAAGCAGCTTTCATCGGGATCTTGCGAGGAACACCGTAAGTTCGCCCCTGATATCTGCTCTACAACGCCTCACTTAAACACGAAAGGAATGGCAACGAAGCGTTTCTCTGAAAAGGACATCCATCAACTGCTGCAACATTACCGCGGCGAACGCCGGCGTCTGGCCTATCAGCTGGAAGGGGTGAAAAAGGCCCTCCGCGAACTTCGGGCCCTTCGCGCGGGAAAACCGGTCCCCGAAGAGGACAAGAAGTCCACCCGGAAAGCGGCCGCCGGCAGCAAGCGTAAACCGGGCCGCCGTAAGAAGCGGACCATCACTGGTGGCGGATATCGCCTCAGTGGCTGGGACACCGCCATCATGACCGCCGTGACCAACAACAACCGCATGATGACCAAACAGCAGTTGTTCGATGTGGTGAAGAAGTGGGCCAGCAAGAACGAACCGAAGACCACCGCGGCCGAGACCGAGGCCAAGTTGACGCGTTCGCTCCAGAAGCTCAGCGGTCGCCGCGGGCTCCTTGGCACCTACCGCACCGGCCTGCAGCGCG
>Ga0073899_10000485_pt1 | contig 36714 bp, 34 predicted proteins | sample KloWWTmetaKNB5Ph_FD_88975 | JGI IMG/M metagenome (GOLD analysis project Ga0073899, IMG submission 88975) | Active sludge microbial communities from Klosterneuburg, Austria, studying microevolution and ecology of nitrifiers - Klosterneuburg... | ecosystem: Engineered > WWTP > Aerobic digester >... | reverse complement strand
GCCCGCGAAGTCGCCGATGGCGCGCATCATCTTGATGGCCTCGGTGCGCATGCGCTGGTAGGTGCGGTCGCTGAGGGTCATGGCCGGCGCCACGGTGATGCTGTCGCCGGTGTGGATGCCCATGGGATCGAAGTTCTCGATGCTGCAGATGATGGTGACGTTGTCGTCCTTGTCGCGCAGCAGCTCCAGTTCGTACTCCTTCCAGCCGAGCAGGGCCTTGTCGATCATCACCTCGTGGATGGGGCTGATCTGCAGGCCGTGCTTCAGCAGCTTGTCGAACTCGGCGGGGTCCTTGACGAAGCTGGCACCGGCACCACCGAGCGTGTAGCTGGCGCGGATCACCAGCGGAAAGCCGAACTCCTGCGCCACCTTCTTGCCTTCGAGGAAGCTGGTGACGGTCTTGCTGGGCGCCATGGGCACGCCGATGCGCTCCATCAGCAGCCGGAACTGCTCGCGGTTCTCGGTGATGTCGATGGCCTTGGTGTCCACCCCGATCATGCGCACGTTGTGCTCCTTCCAGATGCCGAGCTTCTCGCACTCGATGGCGAGGTTCAGCGCGGTCTGTCCGCCCATGGTGGGCAGCACGGCGTCGATCTTGTGCTTCTTGAGGATCTCCTCGATGCTCTCGGTGGTGAGGGGCTTGAGGTAGACGTTGTCGGCCGTGACCGGATCGGTCATGATGGTGGCCGGGTTGCTGTTGATCAGCGTGACCTCGATGCCTTCGTTGCGGAGGGAGCGGGCCGCCTGACTACCGCTGTAGTCGAACTCGCAGGCCTGGCCGATGACGATCGGTCCCGATCCGATGATCAGGACGGACTTGATGCTGGGGTCTTTGGGCATGTCCGGTAGCTGGGTACCGGAGCACAAAGGTACCCGCGCGCCGGGGCCGGGGCGGGGATCGTGGAAAAGCCGGGGGGATCGTGGAGAAATGCAGGAGGCCGCTGAGGCGCAAAGGCGCGAAGAGCCCGATCGGATGAGCATTCTTTGCGTCCCTGCGTCCTTGCGGCCACCATGACCCAGCTCTTCACCCACGGCCCCCTCTCCATCGCCCACCGGGTGAGCGGCACGGGGCCGGTGCACGTGCTGGCCTTCCACGGCTACGGCGGCTCGGTGCGCGACTTCGACCCGGCGGTGGCGGCCTGGGGACACCGGGTGACGCTGCACGCCTTCGACCTGTGGTTCCACGGCGGCAGCCGCTTCCCGCCCGGCCGCACGGTGGACCACCCCCTGCGGCCCGCCGAATGGCGGGACCTGATGCAGGCCTACCTGGACCGGCAGGGCATCGCACGGGCGTGGTACGCAGGGTTCAGCCTTGGCGGCCGCATGGCCTTGAGCCTGCTGGAGCAGCTGCCCACGCGCAGCGCCGGCCTGCTGCTCTTCGCCCCGGACGGCTTGGTGCGCAACCCCTGGTACCGCGCCCTGAGCCGGTACCGGGCGGGCCGCCGGCTCTACCATCGCTTCCTGCACCGCCCCGAGGGCTGGTTCCGCGTGGTGGACACCGTGCACCGCACCGGCCTCATCAGCACCAAGTTCCACCAGTTCCTCACCCATCACACGGACAACCCCGCCAAGCGCCAGCTGGTGCACGACGTGTGGCTGAGCCTGCGGGCCATTGAGCCCGACCTGGCGGCGGTGCTGCGCCACCTGCGGTCGCACGACCTGCACGCCCACCTGCACCTGGGCCGCTTCGACCGGGTGATCCGCCTGCCTTGGGGCCAGGCCTTCGCCCGTCGCGACCCCGCCAGGATCCACCTGCATGTGCATGAGCGCGGCCACCTGGTGATGGTGCCCTCCGTACTGGAGCCCATCCCCGCCGGGCTCGGTTGGGCCTGAAACGGAAAAGGGGGCCGCAGCCCCCTCGATCCGGAACCGGGCTGGCCCGGTGTACGGCTTACTTCTTGCCCTTGGCCTCGTCGCTCACCGTGAGCTTCCTGCGGCCCGCCTTGCGGCGGCTGGCCAGCACGGCACGGCCGGCGGCGGTGCTCATGCGCTTGCGGAACCCGTGCTTGTTGGCGCGCTTGCGTCGGCTGGGCTGGTACGTGCGTTTCATGGCTACGGGTCGTTCGTTGGGGGCGCAAAAATAGTCCTTCCGGCCGATCCGGCAAGCCCCCTACCGCGGACCGAAGCGCAGGCGGTCCAACCCGAAGGGGGCCACCGCCCCCCCCTGCAGCTCCACCAGCAGGCGCCCCTCGGCGTCCACCTCCAGCGGCCGGGCCTCGATCGGCGCGCCATCCAGCTCCATGGGCAGCCAGCGGCCCCGCCCCCAGAGCGCGTCGCGGTAGTCGGCCTCCAACCCCGCCCGGTGGCCCATCGCCTGCCGCCACCGCAGCTCCAGCCGGTCCAGCAGGCCGCTGAGCAGGGCCTCCGGGTCCACCGTCCGCCCCAGTTCCAGCCGTACGCTGGTGGCCAGGGCCCCGTCCACGTCGCCGTCGCTGTTCACATTGAGGCCGATGCCCAGCACCGAGTGACGCACCCGCCCGCCCTGCAGCTCGTTCTGGATGAGGATGCCCGCCACCTTGCGCGGACCCACCAGCACGTCGTTGGGCCACTTGACCATCACGTCAGGCACCCCGGTGCGCTGCAGCGCGTCGCGCACCGCCAGGGCGGCGAACTGCGCCAGCACGAACTGGTGCCCGGCATCAAGGCCGTCCGGCCGCAGCACCACGCTGAAGGTGAGGTCAAGCCCGGGCTGGCTGCGCCAGGGCCGGTCGCGCTGGCCCCGGCCCAGGGTCTGCTCGCGGGCCAGGATGACGGTGCCGTGCTGCACTTCCGTCAGGTGCAGCAGATCGGCAGCATGCTTGTTGGTGCTGTCGACGGTCGCCAGTTCGATGCGGGCCGACCCGATCATGGTCCTGGTGGGCAAGACGCCTGCGGCCACGACGGCGGCAGGGGAACTTGCTACCTTTGAACGACCAAGATACACCGGATGAAGAAAGCGCAGGGCGCGGGGAACAGCGCCCGCTTGGTGGAGGCCGTGATCCAGGGCATCCAGGAGGTGAAGGGCAAGGACATCGTGCGCATCGATCTGCGGGGCATGCCGAACCGGGTGTGCGACCAGTTCGTTGTATGCCACGGCGACTCGGACACGCAGGTGGCGGCCATTGCCGGCTCGGTGGAGAAGTTCGCCCGCGAGAAGGCCGGTGAACGCCCCTGGCAGGTGGAAGGCCTTCGCAACGCCGAGTGGGTGCTGCTCGACTTCGTGGACGTGGTGGTGCACATCTTCCACCGCGCCAAGCGTGAACACTACGGCCTGGAGCACCTGTGGGCCGATGCCGCCAGCCAACGCTACGACAACGTGGCCTGACGAACCGACCGAACCGTGGAACAACCCAACACCGAACGCCCCCGGGGCGACAAGGACCGTCCCAAGCGCTCCTTCAACTTCTACTGGATCTACGGCATCATCATCGTGGTGATCCTGTCGATCAACCTCTTCACCATGAGCGGAGGCCTGGTGGAGATCGAACCCACCGAGTACAGCACCTTCGTGGCCGCCGGCGACGTGGACCGCGTGGTGGTGATCAATGACGAGGTGGCCCAGGTGTACATCAAGAAGGACCGGTTGGCCAACCCGCCCCACAAGGACCGCATCCGCGGCAACGTGATGAGCGGCAGCAACGTGGCCGGTCCGCACTACGCGTTCAACATCGGCAGCATCGACGCCTTCCAGGCCGAGCTCAAGAAGGACTACGACGAGCAGAAGGTGCGCTACAGCTTCAAGCACCAGGACAACTGGGGCCGCGAGATCCTGCAGTGGGTGCTCTTCGTGGGCATCATGATCGCCATCTGGATGTTCGTGATGCGCCGCATCGGCGGTGGCGCCGGGCCTGGCGGCCAGATCTTCAACATCGGCAAGAGCCGCGCCCAGCTCTTCGAGGGCAGCAAGACCACCAACATCACCTTCAACGACGTGGCCGGCCTGGACGAGGCCAAGGAGGAGCTGCAGGAGATCGTGGACTTCCTGAAGACACCGAAGAAGTACACCGACCTCGGCGCCAAGATCCCCAAAGGCGCGCTGCTCGTCGGTCCTCCGGGTACCGGCAAGACCCTCCTGGCCAAGGCCATCGCCGGCGAGGCCAACGTGCCCTTCTTCAGCCTGAGCGGTTCCGACTTCGTGGAGATGTTCGTGGGCGTGGGCGCCAGCCGCGTGCGCGACCTGTTCAAGCAGGCCAAGGAGAAGGCACCCAGCATCATCTTTATCGACGAGATCGACGCCATCGGCCGTGCCCGCGGCCGCAGCGTGAGCATGGGTGCCAACGACGAGCGTGAGAACACGCTGAACCAGCTGCTCACCGAGATGGACGGCTTCGGCACCAACAGCGGGGTGATCCTCATCGGCGCCACCAACCGCGCCGACGTGCTCGACCGGGCCCTGCTGCGCCCCGGCCGCTTCGATCGCCAGATCTTCGTGGACATGCCCGACCTCAACGGACGCATGGCCATCTTCAAGGTCCACCTCAAGCCCCTGAAGCTGGACACCACCGTGGACGTGGAGTTCCTGGCCAAGCAGACCCCGGGCTTCAGCGGCGCCGACATCGCCAACATCTGCAACGAGGCCGCCCTCATCGCCGCCCGAAAGAAGAAGAAGACCATCGACCGTCAGGACTTCCTGGACGCCGTGGACCGTGTGATCGGCGGCTTGGAGAAGAAGAACAAGATCATCACCACCGACGAGAAGAAGGCCATCGCCTACCACGAGGCCGGCCATGCCACCGTGAGCTGGCTGGTGGAGCACGCCTCGCCCCTGGTGAAGGTGACCATCGTGCCGCGCGGCCGCTCCCTCGGTGCAGCGTGGTACCTGCCCGAGGAACGTCACCTCACCACCACCGAACAGATGCTCGACGAGATCTGCGCCGCCCTGGGCGGTCGCGCCGCCGAGGATGTGATGTTCGGCCAGGTGAGCACCGGCGCCCTCAGCGACCTGGAGAAGGTGACCAAGCAGGCCTACGCCATGGTGACCATGTTCGGCCTCAACGACCGCGTGGGCAACATCAGCTACTACGACAGCAGCGGGCAGAACGAGTACGGCTTCGGCAAGCCCTACAGCGAACGCACCGCCCAGGTGATCGATGAGGAGGTGAGCAAGATCGTGGAGGGCCAGTACCAACGGGCCAAGCGCATCCTCACCGAGAGCAAGGACAAGCTCACCGCACTGGCCGGCCAGTTGCTGGACAAGGAGGTGATCTTCAAGGAGGACCTGGAGAAGATCTTCGGCCAGCGCCCCTTCGAGCGCCCCGCCCCCCCCGCCGTGAACGGCCACGGCGGCACCGGCACCGCTGCGGAAGCCCCCTCCGATGCCCCCCCTGCCGAACACCAACAGGCCTGACGGCCGGCCTCCCGTGTGGACCGTGGTCTTCGCCGCGGCCCTGCGCGCCGAGGCCGAACTGGTGCTCGGCCGGCTCGAGGCCGAAGGCATCCCCGCCGTGCTGCTGGACCGGAGCCCCAGCGCCTATCCCCTGATGGGCGAGGTGTGCGTGCTGGTGGACCGCGACCGCCTCCTGGAAGCCCTTCACCTGCTGCAGACCCCCGCGCCGTGAACGAGGTGCTCGTGCGCAGCCTCACCGGGCTGGTCTACATCGGCCTCACCGTCGGCGCCGCCCTGGCCGGCCCCTTCACCACCCTGCTCCTCTTCCTGCCCGTGGCCGTGATCGCCGCCGGCGAACTGCACCGCCTTACCTGGCGCACGGACGACGCACCGCCCCTGTTCTGGACCCGGGTGCTGGCCGGATGCCTCTTCCTGGTGATCGCCGTGGCCCCCATCGCCACCGACTGGCGCGCCGGATTCGTGCTCCTCACCGCCTTCCTGCTCGTTCTCCTCAGCATGGGCCTCACCCTCTTCCGCGGAGGGCCCGCCCCGGTGCAGGAGGTCGCGGGCCAGGTGCTGGTACTGGTGTACGTGGCCCTGCCCTTCGGGCTGGTGCCCCTGGTGGTGGCCCGCAGTTGGGAGCTGTTCCTGGGCTTCATGGTGCTGCTGTGGACCAGCGACACGGGCGCCTACGTCGTGGGACGTCTCATCGGTCGCCATCCCCTCTTCCCCCGCGTGTCGCCCAAAAAGACCATCGAGGGCCTGCTCGGCGGGGTGGCCTTCACCCTGCTGGCCGCTTGGATCATCGCCCGCTACTGGACCGCGCTGGACCTCGCCGACTGGCTCGTGCTGGCCGTGGTGGTGACGATCACGAGCACCCTGGGCGACCTGTTGGAATCGGCCTTCAAACGCGCGGCAGGCGTGAAGGACTCCGGCACCCTGCTGCCCGGCCATGGTGGCCTGCTCGACCGCTTCGACGGCTTCCTGCTCGCCATGCCCGCCACCTGGGTGTACCTGCAAGCCCTCGCCTGAGGGGGTACGGGGACCCTTCTATCTTTGGCCGCCACGCTCCCATGGGCATCCACCGCGAAGGCACCGCCACCCTCCTGCTGGCCACCGCCATCCTGTGCTTCGCCCTCTACGGGCTGATGCAGTGGACCTCGGCGCCGGCCGCGCTCCGCATCGCCCTCGCTGCGCCGCTTGTCATCATCTTTCTCATTCTCCTCTGGTTCTTCCGCGTGCCGCGCCGCACCACCACGATGGACGACGGCGCCATCGTGTCCCCCGCCGACGGCAGGGTGGTGGCCATCGAGGAGGTGCACGAGCCCGAGCACTTCAACGACCGTCGCCTGCAGGTCAGCATCTTCATGAGCCCGCTGAACGTGCACGTGAACTGGTACCCCGTGGCCGGCACGGTGAGCTATGCGCGCTACCACCCCGGTAAATACCTGGTGGCCTGGCACCCGAAAAGCAGCACCGAGAACGAGCGCAGCACCGTGGTGGTGCGCCACGCGCGCCATGGCGAGGTGCTCTTCCGCCAGATCGCGGGGGCGCTCGCCCGCCGCATCTGCACCTACAGCACCGCCGGCGCAAACGCCGCCCAAGGCCGCGAGTTCGGCTTCATCAAGTTCGGCTCGCGCGTGGACCTCTTCCTGCCGCTGGGCTCGAAGGTGCAGGTGGCCCTGGGCGACACCGTGCAGGGCTCCACCACCGTGATCGCCCGCTTCCCCAATGCCTGACCATGCGCTCGCATCCCCTCTTCGTGCCGATCCTTTCCGCGATCCTGCTGGCCGCCTGCGGAAGTGATGCCCCCCCGCCCACCGAGCAGGTCGGCGGAAGCGTCGAGCAGCCCGCCCGACCCGCGCCCACCGCGGCGCTGACCCCACTGCCCGAGGGCGCGCTGCATGTGGACGGAGTGTACCACGCCAAGTTGGGCGGCGTGGCCTACGTGATGCGCTTCTTCCCGGAGGGCTACGTGATGAACACCGCCGGCATGGCCAAGGACGCGGACGGTCTGAAGACCCTGCTGGTGCCTTCCACCCCCGTCGACGGCAACAGCGCCGTGCACCGGTCGGCGGTGCGGATCAACGGGGACAGCGTGCTGTTCACCACCCACGGCATGAAGGGCGAGATCGACTACCAGGGCCTGCGCCTCGGAACGGACTCGATCCGATTCCGCAAGTACAGCCACATCAACGGCCGAGACGTCACGGTCACCTACTTCTTCGAGCCCGACGCGCTATCCGCGCAGTAGGCGGTGCAGCTCGGCGAAGTGGGCGAAGCGATAGGTGGCCTCCGCATCCGGCTCGGTCCCTGGCTCGCCGATGAAGTGCGCCTGATCGAGGCCCGCACCCCGCGCGCCGCCCGTGTCGTTGCGTGCATCATCGCCCACCATCAGGCTCTCCTCCGCCACGGCCCCGGCCAGGTCCATCGCCCGCCGGAAGATGCGCGGGTCCGGCTTCGCCGCACCGGCCTGCTCGCTGGTGAGCACCACGTCGAAATGTGACGCGATGCCGCTGCTCTCCAGCTTGATCCCCTGCACCTCTTGGAACCCGTTGGTGATGATGTGCAGGGCATGGTCCGTCGCCAGGTCCTCCAATAACGCACGGACGCCGGCATGCAACGCGGGTTTGCGCGGACTTCGGTCCAGGTAGTCGGTGGCCAGCCGGTGCGCCAGCCGCTCATCGCGCACTCCGAACCGGCCCAAGGTGTTGCGGAACCGCAGCACGCGCAGCACCTCCTTGGGGATCCGGCCCTGCTCGTAGCGGCGCCACAGGCCGGCGTTCACCTCCTCGTAGGCGTCGATGAGCTCGTCGGCATCGTCGATGCCGTGCTCCGCGAGACCAAGCTCCGCGTGCAGTTCGCGCAGGGTGGCCCGCGAGTTCGTGCGGAAGTCCCACAGGGTGTGATCCAGGTCGAAGAAGATGTGGCGGTAGCGCTTCACGGCAGGGCCTGGGTGAAGCCGCCCACCATGCCGGTGAGCGCGGCGGACACGCCCAGCGCCTGGACCACCACGGAGATCAGCAGGGCCGGGACCATGCGGCGGTCGTGGTGGAAGAAGCGCGCCGCCAGGATGCTGCCCACCGGGATGGTGAGCACCAGCGGTGTCAGCGCGGCCACGCCCAGGAATCCACTGACGTGCTTCACGCGGATGATCCAGCGGTTGCGCCGCGTGAAGATGCGCCGAAGCGCGGCCCCGCGCGCCCGGGCCTTTGCACGCCCCTTGAGCCAGCGTTCACGCGACCATTCGGTGAGGCGCTCGCTGAGGCGGTAGAACAGCAGCACGCCCAGGCAGCCCCCGACAGCGGTCCAGAGGAAGGTCTCCAGGAAGGTGAAGCCGAAGCCCGCGCCGAACCCGGCCGCCACAAGCATCTTCAGGGTGCCCCAGGCGACCACGATCGCTATCTGCATCGCCTGGTCCACCGCTCTACATCTTGCGGCCGTAAGCCAGGTCGCCCGCATCGCCCAGTCCGGGCACGATGTAGGCCTGCGCGGTCATCTCCTCATCGATGGCGCCGATCCAGATGCGCGTGCCCGAGGGCAGGTGCTTGCGGATGTACTCCACCCCCTCGCTGCTCGCGATCACCGACACCACGTGGAGGGCCTTCGGGCGGCCCAGGCGCAGCAGGGCCTTGTACACCAGCAACATGCTCTGGCCGGTGGCGAGCATCGGGTCGCAGAGCACCAGCACGCGGTCTTCCAACGTGGGGCTGCTGAGGTATTCCACCTCGATGTCGAAGCCCTCCTCGCCCTTGCGGTGCTTGCGGTAGGCACTGATGAACGCGTTGTCGGCCCGGTCGAAGACGGACAGCATGCCCTGATGCAAGGGAAGACCGGCCCGCAGGATGGTGGCCAGCACGGGCTGTTCGCGCAACACCGGCACGCGCGCCTGGCCCAGCGGCGTGGTCACCTCGCGCTCCTCGTAGTCCAGGGTGCGGCTCAGTTCATAGCCGAACACCATGCCCAGCCGTTCGAGGTTCTGGCGGAAGCGCATCGGATCGCGCTGCACCTCCACGTCCCGCATCTCGGCGAGGTACTGGTTCACCACCGTGCGCTCCTTGCCCAGTTCAACGATCATGCCTGTTCAGGTTGGCCTCGCAGGCTGACGGGGAAGCGCCGCAGCAAGGCGTGTAAATATAGCGTGGTCACCGCGCCGAAGCCCGCGTAGAACCGGGCCAGCGCCGGGTCACTGCTGCCCGCCAGATCAAGCCAGCGTGCGCGGCCCGCGCGCATCTCCAACACGCGGTCGATCAGCAGGTGCATGGCGTTCAACGGCCGGGCCTCCGGCAGTGCCAGGCCCTTGAGGAAGATGCTGCGGTCGCCGTGGTGCACGAAGCATCCGGCCGCCACCGGACGCCCCGCATGAAGCACCGCCACGCAGCCGCCTTCGCCACGCTGGTCCACCAGCCGCAGCAAGCGCTGCAGCGAGGCCCCTTGGCGCGTGCTCACCTTCCAGCCGGGCCATTGCGGGGCCGTGGTCAGGAAGTGCAGGAAGGCCTCCGGACGCATGGCCGTATCGAGCTCCAGGCCGGCCGTCTCCGCCCGCCGCAGGCTGCGGAGGTGGTTGCTGCTGTATCCGTGACGGATGGCCGCGATCGGGCGGTCCATCGGCACCAGTTGGTCCTGCCGCGTGGTGAACCGCCAGCCGGGGCCGGCGCCTTCCACCGCCGCGTTCGTGAGGTAGATGTCCGCCAATCGGAAACGTCCGGGCAGGGTCCTGAGGAACTCGCCGTTCCGTGCGGCATCGTGGGTCGGTGCGAACACGCCGAGCTGCTGGAGCGGGAACGGTTGGTACAGGTACGGGATGCCCCATTTGCGATGATGGGTCAGCGGCATCAGTGCACCACGTTCCTCATCCCAAAGGGCCTCCCAACCGGGGCATGCCGCATCGAGCACGGCGCTGCGCGCATACCACACCGGGCCCTCGCACCGGTCCAGCAGCGCGTCCCAGGTGGCCTTGTCGATCCGGCCGTGCCGCAGGTGCGTGATCATGGCCTGGCGTGCTTCACCACCTGCTTGAACACCGCCGGCCATCGCGCGAACTCCCGATGCCCGCTCAGGTAACGATCATGCCACACGCTCACGAAGGTGCCCTGCACCGCGCGTACCTCGTCGCTCATCGTCCGCATGGCGGCGGTCACGCCGTCCGGATCAAGACCGCTCCGCTCGATGAGCGCACTGTCCATCGCCGCGAAGGGCCACAGCATCAGCGAGGTGGGCCGATCCCTCTCCAGATCGTACCAGGGGAACGGTGTGCAGGTGGCCGCCCGGAAACCGGTGCGGTCCGCGAAGCCCAGGCTGTGCTCCTCGACGAAACCCGCAGCTGCCAGCCGGCGCAAGGTGTCGGGCAGGCGCCAGCGCAGGAAGTGCTGCCGGCTGACCAGCTTGCGCGGCTGCAAACGCCGTTCATAGGTGGAGATCTCGGCGTCGAGGCGCTCGTGATCGGTGCTTGACGCGTACGAGGGATGCAGCCCGACCCGCAGGCTGGTGTCGTGCCGCAGGAAGCGGTGCAGCCAGGTCGGCCAGTGGTCCGGCTCCACGGCATGATCATGCGGGCCATCGCCGCGCAGCAACAGGAAGAGGATCGCACCACTGGTATCCCCCGCATGCCGCTCCAGCCGATCGAGGCCGCGCAGGAACGGGTCGCGCACAAGACCGGAGCGCACCATCCAGCGCTCGACCGCCGCCCCCGGACCGGACCGCATCAGGTCCTTCACCGTGGCGCCCAACGCCCGTGTCCAAGGCCGACCGGCATAGCGCAGCACGTTGTCCACATCCACGGTGAGGATGTGGCGGTAGGTGCGCGTGTACTCAAGCGAGGGCGAGTATCGACGCAGCCGATCGCCGAGATCCAGCGCCCAACGGTCGATCCAGGGCCTGTCAGCCAAGCCGCTCCGCACGGTGAACAACGCCTCGGAAGGGATGCGATCATGCGCATCGCGCGCCGCGCACCGCTGTTCATCCACCAGCGCGAGCAGAAAGAACGCGGCGGCGAACAGGTCGAACGACGCTCCCACCGGGAACAGGACCGGCATGTCATCCACCAGGCCCGTGGGCGGGTCGTGCGCAGGCAGCCGGGCCAGCGCGCCGGACCAGGGGACATGCAGGGCGCCGTCGATCGGCGCGGTCCCGTAGCTCAGACGGGGGCCCACCGCATCGCGGAACGCGCCCACATCGTTGGTGAAGCGCACCGGCACCCCCAGCATCCGCCCGATCGTGTGTTCCACGATCCAATGGGCGCGCGTCGATGGATGCTCCAGGTGGACGAGCAGCATGGGCGAAGGGCGACGGGCGGGTTCAGCAGAACGTGCGACCGTCGGCACAAAGTAGGGCGTCGGCCAGGTACTTGGTGGCCCAGTTCGGGCAGGCGAACTTCTCGTAGCGGCCCCAGAGGGGATGCGAGCCGGTGAGCGCGCCGCGGCCATCGGGCGGTCCTTCGGCGGTGCATGCCTGCAGCGCCACCAGCAGCCCGCGCATCCGTGCTGCGGCATGAGCGTAAGCGCTGTCCATGCCCGCGCGCGCAAGCCGCTGCCAGGCCACGGCGAGCTGGGCACCACCGGTGGTGATCAAGGCCTCGCTCCCGTTCCACGAACGGTCGTATCGACCATGCAGGACGCCGTGTTGCAGGAAGCGATCGCGCAGGGGCCGCGCCGCGGCCTCGGCCATCTCCGTCCATTGCGGGTCTGCCAGCAGATCGCCGCATTCGGCCAGGCCGTCGATCGTGTAGGCCAGGGTATGGATGATGGGCCGGTCGTTGTGCTTCACCGTGTTGTCCGCATCGGTGAACCAGCCGTTCGCGGCCTGCCGCCCCTCCACCCAGGCCAGGTTGCGCACGGCCGCCTCCTTCAGCCCCGGCTCACCGGTGGCGCGATGCAGCAGCAGCAACGGGGCATCCACATAGGTGTCGTACACGCGCGCAGCGCCCATGAAGTTGTGCCGTGACCAGCAGCCGTCCGCCTCCTGCACGCTGACGATCCAGGCACCGGCGCGCACGGCGGCGTCCAGGTAGCGCTGCGCGCCGGTGTACGCATGCGCGGCCAGCATGCCACGGATCACCTGCGCGGTGTTGAACACCACCGACGGCCGATGCTCGCCGACACGACCACCCTGCCATCCACCATCCGGTCGCTGCACGGCGAGCAGGGTATCGGCCGCGCGCACGGCGCGACCGGCCAGGTCCGGTCGGTGCAGCCCCTCGCCCGCGGCCAAAAGCGTGGGGATCAGATAGCCCGTGGTCTCCGGATAGGTAGGACCCCAGCCATGCACCAGGTGCAGGCTGCCGATGCCTCCATCGCCACTGTGGTCCTGCGCCCGTCCCACCCAGTCCATCGCGGCGGACAGTGCGTGCCTCACCTGCTCCGAGGAGGGTGCAACGGGGGCGGGCAACGATCGGGCATGTGCCCGGATCAGCCTTCGGCCGTCCGGATCCGCCATGAGGTGCGTCCAGCACTGAAGGTAGTCGGCAAGGCTTCGAAGCATGGTTCAGCGCTCGCCAAGCAGGATGGAACAGATCCGGCCCGCCGTATCCCCATCCCCGTACAGGCCGGCCGGTTCGGCAAGCTGCTGCCCGAGGCCCGCCTTCGCCGCAGCGGCGATGCGCCCGGGGTCCGCGTCAGCCAGCACCACCCTTCCGGAGGCCACGAGCTCCACCCATTCGGTGCGGTCGCGGAGCACCACGCAAGGGCGTCGCAGGATCGCAGCCTCTTTCTGCAGCCCTCCGGAATCGGTGAGCACAACGGCCGCGTTCCGGGTGAGCGCCAGCATGTCCAAGGGGCCCTGTGGAGGCACCACGCGCAGTTCGGGGCTCCTGTTCAACCGCTCACGGACCATGGCGTGCGAGGGGCTGTCAAGCAGGTGCTGCACTCGCGGATGCAGGGGCAGCACCACGGGCAACCCGGTGTCCAGGGTGGCCTGGTGCAGCCCCGCGATGATGCCGGAGAGGCGGTCGGCATCGTCGCTGTTCGCGGCACGGTGCACCGTGGCCAGCAAGTAGCCGTTCGGACCGAGGTCCAGGGTGCGTAGCGCTTGCGACCGCGCTTCGGCCAGCGGCAGTGCGCCCAGCACGTGATCGCACAGGATGTCGCCCACCAGGCGCACCACCGGTGCATCGGGCCCGTGGGCCGGACCCGGTGAATCGCGGATGCCCTCTGCGCCCAGGTTCGTCATCGAGGCCTCGGTGGGGCAGAACAGCCAGGTGGAAAGCCGGTCGGCCACGATCCGGTTGATCTCCTCCGGCATGCTGCGGTCGTGCGCCCGCAGGCCCGCCTCGACGTGGGCCACGGGCACGGCGCACTGGGCCGCGGCCAGCGCTCCGGCCAGGGTGCTCGTGGTATCGCCGAACACCAGCACGAGGTCGGGGCGCCGCCCAGCGATGGCGTCGGCGATGCCCTCCACCATGCGCGCGGTCTGCACGGGGATGGATGCCGCGCCCACGCCGAGGGAAACGTCCGGGGTCGGCAGCCCGAGCTCCTTGAAGAACACATCGGATAGCGCGGGATCGTAGTGCTGGCCGGTGTGCAGGATGCCCTGACGGAGCCGGCCGTGGTACCGTTCGGCGATGCAGCGCGCCAGCACCGCCGCCTTCACCAGTTGAGGCCTTGCCCCCACCACGGTCAGGATCTCGAGCGGTGCGGCCATGGTCAGAGCGAACCGTTGTCGGCGAAGCTGTAATAGCCCGTGGAAGTGATGATGAGGTGGTCGTGCACGGCGATGTCCAGAAGCCGCCCACCCTCAACGAGCTTGCGGGTGAGGCGGACGTCCTCTTCGCTGGGGATGGCGCGTCCGCTCGGGTGGTTGTGGGCGAGCACCACACCCGCGGCCCGGCGGTCGATCGCCTCCCGGAAAATGACCTTCGGGTCGGCCACCGTACCGTGCATCCCGCCCTGGCTCACGCGCACCTTGCCGGTGACGGCGTTGCCCCGATCGAGCAGGATCAGCCAGAACTCCTCGTGCATGAGGTCCGCCATCAGGGGGTGCAGCAACTCGAACGCCACCGCGCTGGTGGTGATGCGCACCCGTTGCTCGGGGCTGGCATCGCGCCGTCTGCGGCCCAGTTCCAAGGCGGCCGCGATGCCGATGGCCTTGGCCTGCCCAAGCCCCTTGACCTGCATGAGCTGGGCCACGCTCAAGCGGCCGAGCTTGCCCAGGTCGTTGCCGGCCATGACCAGCACCTGCCGGGCCAGGTCGAGCGCACTGGCCTGCACGGTGCCCGACCGGATGAGGATGGCCAGCAGTTCGGCATCGCTCAGCGCGCCGGCACCCTGGCTCAGGAGCCGCTCTCGTGGCCGGTCGTCGCTGGCCCATTCACGGATCGTGAGCCGGCCCGGGGAGGAGCTCTGCTGGTCGGCCATGGGTCAAAAAAAAGCAAAGGTCCCCGTTCGGAGGACCTTCGCCGGTGCGACGGTGACCGCGCGGGTCACTTCAGTTTGCTCACATGCGTGGCCAGGGAGGACTTCAGGTTGGCCGCCTTGTTCTTGTGGATGATGCTGCGCTTGGCCAGCTTGTCAAGCATCGCGCTCACCTCCGGGAGAAGGGCCGTGGCGGCCTTCTTGTCGGTGGTGCTGCGCAGCGCCCGCACGGCATTGCGCGTGGTCTTGTGCTGGTAGCGGTTGCGCTCGTTGCGGGTCTCGGTCTGACGCACCCGCTTGAGGGCCGACTTATGGTTCGCCATGGCTGTTCAGGCTCTGAAAAGGACGGCAAATATAGTGCTTTCCACCGGTTCCACAAGCCCGCTCCCGCCTCAGTAGGCGTTGGGGTCCTTGCCGAGCATGTTCGTCACGGTCTTCACCACGATCCGCACGTCCAGCCAGAAGCTCCAGTTCTCCAGGTACCACACGTCCAGTTCGATGCGGCGCTCCATCAGCTCCGGCGTGCGGGTCTCCCCACGGAGACCGTTCACCTGCGCCCAACCCGTGATGCCGGGGCGCACGAAATGGCGCACCATGTACTTGTCGATGATGTCCCTGTACTGGTCGTTCAGCCGCAGGGGGTGAGGGCGGGGGCCCACCACGCTCATCTGCCCCATCAGCACATTGAAGAACTGGGGCATCTCGTCCAGGTTGCTCTTCCGCAGAAAGGCCCCCACGCGGGTCACCCGCGGATCGTTCTTGGTGGCCTGCTTGGTGTCCGCTTCGGCGTTCACGCGCATGGACCTGAACTTCCAGCAGGCGAACTCCTTGTTGTCGCGACCAAGGCGCTGCTGCCGGAAGAACACCGGACCCGGGGACGAAAGCTTCACCAATAGCGCCAGGATGGGGAAGAGCCAGCTGAAGACCAGCAGGATCACCAGGGCCGAGAAGACGATGTCGAAGGTGCGTTTCCACGCCCGGTTCGCCCGATGGTCCAGCGGCTCGCGCCGAAGCTTGCTCACGGGCACCGACCCGTGGAACTCCAGGTCCGTGGTCTTCACCACGGGGATGAAGCTGTCCAAACTGGGTATCACCCGGAACCGGATGGTGTTCCGCTCACAGAACTCCATGAGGTCCGTGATGTCCGCCCGTCTCGTGCCCGGCAGGGCGCAGTACACGATGTCTATGCGGTTCTGCACCGCGAAGACCTTGGCGGCCTCCACATCGCCCAAGCGATGCGCACCCAACGGTCCCCGAACGTCCTGGTCGTTGAACAACCCGCGGAAGCGGTAGCCCCGGACGGTCTGGTCGTGACAGTACTGGAAGATCTCCTCGGCCGCGGGACCCTCGCCCACGATGATGAGGTCCTTCACCGAGGTGAGCGGCTCCAGGGTGAGCACCTTGCTCAACCCGGATCCCACCTGTTGGAGGGACAACCGTTTGGACCGCAGCAAGGCCGCCAGGTCGCCCATGCCTTCGGGGCGGGCGGTCAGTTTGCCGGGGTCGTTCGCTTCCATGCGCAGGGGCGGGTTACCGTCGATCATCTATGGGAGGCACCTGGTCGCTTCCTGGCCGGTCGTAAGGGGACGTCAAAACTAGACCAGCCACCATCCGCTGTCAAGTTTTGTCGAAGAAATCCTTCGATTCGTCGAAAGCGGCCGCTTCCACGCACCTTGGTTGCCGCAACGACGCTCATCCGACGAGCCCCGTTGCTTCCGCCTGCGGAGCGATGCGCCCGAAGCGCTGTCCGAGCATCCGCTGCCAGCCGGCCTTCATCGCGAGGACAAGGAAGAAGGTGTTGGTCACCAGGTAGCGCTTCCACAGCCGACCGGGCTCCAGGGCCAGCCGGTAGAGCCATTCGAGCGAGAGGTCGCGCATCCATTTCGGCGCCCGGGTGTCGACACCGGCATAGAGGAGGAAGGCACCACCGAGCCCCAGCATCACCGCGTTCACCGAAGGGCGCATGGCGGCCATCCAGCGTTCCTGCTTGGGACAGCCCAGCGATACCATCACGATGTGCGCCCCGCTGGCATTGATCCGGTCCGCATCGGCCTTCATCTCCGCATCGCTCAAGGCCCGGAACGGCGGAGCGTGCACCCCGGCAATGCGGAGCGCGGGCAGTTCACGCGCGGCCCGATCGCGTATCCTTGTCAACACCTCTTCGCGCCCGCCATAGAGATAGACGGAAAGCCCTTGCTCCGCCGCCCTGGCCAGCAGGGCCGGCATCAGATCGTTGCCCGCCACACGGTCCTGCCGCTCACCGCCGATCCATTGCAGGCAGCGCAGCAGGGGCATGCCATCGGCCGTGGCCAGGTCGGCGCTGTTCACCACCGCCGCGAACGCGGGATCGCGGGCCGCCTCCACCGCCATGTGCGCGTTCACGCAGCAGACGTACGACGAGCGATGCGCGGCTCCGAGCGCCGCGATCATCCGCACGTGGTCGTCGAAGCTTCCGAGGGTGATGCCCACGTCGACCACCGCCCGCTTGGGCAGAGCGCCCGGCTTGATCGGGACCCGCTCAGCCATGACCCACCACGTTGCGGACCGGATGTGCGATGCGCTCACTGCCGTCATCGTACCACGCCACCATCGCCTTCACACCGTCCTCCACACTGAACGGCGCTGGACCGAGCGCCTCGATCGTGCGGTCCATGGGGGTGATGTAATCGCTGGTCATCGATCGGAAGCGGCCGCTGGTGATGGGGAACGGCAGCCCCACGGCCTTGAGCACATCACCGGCGACCGCCAGGGTGCGCACGGCCCACGTGGGGATGTACCGCACGGGCCGTCCGGTGAGCGCCTTGGACACCGCCTCCACCCACGTGCGCAGGTCGAAGGGCGGGTCGCCTACATAGAACACGCGGCCGTTCATCCGATCGGCCGGCAGCCGCAGGATGCGGTCGATCTGCCACACCACGTTGCCCACGTAGCCGTACGACCGGATCACCTTGCGCCGTGAAGGATGGAAGTAGAGACCCTTCCGCATCACCTTGAACATCACATCACGGTAGCGCAGGCTCCACGGGCCCCAGATGGTGGTGGGCCGGATGATGGTCCAGGTGCAGGACAATCGCGCCTCCCGCGTGACCATCTCGGTGAGCCGCTTGGACTCGCCGTACAGCGTGAACGGCTTGAAGTCCAGGTCGTCCTTCGGCTGGTGGCCCGCCTCGCAAACGAACTGCGTGCTGGTGACGATGATGCGCTCCACGGTCGGGCAGGCCTTCACCGCGTTCAGCACACGGCGGGTGCCCTCGTGGTTCTGCACATAGGCGTTGAGGTCCTGCTGCTCGTCGGTGTCGGTGCGTGCGGCCAGATGCACGATGTGCGTGGGCCTGAAGGCCGCGAAGACCTCCGCGAGCGCCTTCTCATCCATGATGTCGAGCTCCCGCCAGGTCGGCCGCTGTCCCGGGTCCAGCGGTGGGTTCCAGTCCACGTTGAGCACCTCCTCCCCCGCATCGAGCAGGAGCTTCACGAGGTTGGTGCCGATGAAGCCGGATCCGCCGGTGACAAGGACGCGCATGGTCGTTCGCACTAGTGACGCAGGCTGAGGAAAGCCTCTTCCATACGCCGATGGAACCGTTCTAACGTGAACCGCTGCTCAAAGATGCGCCGGCCCGCATCGCCCATCGTGCGACGCAGATCGGGGTCGGCCGCCAGCCTGGCCAGGCGATCCGCCACCGCACCGGGGTCCTCCACCGGCACCAGGAACCCATTGACACCCTCCTCCACCACTGACGGGATGCCGCGCCAGCGCGTGCTCACCACAGGCTTCGCGAACTGCATGGCCTCGGTGAGCACCAACCCGAAGCTCTCGGCCTCGAAGTGCGAGGGGAAACAGAAGATATCGCAACCGGCGAAGTGAGCGAGCTTCTCCGCATCGCGCTTCACCCCGAGGAACCGCACCCGGTCCGCAAGCCCGTGCAGTGCCACGAAGCGTTCGCATTGCTCCCGGAAGGTCGCATCACCCCACTTGCCCATCAGCTCCAACCGCGCGTTCACCCCCTGGCCACGGAGCAACCTGAACGCCTCCAGCAGCACCATCACACCCTTGCTGGGGATCAGCACCCCGGTGAAGAGCACCACGAGCGGCCCGCCCGGTGCCGCCGTCCGCTCGGCCACCGTGCCGCGCCCGTCCGGCACACCATTGGGAACGACGATCGACCGCCGCGCGCCCAACGCCGCCCCGTCATCGGGGTTCTGCTCCGCCGTGCGGATGGCCAGGTCAGGACGTCCGTAGGCGATGCGGAACAAGGGGCGCATTGCCCGGGGTAGTTGCGGGGCGAAACCGGATACCCCACTGGCGTGGAAGTGGAACACCGTGAGACGGAACATCCAACGCACAGCGCAGAGCAAGACCAGGTCGCGCAGGACGGGCACCTTGTTGGGTCCGCTGGGCGGATAGTAAAGCACCGGCGTGCGATGCACGATCCGGGCGCGCCACACGGCCAGCACGGTGGTGAAGAGCACCCACAGTTTGCGCGGCTGGAAACGGCCCACGCTTTCCATGTCCTCCGAGAAGGCCATGCGCACGTGATGGAGCACCACCCCCTCGTACCGCCCCTCAAGCATGGTCTGGATCATCACCGCCTGGCCTCCGAAAGGTGGCGGGGTCTGGCCCACGACAAGCACATGCAAGGGTCGTCCGGTCATCGGCGGCCAAAGGTATCCGCCCCGGACGGCCATCGTAAGGCGTTCATCGGGGCTGCATCGGGATCCGTCGAAAGAACCCAACCGGCGCCCCTTCCCCGGGGTTGAACGGCACGAACGACCGATCATGCGCAACAGAACCCTACACCTCGTTCTCCCTGTGCTGCTCCTGCTGGCCCTCAAGCTTCCAGCGGCCACCTACCACGTTTCGCCCACCGGGAACGATGCCAACAGCGGAACGAGCCCGGCCCAGGCCTGGCAGACCATCGCCCGCGTGAACCAGATCGCCGGCCAATTGCAGCCGGGCGACCAGGTGCTCTTCCAACGCGGGGGCGTGTACCGCGGCAAGCTGACGGTCTCGGCCAGCGGCACTGCAGGCAACCGCATCACCATCGGCGCCTATGGCACCGGGGCAGACCCCGTGATCAGCGGCAGCGTGCCTGTGACAGGTTGGACGGTGCATAGTGGGAACATCTGGCGCGCCCCGTTCACCCCGTCCATGAAGCACCTTTACGTGAACGGGCAACTGCAGACCCTGGCGCGCTACCCGAACAGTGGCTGGCTGCGCAACGACCTGGGAACCTCCACCACCACCCAGGACGCCGCGCTCACCCAGCCGGCCGGATACTGGACCGGGGCCACGATGGTGATGCGCACCACCAACTGGAGCTACGACACCGCGCGCGTGACGGCGCACTCGGGAACCACGCTCACCCACACCAGCACAGGCAACAACATCGGCGACGACCACTGGGGTTACTTCCTCCGCAACAAGCTCAGCGAGCTTGATGCGCCCGGGGAGTGGTTCCACGACGTGGCCAATGGGCAGCTCTACCTGTGGTGCCCCGGCAACGCCGACCCGAACACCCAACTGGTGGAGGTGAGCGTCACCGACCATGGCATCTCCGTGAGCTGGCAGCGCCACCACATCCTCGTGGAGCACATCGCCTTCCGCCATCAGACCGGAGCCAGCCTGCGCCTGAGCGGCACCACCCAGCTGGAGGCCGCCCACTGCAGCTTCAGCGACACGTACCAGGCCATCCTGAGCACCGGCGGCGACCAGGACTTCCACCACCTGAACGTGCAGCGCACCTACGCCACCGGGGTATACCTGATGGACGACAACAGCTCGGTGACGCAGTGCGTGTTCGAGGACGTGGCCCTGCAGCCGGGCCTCGGTGAGAACAACTGGGGCTACTTCGGACTGCGGCTCACCGGCCAGGGCATGGTGGTGACGGACAACCGCTTCGACAACATCGGCTACGTGGGCATGGTGGTGGAGCGCAACGCGCTGGTGGAACGCAACGTGGTGCGCCACGCCCTGGCGATCCTCAACGACGGTGGCGGCATTGCGTTCGACAACGCCGACGGCATGATCATCCGCGACAACATCGTGATGGACATCACCGGTAACCTGGAGAGCTCGGCGCCGAACTTCAGCAACTACAAACCCATCTGCCACGGCATCTACTTCGGCAACATCAGCATCAAGAACACACTGGTGCAGCACAACACCGTGGCCAACTGCCTGGGCAGCGGCATCCACGTGGACCACACCATGGTGAGCACCGGCAACCAGATCAAGGACAACATCCTGTTCAACAACACGGTGCAGCTCTCCATCTCGGACTTCAGCAACTACAACGGCCCGGGAGCCACCGCCCCCTATCATGTGCCCGCCTTCAATGATGTGTACACCGGCAACGTGATGTACGCGCTGGCCGAGGACCAGCTCTGCATGCGCCAGTACCACGTGTACTCGGCCAACTGGGTGGATTACGGCACCTTCAACGACAACTACTACTTCAACCCCTACAACGACCGCAGCATCCTGCAGTTCAACACCTTCGCCGGGGTGATGAAGTACTTCAGCCTGGAGCGCTGGCAGGCCGAAAGGGGCGAGGACCCGAACTCACTGCGCAGCCCGAAGACCATGAGCGCATTCGAGGTGGCCGACGTGCTGAGCGCGAACCTGGTGCCCAACGGCAACTTCGCCTACGACGTGAACGGTTGGAGCGGCTGGCCCAGCCAGGGGCAGATCTCGCACGACTACGGCCAGCTGGACAACGGCGCCCTCAAGGTCCACTTCGCCAACAACAACACCTACAACGAGTTCACCCTGAAGCACACCCAGCTGGCCAATGTGCAGAACGGCCAATGGTATCGGCTGCGCTTCAGCATCCAGAGCACCGTGCAGGGCGAAGTGAAGGCCGGCTTCAAGGGGCTGACGCAGCAGACCGGGCCGCAGATGGTCGCCAGTCGCTTCATTCCCTTCAGCCCCGTGCGCCGCGATGTCACGATGTTCTTCCAGAGCGACCTCACCGACCAGGGCAACTGCACCTTCACCAACCACTACACCGAGAGCACCTACTGGTTGGACAATGTGGAGCTGCATCGTGTGGACGTGACGCCGCTGGACCCGCTGGACCGCCAGCAGCTGTTGGTGAACGACCAGCCCACCGCGCAGACCTTCAGCCTCGACGGCTGCTGGAGCGATGTCCAGGGCAACCTGCACAGCGGTTCCATCACGGTGCAGGCCTACCGCTCGATCGTCCTGGTGCGCGAGGAGGACATCCTCTGCGGGCTCAGCACGGGGATCTCACCCACGGACGCCCTGAGCGCCGACCGGCCCGTGGCGTATCCGAACCCCGTGGAGGCCGGCGGCCTGCTCCACCTCACCGGCACGGGCGCCGCCGACCTCCGGCTCATGGACCTGAGCGGCCGCATGGTCTGGCAGGACCGTGTGAACACCACCTCGCCCCTGCCTGTGCCCTCCACCGTGCGCCCAGGCACATACGTCCTGAGCGTGGACGACGGAAGCACCCGGACCGAACAGAAGCTCATGGTGCGCTAGCGCCATCAATGGCATCCCCGCCATACACCAAGCCCGGCCCCTGGTCCATCGGACCGGGGGTCGGGCGTTCAGGCGGGACGGCGGCGCGGCAGGATGCGCGCCGGATTGCCCACGGCGATGTACCCGGCGGGCACATCCTTCACCACCACGGCCCCGGCCCCGATCGCCGCATCATCACCCACGGTGATGGGTCCGATGATGACAGCGTTCGCACCGATGTCCACGCGGTCCCCGAAGCGCGGGCTGGCACTGTAGGTGCCGTCAGGGAGGCGCTTGTTGCCGATGGTGGTGCTGTTGCGCACCGTGCAGCCCGCACCGAACACCGTGTGGTCGTTCACCACGAGCGCCTGGCCGTGATCGATCCGGAACCCCGGACCGATGCGCGTCTTCCAAGGCAGTTCGATGCAGAGCACCCACTCGACCAGGAGCCTGTAGAGCAGGAAGTACGGGAGGAACAGAAGGAAGGTGATCGTGCTCTGCCGCAGCAGGTGCGCCGTGCGGTACAGCAACATCACCAGCCGTCCCTTCGGATTGCCCCGGTTGGCCGCCCAGTCCTGGGCGATGTTCCACATGCTGGCCATGGCGTGCTCAACGACGCCGGCCAAGGTACTGGTTGAGCTTCAGCTTCAGGACCTGGGGGACGTACAGCGCGGTGCGCACCACCTGTCCGGTGAACACGCCCAACGGGCCCATGCCCACCGACCGGCTCACGCGCGCACCCTCATGCAGCACCTTCCGCAACGGGATCGTCATGCTGGCGCCGCCCGCGGTGAAGTGGGCCAGCACGCGGGGCAGATACACGAACTGCCGGGGGTCCTCCATCCACGCGCGCAGGGTCCATTGATGGTCACCGCTCACACGAAGCTCCGCATCGAAGGGCCGGCCCGCATAGTAGCTGCGCCGCACGAAGAAGGTGGGGTGGTTCAGCACCATCTCCCAGTGCTTCAGCAGGAATCCGTTCACGCGTGCATGCTTCACCTTGCTGACCCCGCCCGGGTAGTGGATCAGGATGTCACCGTGCACGATGTTGATGTCGTCGCGGTCCTTCACGGCCGCCACCACCTGTTCCACCGCATCGGCGGCGTACCAGTCGTCCGCGTTGATCAGACCCACCCAATCGCCGGTGCACAGCGCCACGCCCTTGTTCATGGCGTCGTAGATGCCACGGTCCTTCGCGCTCACCCAGTAGGCCAGCCGGTCCTCGTAGCGCCGCAACAGGTCGAGCGTCCCGTCCGTGCTTCCACCGTCGACGATGATGTGTTCGATGGCCGGATGGCGCTGTTCAAGGACGCTCTTGATCGTGCGCTCCAGGGTGGCCGCTCCGTTGTACACCACCGTGACGATGCTCACAAGGGGTGTTCCAGGCCGGCCTGCGGCCTCGCCCCGGACCCGGCGACCGCCTTCCAAGGGTGCGTTCAGTCCATCCATGCGCCTTCCAATGATCGTGTCCGGCGGGTGATCGCGTCGGGGCGGAGCGCCAGCGGTGCCATCATGCAGAAGAGGATCGCATGCCCGATGTCCACGCCGTAGCAGAAGATGTCGATCTGCCAGATGAAGAGGATGTACACCAGCCCGGCGAAGATCGGCGCCTGGTCCGTCCGCATCAGGTACTCCCGCCGGTAGTGCTTGAATCCTCTCCACAGGATGATGTACAGCAACACCACACCGAAGATGCCCTGCCCCACCACCACTTCCGTGAATGTGCTGTGGGAATGAAGGTTGTAGGCATGCTTCTCGCCCCAGAGCCTGGCCACGAGATCGAGCAGGTGCAGCTTGTAGTGCCCCTTGTATCCGTTGCCGAACAGCAGGCCCGTGCGGTCGCTCCACGCCCAATCCGCCACCGCGTTCCAGATGTAGCTGCGCCCGTTGAAGGTGGTCACGTCCTCCTTGCTCACGCGCTGCAGGATCGCCTGAAAGAAGGGCAGACTGAGCACCTGGTACACCAGCAGGGAGAAGCTCAACAACAACGGCATCGTGAAGAGGGAGATGGTGTACAGGCCGCGCGCCACCTTGATGGCCCGTGTGAGGAAGAGCACAGCGAGCAGCAGGAAGATCATCAGGGATAGCCGGCTGTTGATGCTCACCATCATCGCCAGGTTGAGCAGGATGGCGCCGATGACCAGCGCCACCGTCACCGGGCGACGGGAAAGGTCGCGCAACTGGAACAGCATCATCAACGTGATCACCGAGAGCACGTGGGCGCCCGTGTAGATGCCGCGGATGAAGGGGAAGTTCGCCCGGCCCTCGAAGCTGTGGCCGAAGGAGCGGATGCCGGCGGCGTATCCCAGGATGTTGATGAGGATGAGCAGGCCCAGCGAACGCAGCAGCAGCATCGAGAAGTCGAAGCCGTCATCGTCCCGATGGTAGAACTGGACCACCACCGCGGCATGGAAAGGCACCGTGAAGAGCAGGATGGACAGGAGCACGTTGCCCGCGTTGAGGCCGGGGATGCCGCCTCGGAGACCCACCAGCATGGACACGGCCAGGGTGACGATGTACAGCAGGCACAGCCAGTAGGTGCCCGTCAGCATGTAGCGCACGCGCTGCCGATACACCGCGTCGATGAGATAGAACACCACGATGGCCAGGAACGGCAGGTTGGACACGATCAGGCCCTTGGAGAGGCCCTGCTTCATGCCGATGTAGCTGCCGAACCCGTACACGGCGAAGCCGATCAGGAACAGCAGGTCGACCAGGTCGCGTTTGCGGATCATCCGGCGTTGGCCTATCGCCCGCCTAACTTAGCCTTGATGGACGAGAGGGACTTGAGCAAGGCGCCATCGGGACCGCCGAGCAGGGCCTTCAACGACCGTTTGAACCGGTAGGACGGCGTGCTGCCGATGAAGCGCCGGAAGTACGCCCTGTCGCGTCGGGCGTCCAGCATCATGAACCGGGGGTGCTGCAACGGAAAGACGATGTCGCGAGCGGTGTCCTTGTTCCGCGGGTCCGAAAGATCCACCGTGTGCGTGCCGTCCGCACCGAACCCGATGTTGCGGATCAGGTTCACGGCAGGCAGGATGTTGAGGCCGTGGTTCATCACCCGCGTGATGTCAAGCTGGTAGGACCACGAGTTCATCCGCCCGCAGTGCACGTAATCGAACATGCTGTGCACGTCCTCCTCCTCGCGGCGGTCCAGGAAGAAGTCCTTCAGCAACGGGCTTTGCTTCAGGGCGGGCCACTGCCCCATGTCCACGTCGTAGTGGGACCATGTGCGACGCCAGCTGGCCCAGCCCCAAGGGGCCCCGTATCCATGCGCGCTGTAATAGTAGGACCCGTCCGTGCCGCCCGGCCAGTCGTCCATCAGGTTGTTGCCCATGATCACCCACACGCGCTCATCATGGCGGTAACGCTCCAGCAGCTCCTGGCAGAACCGGAAGAAGGTGGGCACCGGCAGGGTGTCGTCCTCCAGCACGATGCCCTCCGGCTCGTGCTCGAAGAACCAGGCGATCGCGCTGCTCACCCCTTTGCGCAGACCCAGGTTGCGCTCGTTGAACCGCGTATGCAGCTCGCAGGGCCAGTCCACTTCGCGGGCAAGCGCACGCACCTCCTCGCACCGCAACGCCTCCTCCGGGTTCCTGGGTCCATCACAGGCGAGGTACAGCTTCGTGGGGCGCGCCGCCCGGATGGCGTTGAACACCTGGCGCGTGGGCGCGATCCTGTTGAAGGCGATGAGCAGCACCGGCGTGGTGAGCGGCGGGGCCTGTTGCGGTTCGGGCATCGCGGTCAGTAGATGTTGATGCGGTTGTTGCGGTGGAAGACCCGGTGGTCCGCGAACATGGAGATCGCGTGACGCGCCACGGCCGCCGGCGACGCGTACTCGTCCACGAAGCGGTAGAGGAAGAGCTGCATCACGTCGCGCTGCCGCACCGCCACATCCTGAACGATGTTCCGGTAGCGGTCGTAGGGAAGCACCTCGATGCAGCCACCGGCCAGCGCCGTGGGCAGCAGCATGTTCGAGCCGTGGACACCGATCACGAACTGGCTCGCCGCGTAGGCCCGGCACCAGGCCAGCTCCACCTCGACGCTCATCCTGCGGGTGCGCAGGTCCTTGACCCCGTCGCGCTCGGCACCGGCATCCCCCAGACCCACGAACGTGGCCTGGGCATCCGGGTAGCGCCTGCGGATGCGGCGCAGGGTGGCGCGCGCGAGGCGCTCCTGGTCCGCGATGAAGAGCGTTCCGAGAAGGCCTTGCAGGCCCAGGCGACGGAACACCCGGTGCGCGAAGCGCATCATCCGCGACCGATACCAGAGCCGGTCATCGCGCAGCACGAAGGTGATGTGGCGCGGCGCCGTGTCGAACCGTTCCAGGTCGAAGGGCTCCACACCGCAGAACCGACGGATGTCGATCGTGCTCTTGTCCGGATGGGCATAGCCCTTGCCGAAGTACACCTCGTCGTACTCGCCCAGGCGCTCCTGCACGAACCGATCGATGGACCGGTACCAACCATGGGCCTCGCCCAGCCGCAGGTCCACCTCCCACACCTCAGCGGTGCCCTCGGGCACCATCCAGGCAAAGCTCTTCGGCAGGATCAGCACCAGACCGAGGTCCTTGTGCTCGTCGAGGTAGTACTGCGCGTTCCAGAGCTTGAGCAGCACATGGCCGTACAGGAAATCCAGGGTGTTCAGGATCACCACGCGTTTGGCGGGACGAAGCACGCGGCGTTCGACGCGCACCTCCCGGTCCGAAGGGTTCCTGAAGCCCTCCAGCAGCGGGCCCCACACCCAGCCCTCGGCCTGCTTGGTATCGTGGAGCGCTCCGTCCTCCCGACCGATGGCCACGTCGTGGTCCACCGCGAAGCCCACGGGCAGGTCGTGCAGGAAGGCGTAGCCGCAGGACCGGCAGCGATAGTCGCCCAGCACGTGCACCCCGGGCACCACCACGCCCAATGCCTCCGGCGCACCCGCCCCACAGTGCGGGCACGAGCGCTCGGCGAAGAGCGTTGGGCGTACGGGTACGAGATGCCGGTCCATGGGCTCAGGTGGCGCGGTGGAACCGCCAGAACGTGGCCATGCCATGCACCATCCAGCGCAAATTCACCCGCGTGCGGGGGAACAGCAGGTCCAAAAGGAAGATGCTGACGAGGAACGAACCGATCGTGGCCCAGATCGCGCCGATGGACTTGAACGGGGGGATCAGGAAATAGTTGATGGCGATGTTGAGCCCGGCACCCACCACCGCGGTGAGAAGCGAGTAACGGAACAGCCCCTCGTTGGTGATGAAGCTCGCCTTCGCCACGCCCATGTTGGTGAAGAACAGTCGGATGGCGAAGAGCGACAACAGGGCGCCCGCCGGTGCGAAGGCCTCTCCGTACAGCCACACGATAAGCGGCTTGGCCAGGAAGTACAGGGGCACGGAGGTCAGCAGGAACATCAGGAACATCAGCCGGTACTGGTTCAGCAGCCTGTCCGCATACAATGCCGGGTCCTGCAGCTTCGCCCGGGTGATGGCGGGCGCCAGGCTCTTCTGCACGATCACCGGCAGGAAGCCCATGGCCTTGATCATCTTGAGCGCCACGGAGTATTGGCCCACCTCGGCGTAGGCGGCCTCCTGCCCCAAGGTGGAGGCGAGCATGTCACCGATCATCACCTGGTCGATCTTGGCCTGGATGTACAGCGCCACCCCGTACACCAGCATGGGCCAGCTCTCGTTCACCAGATACCGCAAGGTGGAACGGGAAACGGTCCAGGTCCTCCAGCTTCCTCCATCCCGTGCAAGGGCCAGGGAATATCCAGCGGCGAGCACGAAGGTCTCCAGCACGTAGACCCAGGCGAACCAGATCAGCGGTGCACGCAGGGCGATGAGGGCGAGCTTGAACGCGGCGCTGATGAGCACTTGCGCGAACTGTACCCTGACGGAGCTTTTCGCATCGACCCGGGCCATGAAGTGGTGCTCGATCACGCTGAAGGGACGGAGCAGCTCGGCTCCGGCGATGACCACCACGAGCGTCGCCGTCAGCCCGTCCATGTCCTTGATGAAGGTGGCGGCCAGGACCACCAAGAGCAGCAGCACCGAGCCCACGAGCTTGATGAAGGCCGCGGTGCCGAGAAGCTCGTCACGACGCTCGGGACGTTGCACCAGGTCGCGCACGATGATCTGGTCCACGCCCATGGCACTGAGCGCGAAGAACATGCCCACGAAGCCCGTGGCGTAGTTCAACTGCCCGAAAAGCGCGTCGCCCAGGTAACGGGCCACATAGATGCCGGTGACCAGCACCACCACCAGCCTCACCACCTGCTCACCGAAGAGCCAGGAAGTGTTGCCCAGGTATTTGCGGAACCCCTCGGTGCGCAGCATGCGTCCGGCGGGCCTATTTGGTGTAGTAGCCGTAGCCGTCGCCGTAGCCCTCGCCGGCCTTCACGTCGTTGAGCAACAGGTCGATCCGGCCCACCTTCTTGTCCACGTACATCTCGTTGATGATGCGGAGCGCCTTGCGGTGGGTGCGGTTCTGGCGCACCACATAGAGCGTGACGTCGATGTGACGGGCCAGGATCACATACTCGCTCACCAGCCCCATCGGGGAGGCGTCGACGATGATCTGGTCGTAGCGACCACGCAACTGCTGGAACAGCTCGGCCATGCGCGGCACCTCCACCAGCTCGAGGGGGTTCGGGGGCACCGGACCCGCGGTGATCACGTCAAGACCCTCGATGTCGCCGCGCCGGATGATGTCGTTCAGCTGGCACTCGCCGATCAGGTAGTTGCTCAGCCCCTGTCCGGCCTTCAGTTCCAGGGTCTCCTCCAGACGTGGCCGGCGCATGTCCGCATCGATGATCAAGGTGCGCTGTCCGCTCATGGCCATCACGCTCGCGAGATTCAGTGCGCAGAAGGTCTTGCCCTCGCCGCTTGTGCTGGATGTGAAACCGATCACCTGCCGGGCCGCATTGGCATTGAGGTATTGCAGGTTGATGCGGGCCGTGCGGAACGATTCGGCCAGCAGCGACTTGGGTTCGCTGGGCAGCACGCGCTTGCGTTTCCCGCCAGGTATGGTGGCCAGCACGGGGATCGGGCTCACGCGCTTGAGCTCCTCCAGGTGCTCGATGCGGTCATTGAGGAAGTCGCGGACCAGGATGAACCCGAACGGCAGCAGAAGCCCCAGCATCAGGGCACCGCCCAAAATGGTCTTCTTGTCCGGAGCCACCGGGCCGAAGCCGCTCATGCGCGCGTCGTCCACCACGCTCTTGTCCACCTGATCGCTCGCGATGGCGATGCCCGCCTCGGCGCGCTTCTCCATCAGGTAGTTGTACAGGTTGTCGCTCAACTTGAACTTCCGCTCGATGTTCACCAGGCGACGCTCGTTCTCGGGCAGTTGATTGAACTGGTAGTTGATCGAGCCCAGGCGCCGGTTCAGTTCCGCGATGCTGATGTCGGCCTGGCTCACGAGTCCCTCCGCCGTTTCGATCAGCGAGCTCTTGATGTTCTGGATCTTCCGCTCCATCGCGATGATGGTCGGGTTGCTTCGGACCGTGCTGAGGTTCTGCGCGGCGAGGTCGGCGTACAACTGGGTGAGCTGGATCACCAGGTTGTTGAGCACCGGGTCGTCGATGCCTGAGCTGGAGGGGGCCGCCACGTTGCGGAAATCCTCCGCGCTGCGCAGCTTGCTGAGGATGGTCTGGCAGTACTGCCGCTTCTGCATCACGGCGCTGCGCTCATCCTCCAATCGCGAACGCTCCTGGAACAACGCATCGCTCGTGGTGCCGGCGCTCATCATGCCGCCGCTGCTGCCCCGGAAGCTCTCCATGCTGCTCTCCACCTGCCGCAGCGAGTCGCTCACCGTACCGATCTGGTTGTCGATGAAGTTGATGGTCTTCAGACCCTTCTGCTGCTGCTTGTACAGCTCGCCCTCGATGTAGGTCTCCATCAGTTTGTTCAGGTAGTTCCGCTCCTTGCTCACCACCTCGCCCACCACGCTCAGCTGCACGATGTTGCTGTTGTCGCTCGCCGGCTCGGCGAACGTGATGCCCTTGTACAGCTTGGTGAGGCTTTCCAGGCTGTTGATGTAGAAGTAGTAGTCGCTCTCGGGATCGTAGCGCCTGTCCTCGGGGAACTCGATGTGGAAGCTGAGCTTGTCCCCCACGAACGGCTCGCCCACCTTCGCCATCTGGTCGATGGTCACCTGCTCCATGAACTCGCTCACCACCTCCTGGCGCTTGACGTTGTAGAGCCGCACGTTCTTGCCCTCGGCCTTCACCCGGTAGGTGCCGGCCGCCAGGTCCACCGAGACGTGGATGGGCACCCCTGTGATCTGCAGGGAGGCCGTGTCCAGCGTGATCTTGAACGGCGGATAGTCGTAGCGCTCCTGTTTCAGGAAGCGGCGCTCCTCGTAGAAGGTGATCCCGAAATCAAGCCGCTTGAGCGTCTTCTCCACATTCGACCTCGAGGTGAGGATCGCGATGTGGTCCTCGATGTCGCCTCCGCTGCGCAGGAAGGACATCCCCTTGAGGAATTCGTCCTGCCCGCCCCCGAAGCTGTTGCGGCTCTTCTCCCCCATCAGCATGGTGGCGCTCACCAGGAACTGCTTCGGGGTGGTCTTCAGATAGGCCACCGCAGCCGCGCCGGACAGCGAGAGCGTGATGAGGAACAACCACCACTTGGCCGCCAGCTTGCGAAAGATGGCCCGCAGGTCGATCGTGTCCCCCGTTCCGGTCTGAGCCGCCATCAGTTGTTGTTCTGGTTGAGGATGACCACGTTCGCCACCAGGGCCAGGGCGCTGATGGCACCGAAGAGCACCGACAGCAGTTCCAGGTTCATCCGGCCTGCACGGGCCTTCAGCGTGGGCACGTACACCACATCGTTGGGCAGCAGGTAGTAGTACTCGCTGGCGAGCACCTCGGTGCCGGAAAGGTCCACGTAGAGGGCCTGAACCCCCCGGTCGCTCTGACGCATGAGCGTCACCTTGCTCTTGTCACCGTACTCCCCAGGGCCGCCCGCCATGGCCAGTGCGTCCAAGATCGTGATCTGGTTGTTGTAGATGAAGTACATGCCCGGATTGCGCACATCACCCAGCACGCTGATGCGGAAGCTCACCAACTTGAGGATCACGGTGGCGTTGGTGAAGTACTCGTTGATCTTGCGTTGGACCAGGTCCTGCGCCTCGCCCATCGTCAGGCCCTGCACCTTGATGCGACCCACGGTGGGCAGCTGCACCTGCCCGTTCTTGTCCACGGAGAAACCGTTCACGTACAGCGCCGCGTCATTCACGCCCTGGAAGCCGTTCTGGCTCTCCACGTTGAAGAAGCGGTGGGTGGCCTCATCCAACCCCAGTACACGGATACTGAGCACATCGTTCACCTGGATGCGGTACTCGAACTTCCGGTTCTCGAACAACTTGGCCGCACCCGGGGTCAGCGAGCCGTCCTGCAGGTAGTTGATGTTGCGTCGTCCGCCAACGCAGCCCGTCAGCAGCACGAGGGTGACCATGAGCCCCCATCCCATCCCCTTGAACTCCTTCATGCGCGTGCGGTCCGCGGAAGCCCTCCGCAGGGACGACGATCCCCGCTCCGGAAGGCAAGTCCTTGACGGACAAGCGCCAAAGATACGTGCACATCCGTGCCGAGGTTGCGCCCGGCGCGTGGCGGGATCACGCGCACTGGTCCATTCGGCGATCCACCGCAGAGGCATCGCCTGCACGGAGCCGCTTCCGGTAGGTCGCAAAGAGAAAACCCGCGCTCAGCGCGGGAGTAGCCCGTAGGAGGCGCTAGCGGCGATACACCGGTGGAGGATCGCAAGCGTGGCGCCATTCCCCGGAGGGCGGAATGAGAAAACCCGCGCTGAGCGCGGGTTTTCGATTGTAGCCCGTAGGGGAATCGAACCCCTGTTTCATCCGTGAAAGGGACGCGTCCTAACCCCTAGACGAACGGGCCACGATGTCAACCTTGCGGAGGGTCTCCGAAAGGGCGGGCAAAGATAAGACATGCACCGATCTGTGCAAGATCAGGTGAGGTCGTCCACGTCCGCCTGGAACCGGAAGCCCAACCGCTTTCCGGTGGAGAGCTGGAGACCCGCGTTGATCTCGTTCATCTCGCTCACGGTCACCTGGTTCACCTGATCGTACGGCGGTGTGAGCAGGTCGAAGTCCAGCACATAGATGATCGTGGAGTAGATCACCTGTTTCAAGACCTCCCTGTCCATCTTGTTGCCGGCCAGATCATTGTACAAGAAGCCCAGCTGGCGTTTGCCCTGCACAAAGAAGTGGCCGTCCTTGTTGAGGAATAGGCGGCTCACGAGGTAGCCCAGGTCGCGCTCCCGGTTGTACTTGAAGGAGTCGCTCAGGAAGTTGTAGACGTTGATGACCCCGAAGTAGCCGCGTTGCTCGTCCTCCTCCAGGTAGCTGGTCTTCCACAGGCTGTGCCCCTGGTCCAGCCGGAACACGTTGGTATGCATGTGGAAGATCACCGTATCACCGGCCACTTTGAGCTCGCAGGTCATCTCCCCCTTGTCGCGGTACTGCACGCTCACCCGTTTGTCGCGCTGCACCATCTCATGTTCCAGGTCTTCGGCCACCTCCTGAAGCACTTCCTTCAGCTCGTGGAACAGGCCAAGGATGCGGTGGTAGACATCCTGCTTCATGCCGCTCTTGAGCTGCAGCATGCGCAGGATCATGTCGCGCGGGCCGGGGGTGGCCGGCGCGGGGTTCGGGGTGGTTTTCCTGGGGCTCATCAGTAGGCGCGGGCGAAGAGTACGCGACGGTCGCTCGGGCGGCCGGTGACCATGCAGGTCCCCGGGGTGGTATCGCCGTCAAGAGGAATGCAGCGGATGGTGGCCTTGGTCTCCTCCTTCACCCGCTCCTCGGTCTCGGCCGTGCCGTCCCAATGGGCGAGGATGAACCCGCCGTCCTCGATGGCCACCTTGAACTCATCATAGGTGTTCACCGCCCGCGTGTACCGTTCCCGCATGGCGAGGGCCTTCTGGTAGAGGTTGTCCTGGATGGCCTCCAACAGGTGCTCCACCTTCTCGGCGAGGCCCGTGGCCTGCATCACCTGCTTCTCCAGGGTATCCCTGCGGGCCACCTCCACGGTTCCGTTCTCCATGTCGCGTGGGCCCACGGCGATCCGCACCGGAACACCCTTGAGTTCATGTTCAGCGAACTTCCAGCCCGGCTTCTTGGTGTCGTCGTCGTCGAACTTCACGGAGATGCCCTTGGCGCGCATGGCCGCGATCATGGGGGCCACGAATGCGCTGATCGCGCTCAACTGCTCGGCGTTCTTCGCGATCGGCACGATGACCACCTGGATGGGCGCGAGCTTCGGAGGAAGCACCAGTCCATTGTCATCGCTGTGGGTCATGATCAGCGCTCCCATCAACCGGGTGCTCACGCCCCAGCTGGTGGCCCATACGTGTTCCTGGCGGTTCTCCTTGGTGGTGAACAGCACGTCGAAGGCCTTGGCGAAGTTCTGGCCGAGGAAGTGCGAGGTCCCGGCCTGCAGGGCCTTGCCGTCCTGCATCATCGCCTCGATGCAGTAGGTCTCCTCCGCACCGGCGAAGCGCTCACCCGGCGTCTTGATGCCCTTGATCACGGGCATGGCCAGCCACTCTTCGGCGAAGCGACGATAGACCTCCAGCATGCGCTCGGTCTCCTCGATGGCCTCCTGCCTGGTGGCATGGGCGGTGTGGCCCTCCTGCCAGAGGAACTCGGCCGTGCGCAGGAACAGGCGCGTCCGCATCTCCCAACGCACCACGTTGGCCCATTGGTTGATCAACAGCGGCAGGTCCCGGTAGCTCTTGATCCAGCCGCGGTAAGTGTTCCAGATGATGGTCTCGCTGGTGGGGCGCACGATGAGCTCCTCCTCCAGTTTCGCTTCGGGATCCACCACCACCCCGTGAACGGGATCGCTCTTCAGTCGGTAGTGGGTGACCACGGCGCACTCCTTGGCGAAGCCCTCCACGTGGCTGGCCTCCTTGGCCAGGTAGCTCTTGGGGATGAAGAGCGGGAAATAGGCGTTGACGTGTCCGGTCTCCTTGAACATGCCGTCGAGGGCCCGCTGCATCTTCTCCCAGATGGCATAGCCGTGCGGCTTGATCACCATGCAGCCACGCACATCGCTGTGCTCGGCCATGTCGGCCTTCAGCACCAGGTCGTTGTACCATTGTGCGTGGTCGTCCGCACGCTTTGTCAGGATGTCCGCCATGAGGGCCGCCGGGTGGTATTATTTTTGATGCAGACGAAGCGGCCAAAAGTACACAACGAAGCCGCCCTGTCCGGCGTTAACCCTGCACCATGGACCGACCCCTTCAGCCCCTCCGCACCGCCCCAACGGCCCTGCTGACCGCTCTTCTGCTGCAGGCCTGTTCCGGCGCCTTGGACAGCACGGCCACGCACGATGGCGTGTATGACCGGCCGGCGAACGCACCGGTGGCCGCCGCACCGGTTGAGGAGCCCGCACCCGCTGCCGTGGCCGAGCAGCCGAAGAGCGCGGAAGCGGACTATTACAACGCCGCCGAAAGCCAGCGCTACACCGATCCGCGGAACTACTATGACATGACCTACAACGACCCGTATTACTACAACTACGGGCGCTTCGGCTTCGGCATGGGCGTGGGCATGGGCTCCTGGGGCAATGGCTGGGGCATGGGCACCGGATGGGGCTCACCCGGTTGGAACGACCCCTATTGGAACAACAGCTGGCAGAGCGGCTATGGCGCCTGGGGCTGGAACAGCGGCTGGGGTTGGAACAGCGGTTGGGGTTGGAACAATGGTTGGGGATCGTGCTGGTCCTGTTCACCGTACGGCTGGAACAGCGGCTGGGGCCCCTACTACGGCTACGGAGGCAACTGCTGGGGCTGCTACCAGCCGATGATCATCTGGGATGGTACCAGCAGCTACCGCAGCGTGGTGGCCCATCGTGGCAGCATGGGCGGTGGCGGCACGGTCAGCGGTGGCAACCGGGCCCCGATCTACAACCCGGTGGGCCTGCGTGGACAACCCGAGCAGCGCGCCCGCATCGAGCACCGCCCGGTGCAGTCCGCGCCGGCCGGGAACAGTCCCCGCCCCCAGGCCCGCCCCGGTTCCATGGACAGGCCCTCGCGCAACGACCCGGCGCAGCGGCCCGGTCGCATGGAGCCCAACGAACGTCCGTCGCGCCCGACCTTCGACCAGCAGCCCTCACGCGGGATCGACCGTGGGACCCGGGGCGGAGGTGGCTTCTCTTCACCCGCACCGTCCCGCTCGGGCGGTGGACGCCGCTAAGCCATGATCCATCGCATCATCGCACGCGGATCCGGTCCGCAACGGTGCTTCCTTGCCTTGCTGGGCCCGCTCCTGGCGATCACCCTCCCGGCACAGAACGAGGATGACGCCCTGCGCATCGTGTCCATGCGCCCTGAAGGCACGGCCCGCAGCCTCGGTCTGGGCGGGGCCTTCGGTGCGCTGGGCGCCGATCCCGGAGCCCTGTGGTCCAACCCGGCGGGCATGGCCCTGTTCACCACCAGCGAGTTCTCCGCCACCCCGGCCCTGGAGGTGAATGACGCCCGGGGCAGCCTCCTGGGCTCCAGCGCCTCCAACACCGACCAGCGCGTGCACTTCAGCAACCTGGCCATGGCCCTGCACGCCACCAAGGACGAGAGCCGCTGGAAAAGCCGCAGCTTCGGGGTGGTGTTCGACCGCACCGCCAGCCACCACTGGGAACGTGTGGTGCAGGGCGAGAAGGTGTCCTCCACCCTGTTGCAGCAGTTCGTGAACGAGGCCAACGGCACGCGGTTCGACGCGCTCGCAGGGGGATACCCGTTCACGGCGGACCTGGCGTGGCAGACCTTCGCCATCGACACCCTCGCGGGCGACCCGGCGGCCTACCGGATCTACGGCGGCGGTTCGGCCCTGGGGCCGACCCGGCAGGACCACTCCATCAGCACGGCCGGTGCCAACAGCAACACCTCATTCTACTATTCCGCCGGGCTCGATGACCGCCTCTTCATCGGTGGCGCTCTGGGGATCCTGGGCAGCCGCTACGAGCGGTTGACCACGCACAACGAAACGATGCTGGCGGCCACGGACTCGCTGGACCGTTTCACCTATGAGGAGCGGCTGGTGATGCGCGGCAGTGGCGTTGACCTGAAGTTCGGCGTGCTGGGGCGCGTGGGCGACCATCTGCGCATCGGAGCCTCGGTCCACAGCCCATCGTACTTCTGGATGACCGATGTGTACAACACCAGCATGACCACGCGCTTCCGGGCGGGTGACAGCTATGCGTACGACAGCCCGGACGGAAGCTTCCAATACCGGGTGCAGGGCCCCTGGCGCGCCCTGCTCTCCGTGGCGGGCATCGTGGGCCGCAGGGGCGCGGTGAGCGCGGACTACGAGTACAGTGATCAGCGCGCCACCCGCCTGCGCCGTGCGAACGCCCTTTCGGACAGCTATGATTTCGCCTTCGAGAACCGCACCATCCAGCAGGTGGTCAAGGGCGTGCACGCGTTCCGCGTGGGCACCGAATGGCGCCTGGGACCTGCCTTCCTCCGGGGTGGCTTCGCCTACTCGACCGATCCCTTCATGGCAGGCGACCTGCGGCACGGGGATGGCCGGACGCGTTACTCGCTGGGCGGCGGTTTCCGCGGCGCACGGCTTTCCTTC
>Ga0073899_10000483_pt1 | contig 36744 bp, 23 predicted proteins | sample KloWWTmetaKNB5Ph_FD_88975 | JGI IMG/M metagenome (GOLD analysis project Ga0073899, IMG submission 88975) | Active sludge microbial communities from Klosterneuburg, Austria, studying microevolution and ecology of nitrifiers - Klosterneuburg... | ecosystem: Engineered > WWTP > Aerobic digester >... | reverse complement strand
CCAGACACGGTGGTGGCGCCGACCACGTTGGCGGACATGGTGCGCTTCATGGACGACCATCCGGCGATCGGCGTAGCCGGCCCGCGCGTGCGCCGGCCCGACGGCAGCCTGGATCGCGCGTGTCGCCGCAGCTTTCCAACGCCGCAGGTGAGCTTCTACCGGATGATCGGGTTGAGCCGCCTCTTCCCCAAGAGCCGGCGCTTCAACGCCTACAACCTGGAATATCTGCCAGAAGACGCGGTGCATCCTGTCGATGCGGTCGTCGGCGCGTATATGCAGGTGCGCCGCGAGGCGATCCTGGCCGCGGACCTGCTCGACGAACGCTTCTTTATGTACGGGGAAGATCTCGACTGGGCGAAGCGCATCAAAGATGCCGGATGGGAAGTCTGGTACAATGGGGCCGTGGAAATCACACACGTCAAGGAAGCGGCCAGCAGCCAAAGCAGCAAATCGCGCATTGATTTTTATGAGGCGATGTGGCTCTTTTACCAGAAACACTATCAGCGCGAAACCAATTGGCTGCTGGACAAGGGGATCATGCTCGGTATCGTGGTCAAGGGTGGGCTGGACGTAGCCAGGCATCTCTGGCGTTATTGCCAGGGTGCACGGCGGCCAAGTCAGAGCCTGCCAGCTCGACAGATGAACGTGGACAGCGTGTAAATGCAACAGAGCATTTCCGATCGAACCACGCAAAATGAATATGGCGCGCGCCGGGTAAACCGCCCCGGCGTGTTAAAGCGCGCGCAATTTTTCTTCATAGTGGCGCTGGTGGTGGGCGACCTGGCCAGCATCTGGCTCGGCTTCTGGTCGGCGCACGCGCTGCTGCTGCGCGATCCCGATTTTGTCATTGGCCCCTTCCGCGAATTTTTGCTGCTGCCCGGCGTTTACACCGCGGTGATGGTCTTCATCTACTTCAGCCAACGGATGTACCAGCGCCGCCGCCCGGTGACTCACCTCGACGAGTTGTTCAAGATCGCCATCTACAATGTCCTGGCGGTGCTCTTCACCGTGGCGCTGCTGACGCTTTTTGCGCGTGAGTTTCAGTATCATCGCGCGCTGATCCTGTTGGGCGCGGGGTTGGTGATCGTCTACGACACCTTTGGCCGCGTCGTACACGCGCAACTGCAATGGCTGGCGCAGGCGCGCGGCATTGGCGACGACCGCGTGCTGCTGATCGGCGCCGGCGAGATCGGCCAGATGTTGCTGCAGAAGATGATGATGCACCCCAAGCTAGGCTATCAGGTGATTGGCGTCATCGATGCGAGCAAGGCGGAGCGCGCGCTGACCAACCTCAACGCGCCAGTGCTTGGCTCACTCGTCGACGTCCCCTCGATCATCGATCGCTATGCCGTGGATGAAGTCATCATCGGCTTGCCGGAGAGCAGCTCCCAGGAGCTCGTCAACATCATCAGCCTGTGCGAGCGCGAAAAGGTCGGCATCCGCGTCTTCCCGGATGTCTTTCAAATCATGGCGAGCGAAGTGACGATCGGCGATTTGGGCGGGCTGCCGCTGCTGACGATCCGCGATGTCGCGCTGCAAGGCTGGAAATTGGCGGTCAAGCGCGGCGTGGACATTCTGTTCAGTGGAATCGGGCTGGTTGTGCTCAGCCCCTTCATGCTGCTGACGGCCCTGGTCGTCAAGTTAGACAGTCCCGGCCCCGTCTTCTTTTCCCAAGAGCGCATGGGGTTGGATGCCCGTCCCTTCAAGATCATCAAGTTCCGTTCGATGCGGCAGGACGCGGAAACCGATGGCCCAGGCTGGACCACGCCCGACGACCCGCGCAAGACCAAACTCGGCGTTTTCATGCGCCGCTTCAACATCGACGAATTGCCACAACTGGTGAACGTTTTTGTCGGGGACATGAGTCTGGTCGGGCCACGGCCAGAGCGCCCCGTCTACGTCGAACAGTTCCGCCAGATCATCCCGCGCTACATGGATCGCCACCGTGAGAAGGCCGGCCTGACCGGGTGGGCGCAGATCAACGGCTTGCGCGGGGACACGTCGATCGTCGAACGCACCAAGTATGACCTGTGGTATATTGAAAACTGGTCGATTGGCCTGGATATCACCATTCTGATCCGCACAGTATTGCAGACCATCTTTGGCACCAATCGCAACGCGTATTGAATCATGCATGACGAACAGCTAACGATCGACTCCATTTCCGAACGCCAGCGCGAGGTGCTGCGGATCGTCATCCAGGAATTTGTGCAGACCGCGCAGCCCGTCGGCAGCGCAGGCATCGTGGGGCGCCATGATCTCGGCGTCAGCCCCGCGACGATCCGCAATGACCTGGCCGCGCTCGAACGGCTGGGACTGCTGACCCACCCGCACACCAGCGCCGGTCGCGTGCCCACCGACCTGGGTTATCGCTTTTTCGTGCACTATCTCCTCGCCAGCCTGGAGCTGAGCCTGGAAGAACAGGCGATCATCCGGCGTCAGTTTCACCACGCGCCGCCCGAAGTCGACCAGTGGCTGCGCACGAGCACGGCAATGCTCGCCAGGACCGCCCAGAGTGCGGCCGTAGCCACCGCGCCGCGCACCATCCGCTGCACCTTCAAGCACATGGAGCTTGTCCACATCCAGGGCGCCAAAGTGCTGCTTGTTCTGGTGTTGCAAGAGGGCGCGGTCAAGCAGCAATTGCTCGATCTCGACAAGCCAATCGAACAAAACGAGTTGAGCCGCGTCAGCAATGAGCTGAACGACCAGCTTGCGGGGCTTGACGGCAGCAGTGTAGCGGCGGCGACGAGCCGCTTGACGCCTTTTGCCGCCCAGGTCGCCGAATTGGCGGCCGCCACCATGCGGCGCATCGAGCAACATGTCGGCGGCATCCTGTTCCGCGATGGCCTCGCCGAAGTGCTGAGCGCGCCGGAGTTTGCCGAGGGTGAAAACGCGCGGCGCATCGTGCGCGTGCTCGAAGAACCGGGCGTGATCGAACAGATCGCCGAGGATCTGCCAGGCAGCAACGCGGTGCACGTCGTGATCGCTGGCGACGGCCGTTACGATGAATTGCGCGATGTGACGCTGATCCTCTCGCGCTATGGCGCCAGCGACCGCGTGTCGGGCATGTTGGGGGTGATCGGCCCGGTGCGTATGCGCTACGGTCACACCATCGGCGCGGTGCGCTTTGTGTCGGAGATCATGAGCGAAAAGCTTGAGGAGATGTACGGCGGCTGAGTCAGGCTAAAACAAAAGTAGACTGCACCTTCCAAAAAGCTTCGCATTTTTGGAAGTGTTAACAAAATTTTTTGATGGAGAGTATCGTATCAGTATGGCTGAAGAAAAAGTTGAACAAGTTGAACAGCAGGAAGCCTCAAAAGAAGAGGAAGTTGCAACCGAGGCTGCCAATGTAGCAGCCGATGCACAAGTCCCGGCAGACGCAGCAGACATCGACGCAGCGGAGCTGCTCGAAACCGTAGCGCGCCTCGAAGCAGAGTTGTCCGAAGCGCGCCAGGAATGCGCCGAAATCACCGATAAATCACAGCGCCTGGCGGCCGAATTCCAGAACAGCCGGCGTCGCCAGGATCGCCAACTCGCCGAAGAGATGGAACGCGTCAGCACTCACATCATCAAGCGTATGCTGCCTGTGATGGACGATTTCGACCTTGCTTTTGCCCACGCGCCCGCGGGCGTCGACGCACAAGAAGCATGGGTCGAAGGCTTTCGCCAGATTCAGCGCAAACTGCGCAGCCTGCTCGAAGAAGAGGGGCTGACGCCTATTCCAACGGAAGGAGAGTTCGACCCGACGATCCATGAGGCAATCGCCAGCGCGCCCAGCGACGGCGTCGCCAGCGGACATATCATCGAAGCGTTGCGCGCCGGATATATGCTCAAAGGCCATGTGTTGCGCCCGGCGTTGGTGCGTGTGGCGATCTGACCATGACTGTCATTCCCGTGCCCGGCTACCAGTACGATCAACGGTTGGAAACAGGCATTCGCCCTTTCGACATCGGCCGCGACCTGCGCGCCGTCGCCGAGTTGATCTCCGTGGCTTTTGCCGCGGAACTGGATGATCGCGGCTCCGCAGCGCTGCGTGAGATGCGCACGATGAGCCACTTCGGTGGTCTGTTGGGCGTGCTAAATCGCGGCACGGGAGAATTCAACGACTTGCTCAATGGCTTTGTGTGGGTTGAGCAGGGTCACGTGGTGGGGAACATCACGGTGCAGCGCGCCGACAAATACGCCACACGCTGGCAAATTGCCAATGTGGCGGTCGCCCCCGGCTTTCGGGGGCGCGGCATCTCGCGGCGTCTGATGGAAGTTGCACTCGAACACGCCACGCGCGCGGGTGGGCTGTGGGCGGTGCTCCAGGTCTACCAAGCCAACACCGTTGCCTATCATCTTTACAAAAGCCTCGGCTTTGACGATGTCACGGCCATGATGGATCTGCGCGCGCCCCGCGCGCCCCTGGTGAGCGCCTTGACGCCGCACCCGCTGATCAAGCCCTTTGCAGCGTCCGACTGGCAGTCGCTGTACGAGCTGGTCAATCACCAACTAGGGTCGCACGCTCAGTGGTGGCGCTCGATCCGGCGCACCGACTTTCAGGCGACTTTTGAAGATCGGCTCGGCGAATGGTTCTGGCGTTTGGCAGGCCGCGGCGTCCACTACCGTCGCGTGATTCAGAATTCACCACGCTTTGAGGCGGCCCTGCTGCTCGACGCGCGACGCTGGCGCGGCGAGCATTGCATGCAGTTGTGGGTGCGTCCCGAACAATATGGCAGCTACGACCGGCCGCTGATCGATTGGGCGCTCTGGCAGTTGCAGCACTATCCACGCTGGCCGATCCGCATCAGCGTCTGCACCGAACATCGCAGCGCCATCGACTACCTGGTGCGCTCCGGGTTTGCGCCCCAACGCACCCTGGTCACGATGCGCCGGCGGCTGGCAGAGGACGCCGACGCCGCTATCGCTGACGAAAGACCGTGAACCCTCCATGAAGACACGCTTTCTGCATTGCGCTGACATTCATCTCGGTTATCTTCAATACGGCCACAAGGAGCGCTTCAACGATTTTGCGGCCGCGTTCAACGCCGTCCTCGACAAGGCGATCGGCGTCTATCAGCCGCGCCGCGGCGGCAAGGAACTCCATTTCGACGAGCCCATCAGCGGGCCGGTGGACTTCGTCATTCTCGCCGGCGACCTCTTTCACAAGCGCGCCATCGACGCCCTGACGCTCAACCAGGCCATGCGCGGCCTGCGCCGGCTACGCGACGCAGGCATTCCCTGCATCGCGGTCGAAGGCAACCATGAGCGCACTTACTACGAAGACACCATTGGCTGGATGAAGTTTCTGGCGCTCCAGGATCTGATCATCCTGCTCGACGCCGAAGTCAAAGAGGGCAGCTTTGACCTCCAACCCTGGGATCCCGTGCGTCGCCAAGGCGCTTTTTACGAACCGAAACCCGGCGTGCGCATTTACGGTTTACGTTATTATGGCGCCAGTACGGCCGCGGCCATCAATCTATACGCCGAATCCCTGGCTGCGACGCCCAAGGAGGGCATCGAATATAACATTTTCGTCACCCATGCCGGGGTCGAGGGGGAAATGGACGACAAGGCAGGCGGCGTGGCGTTTCGCCAATGGGCTGCGCTGCGCGACCAGGTAGATTATGTCGCCCTTGGTCATTTCCATAAACCTTTTGTGTTGGAGCATTGGATCCACAACCCCGGCAGCCCGGAAGCGTGCTCCATCTCCGAGGCGGCCTGGACGCCGCGCGGCTATCTTGCCGTTGACGTGGACACCGCCACACCGCAAGACGAAGCTGGGCGCCATCATCGTAGCCAACAAGGCAATCCGCCGCGGCGCTGTTTTCGCCAGTACAGCTTCAAGGTCGACCATGTCACATCGCCCGAAGACCTCACGGCGCGCGTCAACGAATATGTGACGCGCAAAGCCAGCGACCTGGCCACGGAGCTGAGCGCCGGCGGACAACTTGAGACCACCCCGCCGGTGATCGAGCTGTACCTCTCCGGTGTGTTGCCTTTTGATCGCCGCGCCCTCGACATGGCCGGCCTCGAAGCGGCGGTGCACGCCGCGTTCCGCCCGTTGAGCGCACAGGTGAAGAGTCTGCTGCAAAGCGCCGATTTCGCCATCGACAGCGGGGACGCACCGACCCGCACCGAGCTGGAGCAGCGGGTGTTGGCCGATCTGTTTGGTCGCGATGTGCGTTTTGCCGATCACAAGACGCGCTGGATGCAGGCCGCGTTATCGCTCAAGCAATTGGCGTTGACCGGTGCGCCCCCCGACGCGATCCTGGCGGAACTCGACGGCTATTTGCAGCGCATCGACGCTGAACCACGGAGCACACCCACGCAAGGGAGGCGCGATGCAGATCGTCGCCCTTGAGCTTGAGAATGTAAAAAGCTATACGCACGCCAATTTCACCTTCACGCCGGGCGTGAACGCCATTGTCGGCCACAACGGCGCCGGCAAGAGCACGATCATCGAGGCGATTGGCTATGTCCTTTTTGACGCGCTGCCCTACACTGTCCAGGAATTTGTGCGTGAGGGGACGCGCACCGGCTCCATCGCCGTCACTTTCCTCAGCACCTACGACGAACGTCCCTACCGGGTCGAGCGACGTTTTGGCGGCAGCAACGCCTACGCCGTCTACGATGACGAGCTGAAAGGCAAGATCTGCGACGGCAAAGCGGATGTGCTGGCCTTTGTGCACCGTCATACCAAGGCCGACCCTTCGGTCGATCTGACGCGCCTCTTCAACGATGCTTTGGGGGTGGCGCAAGGCGCGTTGACCGCGGCCTTTGCCGAAACGCCGGCCCGCCGCAAACCGATCTTCGACGCCCTGTTGCAGGTCGACGACTACAGCGCCGCGGCTGACCGCCTGCGCGAGCCGGCGCGACGCGTGCGCGAACAGATGGCTGAGAGCGACCGCACGCTGGCCGTGTTGGCGACGCGTCTCGAACAACTTCCAGAGCTAGAGAAAGCGATCAAGCAACGCACGCGCGATTTAGCGCAGGCAACCGCCACGCGCGCCCACTTGGAAACGGCGCTGGCGGCCAGCCAGGTGCGGTTGCAAACATTGGAGACGCAGAAAACATTGGTGGACACGCTGACCGCGCAGCAAGTCCGCTATGAGGAAACCATGCGCAACCTGGAGGGGCAACGCGGCCGCGCCGAGCAGGCGCGCACCGAAGCCGAACAGGCCGCCGCCATTGTCGCGGCCAATCAGCCCGGCCACGATGCTTATCTGGCAGCACAGACGGAGCAGGCAGCCTTGCAGACGCGCGCCGGTGAGCGGCAAACGCTGCTGAACCAACGCAGCGCCGCGGACAAACAGCTCGCGCTGGCGACGGCCCGCTGCACCCAGCTCGAACAGGCGCTGCAGGAGGTTGCCGCGGCCGAAGTCACGGTGAGCGACCTGGCCGAAGCGGTCACGCGGCAGGCTTCATTGACGGAGCAGGTGACGGCGCTCGAACACGCTCAAAGTCAGTTGGCCGACTATGACCGCCGGCTTGCCGCGGCTGCGCTGCGCCGCCAGAAACTTGTGGAGCGTCAGCGCAAGGTCGAAGCGGGTCGAAGCCGCGCGCGGGCAGTGGAGGAGCAAGGTCAGGCAGCCAGCGTCCGTCTGACTGACCTTCGCGCGGCGCTGGACGCCGCGCGCGAACAGGTGACGCTGCTGGGCGCCGAACTGGCAACCATCGAGCAGCAGACCGCGGCGTTAGGCGACATCGACGCCCCGCTGTGTCCGGTCTGCGAACAGCCGCTCACGGTCGAACATCGCGACCAGATGCTGGCGCGGAATCAGGAACAGAGCGCCGGGCTGCGTCGCCAACAGGCGGAATTGCAAGCCAGCGTCGCCAGCCGCCAAAGAGAAATTGCCGTCCTGGAAAAAGAACACACCCAATTGCAAAAGGAGTGGAGAAGCCTGCCGCGCGAGAACGAGCTGAACGACCTGGGCCAGGGGTTGACGGAGGTGGAAGCTGAAATCGACCGCGACAACGCAGGGCGTCAATCACTCGGCGAGCAGGCGGTCGGCCTCGACGCGCTGCGCCGAACCCTGGCTGCGCTGGACGATCCGCGCAGCCGCAGTGCAGTCGCTCGCGCGCGCGCGGCGCAGCGCCCCCAGTTGGAGGCGCAACTCAAAAACGAGCAGAGCCAGCAGATGGAGGCGCAGCAACAGATCGCAGCCGTCGAAGCGACGCTGACGTTGCTGGGCGATCTCGACCGCGCGCTGGCGGAGAATGCAGCGCGGCTGCGCGAACATGTCGTCGCTTACCAGGCGGTGCTGACGCAACGTCAGGTGGCGGCTGGGCTGCCGCGTCGCAGCGCCGACCTGATCGAGGTCGAACGCGCCCTACAAAAAATCCATATCGACATTGCGCAAACGCGCGCTGATCTCCAGGCAGCCATCGAACAGTTTGACCTTGCCAACTATCAACAGGTACTATTAGACGATCGCGGCATGCGTGAGGAGTTTGGCAGCCTGTCCGCCAGCATCAGGCTGATGCACGAAGCTCAAGGGCGCGACGAGGCCCAGATGCGGGTGCTGCGCAACGATCAGACGAGCCATTATGCGCTCGAACAGGAGCGCAGGCAGTTGGCCCGGCAGGAAGAAACGCTGGAAGCAATCCGCGCCATTATCAAGCAAGCCGGGCCATTCGTCACCCAGGCGCTGGTGCGTCAGGTAAGTGAAGGCGCCGCCACCATCTTTGGCGAGTTGATGGGCGATCACAGCCGCGTGTTGGCGTGGGGCGAGGATTATGGCGTCAGTTTGACGACAGGCGGCGCCGTGCGTAGTTTCCGGCAACTCTCCGGCGGCGAGCAGATGAGCGCAGCATTGGCGGTGCGGCTCGCCCTGGTGCGCGAAATGAGCAGCATCAACGTCGCCTTTTTTGACGAGCCTACTGCTAACCTCGACAGTGTGCGCCGTGAGGCGCTCGCCCAACAGATCATGGCAGTGCGAGGTTTCAATCAATTGTTCGTCATCAGCCACGATGACACGTTTGAACAAGCAACCCAGAACCTGATTCGGGTGACACGGTATGGCAACACAACCACCAGTGGAGATACAGCAGAATAGCCGGGCCATGCAGACCCCTCAGCCAAGCATTCTGTATGTAGAACATGATGTTGCCTTAGCCCATCTATTCAAGGAACAGATGGAGCAGGAAGGCTTCTCGGTTGAACTTGCGCATACGGGGCCTGAGGGCTTGGGATTTCTCAATCGCGAACGGTATGATTTGATTGTTCTCGACTATCAACTGCCTGAGTTGAACGGCATTCAGCTTCTCTACAAATTGATGGAGAACGAAAACCGCCCCCCGACCATCATGGTCACTGCGGAAGATGATGTGACCATTGTCGTCGAGGCGCTGCGTCTTGGCATCTCCGACTATATCATCAAGAGCACGGGAGTTGGATATCTGGAACAGTTACCCTCCGCTATCGATCGCGTGATCCAGGATCATCGCAAACGATTGGAACGCGATGCCATCGTCCATGACCTCCATGAGCAGAACCAGAAGTTGGCGCTGCTCAACCGCGCGACGCAGATCTTCACTTCGACGTTGGAGGAAGATCAGATCACTTCACAACTTGTCAGCAGCATTTGCGAATTCACCAACACAGAAGGTAGCTCGGTGTGGCTGCTGGGGGCAAGTGAATTGCTCGAATGTGTGGCAATTTATGCCAACGGCGAGTACGTCGAACCGCGACATGTGCCGCTTGCGCCAGGGCAGGGCGTTGCGGGGTGGGCATTTGCCAACCGCGAAACAGTGCTTGTCAACGATGCCGCCCACGAGCCACGCTTCTCGACCTCCAGCGACGCCAAGTTGAATTTCCGTACGCACACGTTATTGGCGGTGCCGCTGCGTGCACCGGATCGAGTGCTCGGCGTGCTGGAGCTGGTCAACAAGCGGTCTGGCAAATTTACCGACGCCGACCGCATCCTTGCTGAGACGCTGGCCGCGTCAGCCGCGATCGCCATCGAAAATGCACGCTTTTTTCAGGACCTGAACCGCCAGGCCGAAGAACTGCGTTTGCGCAATGAGGAGCTGGATGCCTTTGCGCACACGGTCGCGCATGATCTCAAAACGCCGCTTTCGCTGGTGGCAGGCTATGGCGATATGCTGCGTGAAAATTTTGCCTTCCTGCACCCCGACGAGGTGCTCGTCTATCTCCAGCAGATCATCGACAACAGCATGCGCATGAATCATATTATCGAATCGCTATTGCTGCTGGCGGGCGTGCGCGGGGCGTTGACTGTCGAGATCGAGCCTGTGAACATGCAGAGCATCATAGCGGAGGCCATCAGTCGGGTCGAGTTTATGTTGGTGGAACGCAATGCAACCGTTCACATACCCAATGACTGGCCGTTAACGATGGGATATGGGCCGTGGTTGGAAGAGGTGTGGTACAACTATATCGTCAACGCGCTGAAATATGGCGGCGATCCCCCGGATATCACGTTAGGATTTGATCTCCTAGATGGCCCCTGGGTGCGCTTCTGGCTGATCGACAACGGCCCCGGTGTTTCCGAAGATACGTCACATTTATTCAAACCGATGTTGCGCGCCCCGCGCAGCGAGGGACGCAAGGGCTATGGCCTGGGTCTCTCCATTGTCAAACGGATTGTGGAGCGTCTGCAAGGCTCTGTCGGCGCAGAAAATGTCCCTAACGGCGGCAGCCGTTTCTACTTCATCCTGCCCGCGGTTGAAGACGAAGCAGAATGACATAGGGCATCAGCCCATAATACCAGGCCAGCCAAAAGGCCATCCGCACCCCTTGCCATCCATCCCGCCACCCTTGCAACGCAATAAAACGCCGCCGGAACTCCCGGATGGGCTGCACGATGAAATTGTGTGGCCGCGGCCGGATGTCACGTGCGGCCAGGATGCGCGCCTCGTAGGCGGCGTAGACGCGCTGTTTGCGGTGAAATTGCGCCCACGTCTGGTAATTGTAATGGATGAGTGGATGCGTCAGGTGCGCGCTAGGCCCGGCCAGCTCTACGATCTCGTGCACCTGGCGGTCGGCGATATAGCGCGCCGCGTCCCGGCGCAACAGGCGCAATTGGTAGTCGGGCGTAAAGCCGCCGCCGCGCATCTCGTGGCCGACGATAAAGTTGCGCCGCGGCGCCCAATAGCCCACCACCTCCCCCGGCGCGTCGATGGCCTGGCGAACTTCGGACGCGAGCGCAGGCGTGGCGCGTTCATCGGCGTCGACAAATAGGATCCAGGCAGCGTCGATGGCGTCGAGCGCGGCCTGACGTTGCGCGGCGTAGTGGTCGAACGGCCGCTGCACCACCAGCGCACCCGCGGCCGCGGCGCGAACTTGTGTGTCGTCCGTGCTGCCCGAATCCCACACCACGACGACGTCCACCCAAGCCCGCAGCGAGGCAATACACGCCGCGATGTGATGCGCTTCGTTATAGGTTAAGATGACCGCTACCAGTTGCTGCATGGCCACGTCGTCGCTCCTTCTTTTCCATCTTTATGGGTTTGCCACACCGTGAATCAAAGGCAGATAGAGCAAAGTAGCCGCACGCGGCGACGCCCCTTCGCTCAAGAAATTCAGCGCCGACACCGCGGCTGCGCCCACGCGTGCGACGGCCGGACGCTCCAGTTTGTCGGCAGTATCGGTCGGCCTGTGATAGTCCGGCCCACACGCGCCATCGGGTGAGTGCATGTTAAACATCACGGACGGGATGCCGCCATCGGAGAACGACGCATGGTCGCTGGAGCCATGCGTCAGGTAGTCGATGCGATCCGGCGTCACCGGCAGCGACTCGGCCAGCGCGCGATCGGCGTCGCGTACAGCGTAGAGATGCAGGGCGTCGCCAATGCCGACGCAATCGAAATTCACCATCGCTTGCGCCAGAAAACGCCCGTCTGGCGGCAGGTGGTTGACAAAGTAGCGCGAACCCGCCAGCCCGTTTTCCTCGCCGCCAAAGGCGATCAGGGTGAGCGTAGGCGTAAATGGCGCAGACGCATACAGCCGCGCGGCTTCGAGCAGGACGCCGACTCCGGCGGCGTTGTCATTGGCGCCTGGCCCGCCGTAGGGCAGATCCGACAAGCGTTCGACGGTGTCATAGTGTGCGCCCGCGTAGAGCACGCCATAGTCCGGCAAGCCGGCGCGGGTGGCGATCACATTCATCCCGATGATCTCATTGCCGCCGCGGCGCAGCGGGAAAGGCTGAATGCGCACCGCGTAGCCGAGCGCCGCAAATTGTCCGGCCAGCCAGCCCGCGGCTTCCTGTTCACCCAGCGTGCCCGCGGGCCGGTCGCCGATGACAGCGGCAAGATACTCTGCATGGGCAAGCGCGCGATCCGGGTCGAACTCGCTTGCATCGACCGCGGCGGCAGGTGTGGTCAGCGCCAGCAAAAGCACACACGCAGCCAGGCATTGCGCCAAAACGCGGCGTGATGAAATAAGAAGCTGCGACATAAATTTACCTTCTTCTAAAGACGTCGTTCTGAAAATTTCCCATTTTGACGCGGAGACGCAGGGTCGCAGAGCAAGCGCAGAGAATTGCCGATTGCATTTCTCAATTTTCGCTGCGGTTCTCCGCATCTCTGTGACTCTGCGTCAAAGGGAGAACATTCCCAAACGGATTTCAAAGCTCCCGGATCGCAGCATAGGCGACCAGCGCCTGCTGAAGCGCCACGCCGTCGATCTCGCCGCGGGCGAAGCGTCGCTCTGCGCGCCGCGCTTGCTGCGCCATGCCGGCGCGGATCAGACGGCGGATCAGCCACAGCGCACCCGGCGGGTATTCGTCCGCATACTTGGCGTAGAAGCGGAGACGGCTGCGCCACAAGCGCGCCTGTGTCTGCCAGCGGTGCTGCCGGCTGCTCTGCGCCTCGTGATGGATGATCTGCGCGGCGGGCAGCACATAGACCGACCATCCGCCGCGCCAAAAACGGCGGCACCAATCCATCTCTTCGCAATACATCCAATAGCCGTCATCCAGCGCGCCGACCTGCACGATCGCCGCCCCACGCACCAGCATGGCGGCGCCCAGCACGAAATCGACGGCGAACGGCGCGCCTTGCACCCACCGCGCCGCGGGATAGCGGCCATTGACGCGGCTGTCGAGCAACCGATGGCCGCCGCGCAGACCCGTGGGCGGGAAGAGATCGAGATAAACCTGCGCCACGCCGGGAAAGCGAAACGCGCTGTGCTGGAATGCGCCGTCGCCGTAGCGCAGCCCCGCGCCACACACCGCGGCATCAGGATGCGTTTCCAGAAAATTGACCATCTGTCCCAGCGCGTCGCCGGTCACCTCGGCGTCGGGGTTGAGAAGCAGCACATAGTCCGGTTGAGGATGGCGCGCGGATGACGCGGATTGGGTGGATATACGCTGATTTTGATCTGCGGCGATCTGCTCGATCCGCGTCATCCGCGTGCTATCGACCTCCGCCGTAGAGAAACCCAGCCATTGCAGCGCGGCGTTGTTGCCGCCCGTGAAGCCGAGATTCTGCCGGCTTGCGATGAGATGGGCGTCGGGAAACTCGGACGCCACCATGGCAGCGCTGCCGTCGCTGCTTGCATTGTCCACGACGACCGTGACGACCTCAAGCGCCACAGCAGTGCGCGTCGCAGCCGTGCGCACCGCTGACGTCGCGATACTGTCCAGGCACGTGCGCAGCAGATCGCACACGTTGTAGGAGACCACGACGGCGGCGAGCCGGATCGGGCGCTTCACGGCGTCCCCAACTCCACGGTAATGCGGTCGATATTGTTGTTCGCCACTTCGACGCCTTGATGGATCAGGCCGCCCCACCAGAAGCGCGTACCGATCGGCAGCTTCTCGTCAAGCACGATGCAGCCGCTGACCTGGCCGCGCTTGCCGGGCATCAAGTACCACTGCTCGCGGCCGTCGATGATGCGCTTCTCCAGGTCTTCCTGCCGGCCGATCGCCCATCGATAAGGGAAATCGATGCCGGTCGTATCAAAGTTGACGCCAAAGCGCCACGCGCCATCCTGCTGGAGCCAGCTTGGCTCGTCCTGTGCGACGGACAGCGTGTTGTAGTTTTCGGCGTAATGGTAGACCTGACCAGGCCAGGGGCCGCTGGTGCGAATGGGCACGGTGCTTTCGTTCTCAACATACGCCGTGAAGCAAAGCTTGTCGCCGAACGCCAGCAACACCCTACGCCCGTTCTCCCCCTCCCAGTCGATCTCGCCGCCCACGACATCCGCGCGCGGTTTGCCGCCTTCTTCGAAGGTCAGTTCACGCACAACGCGCACGCTGTTGCCGGCGGCATCGCGCGCTTCACCCACCAATTCATAGGCGCCGTCCGGCGGTGGTTCGGCGTTCAGATCGACGCCGCCATCGTAGCTGTAATCGTGATAGCCGCGTTCGGTCGGCTTGACCAGACCCGGCGCTTCGGCGATAAAATAGCGCAATTCCGGTTTCTGCGGGTCGCGCAGAAAAAGATTGATTGACTGCACCTCTTTGGTGAGAAAATAACCGATGGAGACCCGATCGTCGGCAAGGCCATCTTGATTGGGACGGAAAATTTCCGGCGCCACCGTGAAGTTCTGCAATTCCGGCATCACCGTATCGCCGTCGCGCAGGGTGATCTGCCCCGACGCCTCAACCGGGGCGCCGTTGTCCTCAACGGCCGCAACGACCCAGCGATAGTCGCCGTCAGGCAGCACGCGGCTGAGAATTTCGACCGGCCCGTAGCCCAGATCGACCGTTTCCGGGTTGTCCACCACGCCGCCCCACAACACGCTGTAGGCGCCCGGCGCCCGGCGGCGATTGTCGCGGAAATAAAAGCGTTCGCCCGCCGCGTTCTCGAAATAGATGCTTACGTCAGCCGGGCGGCGCAAGGTGTAGGTGATTTCGGTTGCGTCGTCCTGTCCGTCAGCATTGGGTGTGATTTCACTCTTAGAAACCGTTACTTCGCTGAGCAATGGCCCCATCGCAAAGTCTAACTGGCCGCAGCCGGCTACGCCGATCATGGCGGCAAGCAACAGGCTATAAAACCGCGCACGGTTTATACTTCTCCAATTCACAATCACTCCTTTATCTGGCCGACATTTTGCGGCGTGCGCTCCGCCTCACCAGGCATCTGCGCCAATCACAGCCTAAATCCGCACGGATTCGGCCGATGGACGGCTCCTATCATAATCGTTTCTGACAACCACGCAAGAAACTCCCTTTGCAGCGTGCGTCGCCCCGCGCGGCGGCCATTGCACAATATCCTCCAGGTTCACTGAGAGATCATCCATTGTCGCCCCAATCGAATCCTGCTACGCTGAGACAAACCAAATGAGTTCCACCGGGATTCAGGCGCCTGGGCCACGACGCGCCGGGAGCAGGCTGTGAGCCGCCTGGTTGAACGAAATTGCCGGCAACCCTGCCTCGGCGCGTCACCACAAAGAGGAGATAGTCGAATGACCGACCCACACCAATCGGTGGTCAGCGTGCATGAAACAAAGATCACCATTCCTACCTACGGCATCGGCCAGCCACAAAAAAATCCATTGTTCCTGGAAAAGCGCGTCTACCAGGGCAGCAGCGGTGCGGTCTATCCCTATCCGGTGGTGGAGCGCGTCGAAGCGAACAAGGCCGACAAGCAGTACACGGCCATCTTTTTGGAAAACCGTTATCTGCTGATCATGCTGCTGCCGGAGATCGGCGGCCGCGTGCAAATGGCGCTTGATAAGACCAACGACTACCACTTCGTCTATTACAATCGCGTGATCAAGCCGGCGCTGGTCGGTCTGACCGGGCCGTGGATTTCGGGCGGCATCGAGTTCAACTGGCCGCAGCATCACCGACCCACCACGTTTTCTCCCGTCGATTATCGCATCGAAGCGCACGCCGACGGCAGCCAGACCGTGTGGATGGGCGAGATCGAGCGCATGTTCCGCACGCAGAGCATGGCTGGCTTCCGCCTCTATCCCGACCGCGCCTACCTGGAGATCGACGTCCAGCTCTACAACCGCACACCGTTCCCGCAGACCTTCTTGTGGTGGGCCAACCCCGCGGTGCACGTCAACGACGACTACCAATCGATCTTCCCGCCCGACGTTTTCGCGGTGATGGATCATGGCAAGCGCGCGGTTTCGTCCTTCCCGATTGCGACGGGCGCCTATTACAAAGTCGATTATTCGCCCGGCACTGACATTTCGCGCTACAAAAACATTCCTGTTCCGACGTCCTACATGGCCTATCATTCCGATTTCGACTTTTTGGGCTGCTACGACCACGGCAGGCAGGCCGGCATGTTGCACGTCGCCAACCACCATCTCGTGCCGGGCAAGAAGCAATGGACGTGGGGCAACAGCAACTTCGGCCAGACCTGGGATCGCCAACTCACCGATGCTGACGGCCCCTACATCGAACTGATGTGCGGCGCGTTCACCGACAACCAGCCCGATTTCTCCTGGCTGCAACCGGGCGAAGAAAAGCGCTTCACACAAGTCTTCATGCCCTTCAAAACGATCGGCGGCGTCAAAAATGCTTCTCCCGCGGCCGTGCTCAACCTGGAGATCAGCGAAGGCTGCGCGCAGCTTGGCGTCTACCTTACCAGCCCGCGCACTGTGACTGTGACCCTGACGGCCGCCAATGAAGTCTGCTTCCGCCAGGACGCGGCGTTGTCGCCGGAAGCCGTGTTTCAGACCACGGTCGCGCTGCCGATCGGCGTGCTTCCACAGCAGGTCACCTTGCGCGTAAGCGAGGGCGAGCGCACTTTACTTGCTTTCACGCCGCTGCCGGATAAGCATCTGGCGCCGCCGCAGCCAGCCACGCCCGCCCGGCCGCCGGCTGAACTTGCCACCAACGAGGAACTTTTTCTCAACGGGCTGCACCTGGAGCAATATCGCCACGCCACTTACGACGCGGAGCCCTACTACGTGGAAGCGCTGCGCCGTGACCCGCTCGACAGCCGCTGCAACAATGCGCTCGGTCTGCGCCGGCTGCGCCAGGGGCAATTTGCTGAAGCCGAAGGCTACTTCCGCCGTGCGGTCGAGCGACTCACGCTGCGCAATCCTAACCCTTATGATGGGGAGCCGTACTATAACCTGGGGCTGGCGCTGCGTTGGCAGGGGCGCGACGAGGAAGCCTTCGACGCCTTCTACAAAGCGACGTGGAACGCAGCCTGGCAGGACGCCGCCTACTTCGAGCTGGCGCGGCTCGCGGCCCGTCGCGGCAACGACCCGGAAGCGCTCGAGCTGGTTGAACGTTGTCTGGCCCGCAACGGGCGTCACTACGGCGCGTTTCTGTTGCAGGCTGCCTTGCTCCGCCGCAGTGGGCGCAGCGACGAAGCCGCCGCCGCGATTGCGACCGGACTGGCGTATGCACCGCTCCACTACGGCCTGCACTTTGAGCAATTCCTGCTGACGGATGACCATGCATTTCACAACCTTGTGCAGGATGACGCAGGTACACTGATTGAACTGGCGCTGGAATATGCGCACGCTGGTTGCTTCGACGCGGCTGATCGGCTGCTGGCGGACGCATCGCCGCACAACCCGATGGTGCATTACTATCGTGGCTGGCTGCGGCTCCAGGCCGGCGACGCGACCGGTGCAGACGTCTGCTTTGCCCTGGGTGCGACCGCCGCGCCCGACTACTGCTTTCCGAACGAGGTGGAGTGCGCGCCGGCGCTGACCGCGGCGATGGCGCGGCAGCCGCAGGATGCGCGCGCGCCATTTTATCTCGGCACGTTTCTGTACGCGCATCACGTTTATGACGCTGCAATTGAGTTGTGGGAGCGCTCGGCTGCGCTCGACCCGGACTTTGCCACTGTACAGCGCAATTTGGGGCTGGCGTATATGAACCAGCGTGGGGACGGCGCCGGTGCGCAGGCCAGCTATGCGCGCGCCTTTGCGCTCGACCCCACCGATAGCCGCGTCTTCTTCGAGTTGGATCAGCTTGACAAGAAGTTGGGTAAATTACCTGCGGCGCGGTTGGCGCAGCTTGCCGCGCACCAGGCGCTGGTGGATGAACGCGACGATCTGACCGTGGAGTATGTCACACTGCTCAACCTGACTGGGCGTTATGCCGAAGCGTTGGCGATCCTGCTGGCGCGCACCTTTCATCCCTGGGAGGGAGGCGAGGGCAAAGTGTCGGGTCAGTATGTGACCGCGCTGATGGAACTGGCGAAAACCGCGCTTGCCGCCGGAGACGCCGTTAGCGCCATCGAACAACTGAAGCGCGCGCACAGTTATCCAGACAACCTGGCGGAAGGCAAGCTGTCGGGGGCGCAGGAAAACGCCATCGACTACTGGCTGGGGCGGGCGTATGGCGGTCTCGGCAACCAGGCCGAGGCCGCAACATCCTATCGGCGCGCAGCGCAGGGAGAGGTCACGCTTAGCGCCGCGATGTATTACAACGACCGGTCGCCGGATCTGGTGTTGTACCAGGCATTGTCGCACGCTGCCCTGGGCGAAGCCCAGCAAGCGACCGCGATCTGTGAGCAGTTGGTCGAGTATGGCCAGGCGCACCGCAACGACAAAGTAACGATGGACTATTTCGCGGTCTCGCTGCCCGATTTTCTGGTTTTCTACGACGACCTGACGCGGCGCAACCAGATCCATTGCGCGTATATGGAAGGGCTTGGCTATCTGGGGCTACAGCACCAGGATGAAGCAATTGCGGCATTCGATGACGTTTTACAGCAGGAGCCCGCCCATTGGGGGGCAACACTGCATCGCAAGATGACAAATGAGTTTGTCGTAGCAAGCGTTCGGCCTGCAGCCGTTTGACAGAGATGTGGCCTTCCAGGTATTATTCGAGGCGCCACAGAAGAATCGTAATTTGAGCAATGTGGGCCAAGCAGATCCTGTGCCTATAAGAGTGCTCTCTCCCATGCTGTGCAAACAATTGGGCGCCCCCTGCTTTGTCTGAATGTAATGTTTCGTCTAACCAATCCAGTTGATATGAAAGGACTTTTTCCCATGAACAACAATGGAATCAGCCGGCGTCAGTTCCTGCAGTGGGGCGCGATGACGGCAGGTGTGGTGACGTTGGCGGCCTGTGCACCCTCTGCTGCGCCAAGTGCTGCTCCCGCGGCTGGCGGCGAGGGCGCGGCCGCACCGGCCGCGGCAGGCAATGTCGTTCAATACTGGTATTCCTGGGGCAACCTTGACCCGGCCATGGAAAAAATTGCTGCGACCGATGAGTTCAAGCAGCACATGGGCGACGCCACCCTGGAGTTTAAAGGGTCCGCCAACCAGGATTCGCTCTTGACGGCTATTGCCGCCGGCACCCCGCCCGACGGTGGCTCCAACTACTCCTACGTCAACCTCTTTACGCGCGGCGCCACCATTGATGTCAAGGATATGGCCGACGCCAGCACGGTGTTGAAGGCCGACGATATTCTGGACGGTGTGTGGAACAGCGCGTTCTATAAGGGCGGCATGATCGGCGTGCCCGGCATCGAGTGCTTCAACTGGTGGGGACTGAATGTCAACACCAACGCCGCGGAGGCGGAAGGACTTGACGCCACTACGTTGCCCAAGACGTGGGATGAGGCGATGGAATGGCACAAGGCGATGACCAAGAAAGATGACGCCGGCAATCTGCTGCAATTCGGTCTCGACCCCTATGACGCCATCGCCAATGAGCCGGACTTCCTGGCCGGCTCCTACGGCGTCAAATGGTTCGACGAAGAGACCGGCAAGTTCGATCTTGCCAACCCGCGCATGGCCGAAGGTCTCGACACCTTAGGTGAATTCATTCGTTATGCCGGGCCGGATCAGTTTGCCGGGATGCGTCAGGTCGAGGGCAACGGCACCTGGGGCGCGTCCTACAACGCGGGCATCCAGAACATGATCATCGAAGGCTACTGGCATCCAGGCGAGACGCAGATTCAGAAGCCGGAAGTCGCGCAGTACAATCGTGCTTCGTGGGCGCCGGTGCCGGCCGACCGCAAGGACGTCAATATTATGGCGACCGGTCTGCACGCCGTCATTATCTTCAAGGATGCCAAAAACAAGGAAGGCGCGTTCAAGCTGGGCGAATTCTTCCAGACTCCCACCGCGCTCAATACCATTTTTGAAGAAGTCGGCTGGATCCACGGCGTCAAGTCGTGGCTGCAGACCATCGACAAGAACAAGTACCCGGGCCTGGCCTTCTATGTCGACGCCGGCCCCGAAGTCACCGAATGGACGATCGGGCGTCGCTGCCCCATCAACGACTTCGTCATCACCCAGTACACCGAACTGCGCGAACAGGTCTATCGCGACCTGATGAGTGCGCAGGCCGCGGCCGACGAGCTGCAGAAGCGCGCCGAAGGTGAATGGCAGGCGCAGGGGTTGGGGTAAGTTGCGTGTAGATTAGCAGTTGGCTGAAAAGATGACTGTCACTTCCAAAGTGACAGTCATCTTCAGATTACTCCTTGTTTTGTCTGCTTCAGTCAGCCGACTTTTCTACCTTTCCAGGAGATAGATATGGCTGCAACAATGGCTCCGCGACGGGGGATGACCAAGACCGAAAAGCGCAACCAGATAGCGGGACTGCTCTTTGTTTCGCCTTGGCTGATTGGGTTTTTCCTCTTTGCGCTCTTTCCGCTGATCGCCTCGCTCTACTACAGCATGACCAACTATGACTTTATTCGCGACCCCCAATTTATTGGCGCCACGAATTATGTCCGGCTCTTCACCAGCGACCCGGACTTCTGGACGGTCATGTACAACACGCTCTACTACGTCGGCTTTGGCGTCCCTCTGGGCATCGTCGTGGCTTTTACGATCGCCAACCTGCTCAACAGTGACATCAAGGGGCGCACCCTCTTTCGCTCGGTGATTTACATCCCGTCGATCGTGCCAGCCGTCTGTACGGCGATGGTCTGGCTCTTTATCATGAACACGCAGTACGGCGCCATCAACGGCCTCCTCAAGACTGCCGGCTTTCCAACCATTCCCTTCCTGTCCAGCCCTAGCCTGGCCAAGCCCTCGCTGATCATGATCTACGTGTGGGCGCAGGGCACGGCCGTCGTGATCTTCCTGGCCGCGCTGCAGGATGTGCCGCGCTCGCTCTACGACGCCGCGCTGGTTGATGGCGCCAACGCCTGGGGACGCTTCTGGAATGTGACGGTGCCGCTGTGCACCCCTGTAATTCTCTTCAACTTTATCATGGGCATCATCACGGCTTTCCAGGATTTTACGCTGCCCTTCGTGCTCACCGGCGGCGGCCCCATGAAATCGACGGAATTTTACGTGGTCAGCCTCTATCGCAACGCGTTTGTGCAGTTCAGCATCGGCAAGGCGTCGGCGATGGCCTGGATTCTTTTCCTGATCATCCTCATCTTCTCGGTAGTTTTGTTCAGAACGTCGGCGCGTTGGGTGTACTACGGAGGTGAGAAATGACAAGCGCCAGCCAGACCGTTGCCAGAAAACCGCAGGTGCAGCAGGCCACCAAGCCGCGTTCACAATCCTTCGCCAAAGGCTTCAATCTGGGGCTGATCTACTTGGCGTTGATCGTCCTGGGCATTACGTGGATATTCCCGCTCTATTGGATGGCCACCTCTGCACTCAAGGATGACCCGCAGATCTACACAGTGCCGCCAGTGCTGATCCCCAATCCAGCCTATTGGAACAATTTTGCCGACGCCTGGACGCGCTTTGACTTCAACCGCGCGGCCTTCAACTCGGTCTTTCTCTATGCCGTGCCCGTGACCTTTTTCACATTGGCCTCGTCGCTGCTGATCGCCTACGGCTTTGCCAAGATTCCCTGGCGCGGGCGCGACAAGCTTTTCTGGGTCTGCATCGCCACCATGATGCTGCCGTGGCAGGTGACGATGGTGCCGCTCTTCATCATCTTCAAGAACCTGGGCTGGATCAACACCTACTGGCCTTTTGTCGTGCCGTCGCTCTTTGGCAACGCGTACTTCATCTTCCTGCTGCGCCAATTCTTTATGAGCCTGCCTGAAGAATTGTCGGACGCGGCGCGCATCGACGGCGCGGGTGAACTCGGCATCCTGTGGCGCATCATTGTGCCGCTCTCCAAGCCGGCGATGGCGGTAGTGATGCTCTTTGCTTTTCTTGGCGCGTGGAACAACTACCTGGGGCCGCTGATCTACATCAACACCGAATCGATGCAGCCGCTGGCGCTGGCGATCTATCGCATGCGCACGCTGGCGCTCAGCATGGGCACCACCGCGTTGGCCTATCCGCATCTGATGGCAGTGAGCACGCTGGTGGCGCTGCCCATCATTCTGATCTTTATCTTTGCGCAGCGCACCTTTATCGAAGGCATCTCAACGACAGGGTTGAAGGGTTGACAACTTCATTGACAATGGAAAAATCACTGCGCAGCAACGGCTATACCCTCGCCGACCGGCCCGACCGTCTCGGCCGGTTGACGCCGACCAATCCCGCCCAGCCGATCGATGCGTTGCGCGAACAGTACAACGTGCAGGGCTATGTCTGGCTGAAGCACCTAATCGACCCGGCCGAAGTATGGGATTTCCGGCGGCGCTACTTTGCTGCCTTACGCGATACTGGCCTGGTTGCACCGGGCAGCGACCCGCGCGAGGGCATCTACGCGGGCGGCGGCGAAGACAAACGGCTGCTCACGGAGAAGGCGACGGAAATTGCGCGCTGGGCCGCGTACGAAGCCTTCTGCCTCGCCAAGCCGATCCTGAACTTCTATGAAGCGCTCTTTGCCGAGCCGGTCTACCTGCACAAACGCATGTTGATCCGCCACACACGGCCCGGCGACCCCAACTGTACGGGCGCACACTACGACCTCGTCTACCTGCGCGCGGGCACCGATCAAATCTGCACGAGCTGGATCCCCATCGGCGATATTCCGGTCGAGATGGGCGGCCTGATCTACCTCGAAGGCTCCGACGGCTGGGGGCGCACGACGGAGGCCGAGTTTTCCGTCAAGAACGCCGATCTCTCACCCGAAGAGCGGCTGAGCGCCTACAACCGCAACATGAACGAGGGCGGCTGGCTCACCAAGAATGTGCCTGAACTGGCCGACCGGCTCGACACGCGCTGGCTGCTGGCCGACTACGAGGCGGGCGACATGGTGGTGCACAGCCCGTACATGATCCACGCCTCGACGATGAACGAGAATGCAGAAGGCCGGATGCGCCTCTCCACCGACATTCGCTTCCAGCGCGCCAGCGACCGCATCGACCCGCGCTGGCAAAATCACTGGCGGCCAGACGACGAGAAGAAATTCTGATGGGACGGACGACAAACACCGAGTTTCTTGAAGAAACTCGGTGTTTTTAGGGATCGCCCCCAAATTAACAGTCGATAGAACAGCGGAACAGAGCGGTGAACAAGCCTGGCGCGCAGCGTACTCTACATCTCCTATGGGCCGTCGCCCTGTTACTGTGTGGGTCGGCTGGCTGTCAGGCAGATCGCTCTCTTCAGCAAGCTGCTCCAGCATCACGTCCGACTGCACTGACAACCGTAACCGTAGCGCCCTTGCATCCCGCGTCAGGGTGCAGTGACGCCTTTGTCGCCCACCGCCTCGATTTCACCACCGGCACGCGGCTGCGCGAGATCAGCACCTACATCAGCAATGGTGCAGGCGTGGCCGCCAACGATCTCGACAACGACGGCGACCTCGACCTGGTCTTTGCCAGCGTCGACCGCGAGGCGGAGATTTTCTGGAACGACGGCAGCCTTGCCTTTACCAGCCAGACGCTTGACGATCGCTTTGGCCGCGGCGTCACCATCGTTGACGTGGACGCCGACGGCTGGAACGACATCGTCTTCACCCATCGCGGACTCGACGGCGTTTCCTTCTGGCGCAACCACGGCGGCGACGAAAGCATCCGCCCCTCGCCCCTCGCCCCTCGCCCCTCCTTTACCCTGCAGCCGCTCCTCGGCGTCGACAGCTACGCCTACGCCATGGCCTGGGGTGATGTAGACGGCGACGGCGATCTCGACCTGGTGACCGGCTCCTACGGTGTGGAACTGTTGCAGCACGGCATCGACTCGCCGGCGGCAGACCCGCGGGCCGGGGTCGTGCTGCATCTGCAGCAGGAAGGGAGTTGGCAGGCGCACGTTCTGGACCGCGAGGCCGAAACGCTCTCTATCGCCATTGCCGACCTGACCGGCGACGGCCAGCCCGAAATTTGGGCCGCCAATGACTTTGCGCTCAACGACAAGGTCTGGCAGCGCGATGGGGCCGCGTGGAACATCGTGCATCTCTTTGACCAGACCTCGCACAGCACCATGACCACGGAGTGGGGCGACCTTGACAACAGCGGTGGGCTGACGATCTTTACCACGGACATGAACCCTTATGACATCTCGCCGCGCACGCTGGCCGCGTGGGCACCGATGATGAACCAGATCGAGGAGCATCGGGCGGCCGGCGATCCACAGGTGATGGCCAATGTGCTGCAAGTGCGCGATGGTGCGGGACGCTGGCAAAATCAGGCCACCCGCCGCGGGATCGACGCCTCGGGCTGGAGTTGGGGCGCGCGCTACGGCGACCTGGACCAGGACGGTTTACTCGACCTGTATGTGGTCAACGGCATGATCGCGGCCGACATGTTTGGCCATCTGCCCAACGGCGAGCTCGTCGAGGAAAATCAGGCCTATCGCAACCGCGGGGACGGCGCGTTTGACCGCGCGCCGCAGTGGCAGCTTGGCGCCACCGCCAGCGGCCGCGGCATGGTGATGGCAGACCTGGACAGCGACGGCGACTTGGATATTGTCGTTAACAACCTGCGCGGCTTCGCCCAACTCTTCGAGAACCAACTCTGTCACGGCGCCAGCCTGCAGGTCGATCTGGCGTGGCCCGGCTCGGCCAACCGTGCAGGAGTGGGCGCACAACTGACATTGTCTACAGACAAGGGCGTCTTCCGCCGTGATGTACGCGCATCGGGCGGCTATCTGTCCGGCGATGCGGCCCGCGTCCATTTCGGCTTGCCCGCGGATGCGACGCTGCGCACGCTGGAGATAATCTGGCCGGATGGCGCAGCTTCGGCTATCATGACGCCACCTAATAACGCCCGCCTGATCGTGACCAGGAGCGACGAATGACACAAAACACGCTGACCCATCCCGCGCACCTCGACGTGCAGGCCGCCTTGCCGTTGCTGCGTCTGCTCAACCCCAAGCAGTACACGCGCATTGTGCTGGCCTCGCTGGCAGTTGGCCTGATCGCCAGCTACACCGCGGTCGCGCTGGGCTGGCTGCCACTCTGGGGCGCCACAGCAATGGTGTTGCTCATTCTGGCGCCGGCCGGTGCGCTCAAGTGGCGTGACGACTATCGCCGCTACGGGGCGACCATCATGGGGCTGAGCATCCTCCTCACGGCGCAGGGGCTGCACACTGTCGAGCATCTGGTGCAGTGGGCGCAGTACAACTTGCTTTACTGGACGATGCGCCAATCCAACGGCCTGCTCTCACCGGCCAATGCGGAATGGGTCCATTTTACGTGGAACTGGCTGGTGCTCATCACGGTGGTGCTGCTGATGCTCGGCGGCATGCGCGGCGGCTGGATGTGGGTGCTGTTGACCGTGGCCATCTTCCACACCATCGAACACTCTTACACCTTCATCCGCTATCAGATGATCCTGCGCGAGCTGACTGCGATGGACGTCCTCAATGTCACGGCGCAAGGGCTGCCCGGCATCGTCGGTCGCGACGGCTGGCTGGCGCGCAGCGAGTGGACGCGCGGCACCTGGATCTGCACCATTCCCGGCCTGACCACTGCGGTGCGGCTCGACGTTCATTTCTGGTGGAACATCCTGGAGATGACGCCACTGATCCTGGCCGGCCACTTCTACTTGCGAGGTCAGGCCGCGGCCGGTAAGTTCGAGTAAGCCCAAACGCCTAACGTGCGCGGTGACGATTCAGGCGCAACTGAAACGGTCAAACAAGGGCACGCGGAGGACGCGGATCAGGCAGATTTTCGCTGATCGCATCCCTCAAGCAGCCCCCTTTGCTGCCTGCCGCATTGCCTTCGGCGTGCGCCCCGTATAGCGCCGAAATGCTGCGTAAAAGCTGCTCAACGATCCAAATCCACTCTGCAAGGCAATATCGATCACGCTGTCGTCGCTCGTCATCAACAGCCGTTGCGCTTGCGTCACCCGATATTGCATCGTGTATTCCAAGATCGTGACGCCAAAAGTCTGCTTGAAACAGGTCATCGCATAGGTAGGATGGAGACCGACCGCGCCCGCAATCTCCGCAATCGCAAGCGGCGCGGTGTAGTTGCTCACGATGTAGTGCGCCATGCGTCCGGCCCGGCTGTCAACTGTGCCTCCTGCGCGCGCGGGTGTGCGTTGTCGAGCAACCGCCAGGCGCCACAAACGCGCCTCCATCTCCTTGAGCACAACCGTCGACTCTCCGGCAGACAGCTCCACATGCCAGCGCGGCAGCAGCAGGCGGTCGATCTGCGCAGTGGCCGCATCTCCATCCACGACAAGCTCCCCGGTCAACAGCGCCTGTACCAAGCCATCCGGCAGCTTCCAGCCGAGAAACAATTCCAGCGGAATGGTGAAGATGCAGAAATCACAGGCAGGCTGCGCTTCAACCAATTGGTGAGGAATGGCGCCCCAGAAAATGGAGAGGCATCCCGGCGCAAGCTGCACAAGCTGCTCGCGATGCACATAGGTCACCATGCCATCCAGCAGCAGGTTCAGCTCGATGTCGCCATGCTGGTGCGGCATCGCCATCAACGTCGGCTGACAACGCCAGCTACTCAAGCCAAGCGAGCCAGGCGCGGCCGGTTTGACTCCTCGCCGGCTAGAAAGTTCGTTCGAGATCACTTCACTGCGGGACATAGCGTAGGATCCTGGAAAAATACGCGAGAAATCCGCTAGAACTTGCGCAATCGTTCGTCTATGATAGCACAGTCTACCTGCCCTGTTCAACCCGATTTTTGCAACCTAAGGAGAAAAGGCGTTATGTCTGCACGCGTACCCACAGCCCTCGACGATTTCCTGTTTGATCTGAACGGCTATCTGGTTTTGAAAAATGTTGTGGCTGGCGACCTGCTGGCCGAACTCAACACTGCGTTCGACAACCTGCCGCTATTGGAGCAGGGCGAGTGGTGGGGCAACGCCCAGCGCCGCGACTACAACGGCGCCACCGGCTACGAACTGCACAATTGCGTCGAAGCCGGCGATCCCTTTGAAAAACTGCTGGACCATCCCGGCTGGATCGAGTACGTGCGCCGGTATTGTGGCGAGCAGGGTTCCTATGTCGAAGGACTCTTCGTCGACGAATGCATTGCCTCGATCCGGCGCTCCGGCGGCCATCACCCGGTGCATTCGGGCGGCTACCAGGCAGCGCTGCGCAACAAATACAGCTACGAGCACGGCGTGTTTCGCTGCGGGCAGGTCAACATTATTCTGGCGTTGACTGATGTCGGTCCGGGCGACGGCCCGACCATGGTGATTCCGGGCAGCCACAAGGCAAACTTCCCGCATCCCAATGCCGGCGACTATGGCAAGCTCGACCGTATGGACGCGCTGGATGGCGCTGTACCAGCCTATCTCAACGCCGGCGATGCCCTGCTCTTTGTCGACGGCATCATGCACGGTGGCAGCAGCCGCACGAACGCGGGCGGCGAACGCCGCGTGACCATCTATCGCTATGGCGTCAGTTGGGGTGCAACACGCTACGGTTTCGAGTATTCGCAGGCGCTGCTCGATCGGCTGACGCCTGAACGGCGCAAACTACTCCAACCCCAGACGCCCAATCGACCGCCGGTCACGGCGTCACCTGTGCACGCAGCAGGCTGACGCCATTGTCCCGAGTAGGTTGGGCTACTGCTCCGTCGGCTACCGTCGGGCTGGTAGCCCGACCTACTGGCTACTGGCTTGTCGCCTGTGCAGCCAATTGGCGGCGCAGCACCTTACCCACCTGCGTCTTGGGCAATTCTTGGCAGAACTCGATCAGGATTGGCACCTTATAGGGCGCCAGGTGCACTTTGCAGAAGGTGCGCACCTCTTCGGGGGTCACGCTTTCGCCGCTCTTGAGCACGATACACGCTTTGACCGTCTCGCCGCGTTTGGCGTCGGGCACGCCGACTACCGCGGCCTCCAAAATTTTTGGGTGTTTGAAAAGGACTTCTTCCACCTCGCGCGGTACGATGTTGTACCCGCCGGCGATGATCAGATCTTTCTTGCGGTCCACAATGGTAATGTATCCGTCCGCATCGATGACGGCGATATCACCCGTATGCAGCCAGCCGTCAGCATCAATGGCCGCCGCGGTTTCCTCTGGTTTGTTAAAATAGCCCTTCATCACCTGAGGGCCGCGCACCAGCAGTTCGCCGGCTTCGCCCACTGCGACAGGTGCACATACACCCTGCGGATCGGCTTCCAGCGCCACGATGGCGACTTCGGTGCTGGGGAAAGGCAGACCCACTGTGCCGGTGCGCGTCTGCCCAAAGACAGGATTGCCGACTGTGAGCGGTGAGGACTCGGACATGCCGTAGCCCTCCACCAATTTGCCGCCGGTGGCTGCCTCGAAGCGCTGCGCCACCTCCAACGGCAGCGGCGCGCCGCCACTCAGACAGACGCGGAGGCTGCGCAAGTTGAACTCGCCGGCGCGCGCGTGGTTGAGCAGAGCAATATACATGGTGGGCACGCCCGGATACAGCGTGATTCGCTCGTGCGCAATGGTTTCCAGGATCAGCAATGTGTTGCGTGGGTCGGGCGTCAGCACCAGCTCGCCGCCCAAATTGAGACAGACCAACATGCCAACGGTCATGCCATAAACGTGAAAGGCCGGCAGCGCCAAAAGAAACTTCTCGGCGCCTGGTCGCAGCGACGGCACCCAGGCGCTGGTCTGTGCGACATTGGCCACCACGTTGCGGTGGGTTAACTCGGCGGCTTTAGGCAACCCTGATGTGCCGCCGGTGAATTGGAAGACCGCACTGTCCACCGTCGGGTCAAAAGCAATGGCTGGCGCAGGATCGACGCTGTGCGCAAGCAGTTCCTGCATAAAGTAGACGCCAGGCTGCGGTGACACCGCTTTCATCAGACCGCCGGCGCGCACTTGCGCCGCTACGCTGCGCCGGAAAAGCCTGCCCACCATGTCGGGGATATCGGTCAGGATCACGCGGGTGATGGACGTCGCAGGCTGCAGATCGCGCACGCGCTCGAAGAGCCCGCTGAGCGTGATGATGGTGGTGACGCCCGTTTCGCGCAGCAATGGCTCCAGCTCCAGCGCCGGATAGGTAGGATTGGTGTTGACGACGATCGCACCGGCCTTGAGCACGCCAAAATAGGCAATGACCTGCTGCGGCAGGTTGGGCAACATGATCGCCACGCGTTCGCCCTTGAGCACGCCCAGCCCAGCCAACGCCGCGGCAAAGCGGTCGCTCAGCCGGTTGAGTTCGGCGTAAGAGAGGCGCGCCTGCACTTTCAATCCGAGCGGCAGGTAGCGAAGCACCATACGCACAGCAGTATGATCGGGATAGCGTGCGGTCGCATTGATCAGCAATTGCTGGATCGTATGTTCGGGCGCCGTGATGGTTGGCGGGACGCCAGGTTCGTAGTGGTGTAGCCAGCGAAGGTCGGATGTCATGCGCAATGTCCTCGTTTTAGCTAAGCATAGCACTGGGGCGCACTGCTGTCTACTTTCCAGCAAAATCCTGCATCTATCCGCTAACTCCCTCCATGTACGTCGCCCGGTTTTGTGGATTATGCTGCTCGATGATCATTGCTCAGGCGCAGCGTGCAGTTGAGCGCAAAATCGGTTGACCAGCGCTGGAGACGCGGCAAGGTTTTGCCACGCCCCCGCGACTAACGGCTGAACAATTGCAAATCGTGCATTACCTTCTCTTCCCATCACCTGATAGGAGTAAGCCACCATGAAGATAGATCTCTCCGGCGCCTGGACGTTTGCGCTCGACCCCGACGACCGCGGCGAGCACGCCCATTGGTATGCTGACGCCTTGCCCACTCCTGCCGGCGCCCTTACTTTGCCCGGCTCACTGCAGGCGCAGGGCTACGGCGACGACATCGCGCTCGATACACCGTGGACTGGCTCCATTGTCGACCGTTCCCTTTTCGAAGATGCGCGCTACGCAGCCTATCGCCAACCCGGCCAGATCAAAACACCCTTCTGGCTCCAGCCGGAGAAGTATTACGCCGGCCCCATTTGGGTGCAACGTACGCTTGTCATTCCGCAAGCATGGCAGGGACGCCGCATCACGCTCACGCTGGAACGCCCCCACTGGGAGACGGCGGTGTGGCTCGACGATTGCGCGCTTGGACGCGGCGACAGCCTGGCGACGGCGCATGTCTATACGGTTGACCCACAGGTCGCGGCCGGCGAGCATCGTCTCACCATCCGCATCGACAATCGCATGATCGTCGACGTCGGCCCCAACGCGCACAGCATGACCGACCACACGCAGTCGAACTGGAACGGCATCGTCGGGCGCATCGAGTTGGCGGCGGAAAGCCCGATCTGGCTGCGACGCGTGCGCGTCTTTCCGGATGTGGCGCGCAAGGCCGCGACTGTCAAGCTCGACATTGCCAGCGTGCTCGGCAAATCAGCGCGCGGCAGAATCACCCTGTTGGCGCGGCTGACCAATGTCGCCAATGCTGCCGCCACTGCGCAGCAACTGCCACCGGTCAGCGCCGACTTTGGCTTTTCAGCCGCGGGCGGGCTGTCAGGGCTGGAACTTTCGGCCGCGGGCGGCCATGTCGATGTCGACTATCCGCTGGGTGACGACGCGCAGATGTGGAATGAATTTAACCCGGCGCTTTACGAGTTGACGGTGGAGCTTGAGTTGACAGTCGGGGGCGAGGGGCGAGGGGCGAGGGGCGAAGCATCGAACGCAGAAGAAATTTTGCGCGAGCGGAGCGTCGTGACCTTTGGCCTGCGCGAAGTAGGGACGCAGGGCAGCCAGATCACCCTCAATGGCCGGCCGATCTTTCTGCGCGGCACGCTGGAATGCTGCATCTTCCCGCTGACCGGCTACCCGCCCACCGATATTGACGCCTGGAAGCGCATCATCCACATCTGCCAGGCGCACGGCTTGAACCACATTCGCTTCCACTCCTGGTGCCCACCCGAAGCGGCCTTTGTCGCCGCGGATGAGCTGGGCTTCTACTATCAGGTCGAATGCCCCTCCTGGGCGAACCAGGGCGCGGCCATCGGCGAGGGGCGGCCACTCGACCAGTGGCTTTACCACGAAGGCTGGCGTATGCTCGACGCCTACGGCAACCATCCCTCTTTTCTGCTGATGGCTTACGGCAACGAGCCGGCCGGCCGCTTTGAGGAATTCCTGGCGGAATGGGTCACTTATTGGCGCAAGCGCGACCCGCGGCGCATTTACACCAGCGGCGCTGGCTGGCCAATGATCCCAGAGAACGACTACCACAACACGCCGCTCCCCCGCATCCAGATGTGGGGCGCGGGGCTGACTTCGCGCATCAACGCACTGCCACCCGAAACCACCACCGACTATCGCGCCTTTGTCGAGAAGGCCGGCGCACCGGTGGTCAGCCATGAGATCGGCCAATGGTGCGTCTATCCTAACTTCGATGAGATGGTGAAATACACAGGCGTGCTCAAGCCCAAAAACTTCGAGATCTTCCGCGACTTTCTCGAAGCCAATCACATGGGCGACCAGGCGCACGATTTCTTCATCGCATCGGGCAAGCTGCAGGCGCTCTGCTACAAGGAAGAGATCGAGTCGGCGCTGCGCACGCCGGGCTTTGGCGGCTTCCAACTGCTCGACCTGCACGACTTTCCCGGCCAGGGCACCGCGCTGGTTGGGGTGCTCGACCCTTTCTGGGATGAGAAAGGCTACATCAGCGCGGCCGAGTTCAGCCGCTTCTGCAACAGCACCGTGCCGCTGGCGCACCTGGAGAAACGCACCTGGCGCACCGGCGAGACTTTGCGCGCCGCCATCCAGATCGCCCATTTTGGCGCCACACCGCTGATCGACGCCACCATCGATTGGGCGTTGCTGATCGATGCAGGCGAGGAAATCGCGGCGGGCGTCTTGGCGACCAGCACGATCCCTGTGAGCAGCCAGGAGATCGTCGGCACGATCGAATGCAGCCTTGCCGGCGCACAGCCGGCGCGCAAGTATACGCTGGTCGTCGGCGTCGCAGCCACCGATGGCGTGCGCTACGAAAACGATTGGGATATCTGGGTTTTTGCTGACGACCTGGCGTTGCCTACGCCCGCTGGGGTGACGGTCACCAGTGAAATCGAGGAGGCGCTACGCGAGGTTGCGATGGGCGGCAATGTGCTCTTGCTGCTCGACCCAACGCAGGTTAAAACCACCAGCCAGCTCGGCTTTTCCAGCGTTTTCTGGAACACGGCGTGGACGCGCAACCAGGCGCCGCATACGCTCGGCATTCTCTGCGACCCCGCGCATCCCCTCTTCGCCGACTTCCCAACCGAGTTCCATTCCAACTGGCAGTGGTGGGAGTTGATCCACGGCGCGGCCGCGCTGCAGCTCGACCACTTGCCGCCGGCTCTCCGCCCGCTAGTGCAGCCCATCGACACCTGGTTTGAGGCGCGGCGTCTGGGCCTGATCTTCGAGGCGCGGGTCGGCGCAGGCTCGCTCCTGGTCGCGTCCATGGATTTGCAAAGCGAGCTGGAGCAGCGCCTTGTCGCGCGCCAACTGCGCGCCAGTGTGCTCGGCTACATGCAGAGCAATGCCTTCCGCCCGGCGCACGCCGTAACGCCAGAGGCAATTCGCCAGTTAGCCAAAGTCGCTTGAGTCGCTTGAGTTGCTTGACAACCTTCCAGGCGGCCTCAGAACTGCCTGGAAGATAAACCAAATGCAGAATAAGGGAGGAATGATGTCAATTGACTTCACGCCAGAACGATGGGAGCAGATTCGCCAGACATACCGCACATGGTGGGCAGGCGACTTGGATCGCCCGATCATCCCCATCGAACTGGTGGGGCGCGACCCAAGCCGCCCCATGCCCGCCGCGCCGCTGCTCTCCCAGGCCACCTGCACTGACTTCTCCTATGCGCCGGAACAGTTGATCGACCGGATCGAGTACGAGTTAGAGCGCAAGGTCTATCTGGGTGATGCATTTCCCTGGTTCAACATGGATGTCTTCGGGCCGGGCGTGGCGACGGCGTTCATGGGTGCGCGGCTCGACAACTCCTCCGGGAGTGTATGGTTCTGGCCGCCGCGCGACGGCCTGCACATCCAGGACATCCACCTGGAATACGACCCGCACAATCCCTGGCTGCAACGGCTCAAGGAGTTGTGCGCGGTGGCAATGGAACGCTGGCAAGGCCAGGTGTTGATGAGCATGACCGACCTCGGCGGCAACCTCGATATGCCTGCCGTCTTTGTCACGACCCAGACGCTGCTGACGGATCTCTATGATTATCCGCACGAGGTGGAGCGCCTGACGTGGGAAGCCCACGATTGCTGGCATCGCTTCTATGACGAAATCAACGCTATCTTGCAGCCGGCCAACCCTGGCTACACCGACTGGTCGGGCATTTACAGCGAGCAGCCCAGCTACATGCTCCAGTGCGACTTCTCCTACATGATCAGCCCGCGCATGTTCGAGCGCTTTGTCCTGCCGGAGCTGCGCAACACATGCCAGCGCCTGCCGCGCAGCTTCTACCATCTGGATGGCGTGGGCCAGATCCCTCACCTGGATCATCTCCTGAGCATTGCCGAACTCGACGGCGTGCAATGGGTGCCAGGCGACGGCAAGCCAAACTGCGCCCATTGGCCGGAGCTGTATGGCAAGATTCACGCCGCTGGGAAGAAGATCCAGGTGCTCAACGGCGGCTTCGCGGCCGTAACCGCGGTCATCGAGCAGATCGGCTCTCAGCGCGGGGTTCAGTATCACGTCGAGAGCCTGCCCATCGCACGGGAACAGGAGATGCGCGCGGAGCTGGCGCGCTTCGGCATTGCATAGCACGTCCCATTAGCGCCGTCGCTTGATCCACAGGATCGCCACCACGAGAACCAGCCCGCCCAGCATAGCCCAGCCGGCGAGGTCGCCGACGATGGGATAGAGAGTCGGCGCGGAGCCGACCGGCGCCGTCACCTGCTGCCGGGCCGTGAGGTCGCCTGCCTTGGCCGCGGCCAAGGCGTCAACGCGATTGACGATGCGCCCGTAGGCATCGGCCACCAGGGAGACGCCGTTACCCGTCTGGCGGAAGAGCGCCATGCCGTTCTCCACGGCGCGGAAGGTCGCCATGCCGGCGTGGATGTCGCGCACTTCGTACCAGTCGTTGGCCGGGACAAAGAGCAGATCCACGTCCTGTGCGCCGGCCTGGCGCATGATGTCGGGGAAGTCGGCGTCCCAGCAGATGACGGCGCTGAGCCGGCCGAAGGGGGTGTCCACCGTCTGCAAGACGCCGCTGCCGGTGCGCGAACCTTCGAAGAGCGTGCCGCCGAACTTGACATGCTCCAGCACGACGGCGCCGGTGGGGTCGATGATGCGCACCACGTTCTCCGGCTGTGCCTTGCCCGTGGGGTCGACGGCGAAGGTCGGCAGCACGATGTAGATCTCTTCCGCTTGCGCCAGCGCTGCCGCGTCGACCAGCAACTGCGCCACATCAGCAGTGAAGCCCAGGCCGGCGCCTTCTTGCAGCGCGACGATCTGCGCGCCGTTCTGCGCGGCATCACGCATCTGCGCGAGTTGCCGGGCGTGGAGGTCGAGCGTCGCCGCGGTGAAGCCGTCTCGGTCGCCGCGACCGAGCTGCGCCAACAGCGTGTTGACCTGGCCGGGCGGGAGGGAGAAGCCGGCGACAATGGGCTGCTGCGCCGCGGGCTGCGCCAGGGCCAGGCGACCGGCGCCAAAGGCGACGACCAGCAGCAGCACACCGGCATAGACCAGCACGACACGGCGCACCTTACGCCACGCCCAGCCCTGCTCCCAGACAGTGTTGGCGACGCTGGCGAACCAGTACATCACGAAGGTGATGCCCCACAGACCGCTGACCGCGGCAAGCTGCATCAGCCAGATCACCTCGCGCTGGCTATAGGCGGCGGCGCCAAAGGAGCCGAAGGGGCTGCCCGTGGAAGAGAAAAAGTCCAGGGCGGTGGCAGCGACCGGAAAGACCAGCGTCAGCCAGAGCGACGGGGCAAAGCGGCGCGCATAGAGACGGTCCAGCACATACGCGCTGAGCCCAACCGGCGCCAGCAGGATAAAGAAGAGCGGTTCGGCAACCGGATGGACGAAAGCCATGAACGTGGCGCCGTGCCAGCCGATGATCGTCGGCAGCGCGGTCGCCAGCCAGAGCCAAAGAAAGCCGCGCCCTGCGTGCTCGCTGTCGCGATAGAAACGGATGGCGAAGAGCGGCGCCAGCCACGCCGCCAGCGGGACGTTCCAGCGCCCGCCCGCAAAGAAGACGAACGTAGCATAGAGCGCCAACCATACAAACTGTCGATTGCGTGATATGTGATTCATGGTTTTGTTGCCTTTCGGTTGTCATATTGGATTCGCCGGCATCCGTCCAAATCGCACCGGCGCCTCTATTTCTCGCTAGTGCAGAATCAGGGTGCGTCCCCGGCGCGCCGCAGGTGAATCCACCAGCCAGATGTGCGGTGCGGCGTGCCGGGGACGTTGTCTGCGGTAGCGCTGGTGGCCGGACGGATGCCTGCATGTCGTTGCCCACAGCATAGCCGCTTTGCCCAAGCAGCACAGTGTCCAGGCGATCCAGCCGTCCATGTCCGCCTGGACACTGTCCAAACGGACAATGCCCGCCCAGCCGCGGCTGTAGTAGAATCAGATCATGGACACGGCTACTACGGATAAAGATAGGTTCGTCGGCGTTCCGTTTTACATCTTCATCACGGCGCTGCTGGGCAGCGTCGCGCTTGCAAACGCCGTGGCTACCTGGCGCGACGGCACTGCAGCGCTGGTCTGGCCGAGCCTACTGCTCTTTGCGGCGCACATCGGGCTATACTGGGTCAATCTGCGCCAGTTCACAGGCAAGCGCTGGCGGCTGTTCTACTACGCCGCGCAGGCCACGCTGATCGTCATCCTGGCAACCTTGCCCTATGGCATCGACTCTAATGCCACGCTGGCAGCCTCGCTGACGATCACGCAGGTGGGCGAGGCCCTGGGGTTGTGGGGCAACACCCGGCGCGCGCTGTGGCTGGGCCTTTTCTACTTCGGGCTGCTTTCGATGCTACTTTCGCTGTCAGTTGCCCGCGACAAGCTGTTGCTGTCGGCGGCCGGCATCATGCTCAACGGCAACTTCATCGTCCTGCTGATGGTGCTCTACAACCAGCAACTGGCCGAACGCCAGAAGGCGGAAGAACTGACCGAGACGCTGGAGAGCGCCAACGCCCAACTGGCTGCATACGCGGCGCAGAATGCGGCGCTAACCTTGCAGGCCGAGCGCCAACGCATGGCGCGCGAGTTGCATGATACGCTCGCCCAGGGGGTGGCCGGTCTGGTGCTGCAACTGGAAGCCGTGAAGGCTCATCTGGCCGCGGGTCGCGATGAACGGGCGGCGGAGATCGTTGAGCAGGCGCTCGGCCGCGCCCGCACTACGCTGGCAGCATCGCGCGCGGCGATCGACGACTTACGTGCGACAACCACCGACCTGGCCGCAGCCATGCGCGAGCGGGCTGAACGCTTTTCCCAGGCCACCGGAATCCTATGCACAGTGGACGTGGCCACAGACGCAGGCGACGAACTGCCCAACGTCACCGTGGAGCATGTGCTGGCAGTGCTGGGCGAGGCGCTTGCCAACGTGGCTCGTCATGCCGCGGCCACCCAGGCGACGGTGCGGCTGGCGCGCGAGGATGGCGCTCTCCTGCTGACCGTGAGCGACGACGGCTGTGGCTTCGACCCGGCGCAGACGCCAGGCGCCGGTCACTACGGCCTGCTGGGGATGCGCGAACGGGCGCGGCTGATGGGCGGAAGCCTGAGCGT